>ENA-ORNT01000896-ORNT01000896.1-human-gut-metagenome-genome-assembly--contig:-NODE-896-length-20999-cov-5.197193_pt1 | contig 20999 bp, 24 predicted proteins | sample MGYA00242120_ERZ509032 | MGnify/ENA primary metagenome ERZ509032 (study PRJEB26280, sample SAMEA2338729) | human gut metagenome | biome: human gut; feature: human-associated habitat; material: faeces...
TTCCAGACTTACTTCGGCAATGTTGTTAAGGGTATCGACCCTAATGCTATCTATCAGTCGATTTGGGGTAGCAACATCACCAAGGGCGATGGTCTGAAGAATGTGCCAATAGTCAACCAGGTTTGCGCCTATCTTGTAAAGGCTGTAGGCGAGAAGATGCTTCTCAACTCGTTCACTGCTGCCCACGACCCGAGCGACACCTCTAAGACGTCCAAGTGGTTTGACGGCTTCAAGACTATCCTCGAAAAGGATGTCGCAGGTACCAACGAACTTAAGAAGAAGCTCATCATCAAGGAACTTGGCAACCTTGTAGAGGGTACCGAGTCGATTACTGCCGACAATGCCGAGGACCTTATCAAGGACTTCTACTGGAACCAGACTGCCGACCCAATTGCTGCAGCCAAACTGCGCTCGCAGAAGTTGAAGCTCTTCATGAGCGACCAGGCATACTACTTCTATACGGAGGCTTATCAGACCAACCACGGATCTCTGCCCTACAACAAGGCGTACGACAAGAAGACGCTCGACGGTGCCAGCAACGTGGAGTTTGTGCCGCTGTCTTGTGTGCCTAACGACTTCCTGCTTCTCACCCCGAAGAACAACATCTACCTGCTCTTCAACCAGAAGACAGACGACGAGCAGTTCCTTGTAGAGAAGTCGCTTAGCAACCACTACGATGTCGACTTCATCATGAACTACTTCTTCGGCACGCAGTTCGAGAGCGTTTCACCTGAGGTGCTGCGCTACTGGCGCAAAAAGGCTGAGTAGACCAACAGGCATATAACTCTATATACACCGATGGCTGGGCTACGGCTCGGCCATCGGCTCACTTTTAACCATTAAATATAAAAAGTTATGACTAAGTGTAAAGATGCTTCTACAATATATAGCGACGTTAACTTCTGCCCTGGCATGAAATCGCTGCCTGGTGTGCGCGGTTGGGTGTATGGTATCTCTAAGCGAGACATCACCAAGTGGCCTACAATAGGTACAGAGGCGGCCAAAGACCTCGCTTCGGTGGCTAAGTATGCTGGCGACTTCGTGCTCGCCAGCGATAAGAAATGGCACAAGGTGGCGCTTATCCCTAACAACTCGCAGCTGCAGGTCGAGAGCCAAGGTACCTACGGTTCTAAAACGTTCAAGGTGACAGGTACTGCCGTGGCACCTGGCACAGAGGAGGAGATAACTGGCTACATTGCCGAGGCGAATAACGATGAGATGGTATATCTCTTTATTCAGCGTAACGGCAAGGCGCGCATGGTGGGTTCTGAGGCCTTCACCCCAGAACTGACACTCTCGCAAGACACAGGCAAGGCTGCCACCGACACCAACTCAACGACCATTCAGGCTGTTGCGGATGACGAATTCCCCGCTCCCTTCTATCCTGGAAAGATCGAGACTGAGGACGGTGACTTCAGCGGCGAAACTGGCCTGGCCATCGTAGCCGCCTAAAAGAGCACAATCAAAATTCATAAAATAATTTGTTATTTCGGGGCGGCACCAGCGATAGCGATCGTATGGGGCGCCCCTCTTTTTTACTATCTTCTATGATTGACGAGAAACTTACTGCCGACATGCAAGCATGGCTGGCTAAAGATAAACACGACAGAGAGAGCCTCGAGGCGGGCGCTACCATGGTACTGAAGCTGACGCGCAACCGCGCAATGTATAACACCATCATCACACGCCCTGAGCGCTTCGAAGATAAGATAAGATACGAGCTCAATAAGTTCTTGCCCATGCGTCTCGACAAGATGACCATGCAAGCGGTGAAAGAGCTTGACCGTGAGCTAGTGCCTGAGGTGATGGTGGCCATCGAGCAAGAGCCACAGGTCGTAGAGGGCGAACAAGCTAATGCCGACAACGAGCAGGCTACTGCTTTGGGCCAACGTCCTGACCATAACGAGCTGCCTGAGGCGGTGCGCAACATCTGGGACGACAACCGCAAACGATGGCTCCACATCAAGAGGCTCTATAATACGCTGTTAACAATAGAGCAGCCGTGCGACAGATACGAATATCTGAAGCAACTGAAGGAGCTGTGGTACGACTACAAGAGTGCGCTCGAGCAGTACGACAACTATGTGGCACCGATCGAGGGTGAGGGCGACACTGACGACACACAACCTTCGGCCGTCGACATGGCCAAGGCAATCTCGTCGGCACGCTCTTACATTACGAAAAATGTGGGCAAGCTGGCAGAGCTGCGCAAGGCTTCGATGGCATCAGATGACGCCATCGATGAACGCAAGAAATATGACGCGCTACGCATCAAGGTGCAGGAGCGCGTGACGTTGCTCGCTGATAACGGGGCTCCAATGGGCGACGACCTTAAAGCATTGCTGAATGAAGCGGGCATTTCCATTTAGGCCGCTGGCAGAGGCATCCACGCAATACCACCTGGGCACAGGGCTGCATACGCTCGGTCTGCTCGACTGGATATTGAAGCAGACGGGGAGAGCTGACATCTATGTGTCGACATTCTCCACGTCTGATGCCTTCCTCAGTGGCTTTCTGCGCCTCAGACATCGTAACATGGTGAGCAAAGCAACGCTGGTGGCCGACCTGAAGGCAGCACGCAAGACAGTGCAGCTATACCGGCTGATGCAAGGGTGCTTCGACCATGTGTTCCTGGCGCAGAACCACTCGAAGATTGTGCTGGTGCGTAATATCAACTACTGTGTGGCGGTGATATCATCACAGAATCAGACGTATGGCGACCGCGCAGAGTGTACTATGATAACGACGGATGAGGTGGCATACGTGCAGCTCATGGATGGACTGCGCGACATCGTAGATAAATCAATAGAACTTAATGGACTATTCACTCGACTCGCTGACAGAGATAGAGCGCTATGCGCAAGAGATGATGACACCATCGATGATCTCTGCCCTCATGGGTATTGACGAGCAGACAATGTGCGATGATATCGCTACCATGGGGCATCCTGCAAGGGTGGCCTATATGCGTGGCATTGCGGCAACAACACTCGAACTGCGCCGCACGCTACACGACACAGCATTGGCGGGGTCGCCCTACTCGGTACAAGAGTGTCAACGGCTGCTGCAACAGGCACACATGACGATCAAAGCATAACATTATTAATATATATAGGTATAAATGTCTCTTCCTGTTAACCTCGACCTTTACTCGCGCTATGTGGCGCTTGACGACAACGAACTGCGCGAGATGCGCGTGGCTGAGTCGTTACTCGTGCGCTTACACCGCATACGGGGCATGTATGCCTACTGGCTACAATTTCCCTCGAAGCAAGACAATGACATTGTGCTATACACAATGAATATGTTTAAGGTGTCGCGCTCGCAAGCATACGACGACCTGGCGCTGGTGAAGGTGCTGCTGGGCAATCTGCAACAAACGTCGAAAGACTTTATGCGCTGGAAAATTAATAAGTCGCTCGAGACCGACATGGCGGCAGCTCGACGGGCGGGTGACTTCCGAGCGCTGGCACAACTACATAAGGTGATGGTGCTGAACAACCGCACTGACAAAGATGATGAGCCAGAACTGGAATTCGACAAGATCGTACCGCAGAACTTCGAGCCGACGGATGATCCGACGGTACTGGGCATCGAACGCATACCTAACTTGCGTGGCAAAATTAGAGCACTCTATAAGCGATACTCTAATAATCTGCCACAGGAGGCTGACTATGAAGAGATAAAAGAAGAGGATAACGCAACTGATGATGAGTGAGCAACAGGGGCAGAGCGCTGAGCCGTTACTGCAATATTTCAATGATGCGCAATACTATGCGCTGGCCATGAATACGCGTGACGAGGTCATCGTGGCGGGGCGTGGCGTAGGCAAGGGTGCTATCCAGGCACGACGTCTGCAGTCGTGCTTTCAAGGCATGCCTGGCAGCATGGGGGGCTTCGTGGCGCCATCGGTGAAGCGATGCCTCACAAACATATTGCCTTCAATGCTCATTCACCTCGAGCGCTGGGGCTTCAAGCGCGACCTACACTATGTGGTGGGTAAGCGTCCCCAGAAGCGCCTACACTGGCGCTCACCTATCTTCACGCCTGCTAACTGGGAGAACACCGTTAGCTTCTATAACGGGTCGGTACTCAACATTATATCGCAAGACCGCTCGGGCACGTCGAACTCAATGTCGCTCGACTATCTCATCATCGACGAGGCAAAATTCATCGATTTTGAACAGCTCAAAGATGAAACGTTCCAAGCCAACCGTGGCAACGAGATGTACTTCAAACATATTCCTCTGCACCATGGCATGACGGTGACATCAGATATGCCCATCACCAAGAAGGGTTCCTGGTTCTTGTCGTACAAAGACAAACAAGACCCTGAGCTGGTAGAATGTATAGAGGGCATCATCAACAAAATATGGCGTCTCAAGCAGCGCATAACCAAATACCCTGAGCAAGAGGCCAAGCTACAGCGACGTATCGACGAGTATAATGCGCAGCTGACGTTCTTCCGCTCGAAGTGTCTGCTATATAAAGAATATTCGTCTATCGAGAACCTCGCCTTGCTGGGCGAGGACTTTATACGTCGTGCGAAGCGTGACCTTCCACCGCTGACGTTTGCCACATCTATCATGTGCCAGAGGGTGGGCATAGCCGCCGATGGCTTCTACGGTGGCCTACGCGAAGATGTTAACCTATACACGGCACCTAACGAGAGTGTGCTAAACCTTCACGCCCTCGACAAGGCTGAGGGCGGTGTGCTGCCTAACGACTGCCGCATGGATGCCGACCGCGACGAGAAGCTGCCTCTACTCATAGCCTTCGATAGCAACAACCTTATCAACTGGCTGGTGGTAGGGCAAGTGAAGGGGTCGAAGCTCAACGTGCTAAAGTCGTTCTTCGTCAAATACGAACGCAAGATACCTGAACTGCTCGACGACTTCGACCTATACTACCACTACCACCGTCGCCGACAGGTCATCTTCTACTACGACTCGACGATGGTGGGCACCAACTGGGGTCTACACTACCCCGACCCGCATAAAGAGGTGGTGCGTGCGCTGCGCGCTAAAGGTTGGGCAGTGCGTGAGGCTTACCTCGGCAACCCAATGCCACACATAGAGAAGAACGGGCTTATCAACCGCATGTTTCGTGGCAGGGCACGCCTACAGGTGTGCATCAACCGTGATAACAACCCCGACCTGCTCATCTCTATCACTTCGGCAGGGGTGTATAACGGCAAGAAAGATAAGCGCGGAGAGAAGCTGGCCGAGACTGAAGAAGATAAACTCGAAGCGCGTACCGACGGTAGCGATGCCTTCGATGTGATCTGCATAGGGGCAGAGACAAAGCCTGTGTTCCAAGGCACAGGCGGCACCGCAAATACTTATGGTTAGTATAATGTATGTATGTTTGTTTTTATAGTAGTAGTAGTTTAACTTTTACTTAATTATGTGTTCTGATCTACGGGGCCACTTGCGCAGGATGCGTAGGTGGCTTTTTTATTATATATTTACTACGAAAAAGTGTAGTAAATATTTGCATAATACGAAAATTTGTAGTATCTTTGTAGTGTCTTAAAAAGTAATACAATATGAAGAAAGAATTAACAGAAGAAGAGGCAGAACTGATAGAAGCTATCAGAGCCCACAAAAGAAGTTACCCGAATGGTCATCCTCAGTTGTTATTTTACGCACAAGAGTTGTTCGATGAGATGACATCAGTTAAGTAAGTCTAACAAGGCAGCCCGAAGGGGCTGCCCTAACTAACACAATATGGAAAAGAATACCAACAAACAGGCAAAGGACAATACTGTTAAGCAACGCTTGCAGGACATTCTGCTGAGTGTATCATGGCGTGATATAGCCAATACTTATTTCGACCGCTCGGCTTCATGGTTGTATCATAAACTCGATGGCATCGATGGGAATGGTGGTGTCGGTGGATTCACAGACAAGGAGAAGGAGCAGCTTCGCGGTGCTCTTGTCGACCTCAGCGACCGCTTACGCCGTGCTGCCGACAATATTTAGGCAGGTGGTTGTATTACACCTTTAAGACACAAGTCGTCCGTGCCTACGGATGCGCTCTGCCTCGGGACTTTAAGGTCTCGGGGCTTTTTTGTTGGCAATTGCCAACAGCGTATTTCTATGGGCAGCAGCCCTTTATTAACTTTGCCTTTGTTAAAACAACTAATATATGAGCAACAATATTGACAACGTCGTCTCTCTTGCCGACATCTGCGAGGTTTTGCAGGGCAGAAACGTAGACAAAAAGAAAACCAACGACCAAGGCGAGGGCTTGCCTATTGTGGTGGGGGCCTCAGACCTTGTGCAAGGCAGATTTGTGCCTAAGCGATGGTGCAAAGAGAAAATTAACGCCCCCGTCTTTTCTGAAGAGGGCGACATACTGATTTCGGTGGTTGGCACGCTTGGCAAGATGGGGGTTAATGCCGATGGTCCAGCGGTGTTGTCTAAGCACGTTTGCGCATTGCGTCCTAAGCAAGGTGTGTCGCGCCAGTATCTTATGGCAGTTATATCACGCCTGCTACTCGATGCCATACCAGATACTGCAGACGATGTGGTACTCGGCTTTCAGAACAAGGTGGATATCGATGTGCTGAAGAAGATACGCTTCACGCTTCCGGCGCTGTTCATCCAGGAGTGGTTGGTGTCGCGCCTTACCTCCATTGCCACTATGATACTTGCCTATAAGGGTAAGCAGGAGGATTTTCTGTCGTGCGATGGCATTATCTCTGTTATAGAGCAAGAGCGAAAGGAGCAGCGGGCGCACATGCGAGGGTTGTCTGAAAAGCTGGGCAAGATTGCGGATATGCTTGAGAACCTTCCGCCAGACAGCGACACGCTCCAGATGATAGCCGATGCCCGTAGCGCATATTCAAGACTCTTAAAGATCCAATAAACATATATAAAAATATGAAGATAGACAAATCTGTAGTGGAGGTGCTCAAGACCTCTGAGATTGACGGCAGCCTTCTGCGACTGCCTGGACAGTTGGAGCGTAAGCTCTACGAGCGTGTTAGCAAAGTGTTGAAGGCCATCGGCGGCAAGTGGTCGAGTGCTAAGAAGGCTTTTGTGTTTAAGGAGGATGTTGGCGACCTTGTTACATCCATTGCCGACTCGGGCGAGTTCGTCCCCGACCGTCAGACCTTCCAGTTCTTCCCCACGCCCGAGGCTCTTGCCCATAAGATTGTGGAGATTGCCGGTATACGTGATGGCGAGCGCACGCTTGAACCATCGGCAGGCCAAGGCAATATTGCACGCTTTATGCCTTCGCCCGACTGTGTGGAGCTGGACCCGAAAAACCGAGCCATACTTGAGGAGCAAGGGTTCCGTGTGGTTGGCGACGACTTTATGACGTTTGAGCCGTCAGAGCCTTACGATGTGATAGTGATGAATCCTCCCTTCTGCAAAGGTCAGGACGCTCGCCACATACTTAAAGCCATATCGATAGCCAAGCGCAAGGTTGTAGCCATTGCCTCGGCTTCGGTGTTGTGGCGCAATGATGGTCCGTACAAGGAGCTGCGCAATGTCGTTGAGCAATATGGCGGATATATGCGTGAGCTTCCCGACAAGTCGTTCAAGGAGTCGGGCACAATGGTTAATACGGCTCTTGTAGTAATAGATAAGTAGTTGTTATTTGATGTTTTACACTTCATTTGACACTGGCGCGTGAGCGTCGGTGGCATTTTTATTGTTTTTATGTTATTACTAACAAAATAATTAGTAAATAATTTGCATACTATCTAAAAAAATATTTTCTTTGTATCGTTCGATTAATAAAGCATTATTTATGGAAAGAAAAGAGATGATTATGAGAGTAGTAGCAAGACAGAAACAAGAGAAAATAACAGACATGAAGAATCGTATGCGCGACATTTACCTTGCTGTGTCTTGGCGAGAGATTTCACGCACATACTTTGACAAATCGGTGTCATGGTTCCAACAAAAGATGTATGGCATCGATGGCAATGGTGGCGTAGGTGGTTTCACGCCAGAAGAAGCCGACAAACTATATTGTGCGCTGAATGATCTCGCAGACCGCATACGTCACGCTGCAGACAATATTAAAGCTCCGGCTGATGCGCCGTTTAATTGAACACTAAGTCGCCGTTGAGCTTACGGCGCACCTCTCAAGCCTCGAGACCTCATGGTCTCGGGGCTTTTTGTTTGTTGGCTATTGTCAACCTCGCGCATTGTCCTCTACCGCTGATAAGCGTCATCGTTGTTGTTTCTTTTCATTTTATACCATTTTATAGGCTGACTTGACAAGCTGAAAATCACATTTTGGCGCGGTGGCGCTACATATTCCGCTCGTAGCGCGAGGGCAATTTCCACCACGGCGCAGGGCGGTGTAGTGCTGCTCGTGCAGTGCAGAAAGCACCCCGCGAATTTTAGACGCTTAAAGTGTTGAGTGTTAAGCGTCTAAAATTCGCGGGGGTGGAAGCGGTGCGCCCAGAGCGCGCATTTTTTGTCTTTAACGGCTTCTTTTTATTGCGGAAAAGAAGCAAAAACGCTGAAAAAAAGGCCAAGGCCAAGCGGTATCTACTGTATAGATGATTATTTGTCATCTTGCGCTACTCCTGATGAGAGCCTTATATAATATGTACGATGAGCCGATAATCGTTTTTACTCCGCGAAGGTACGGCGGACGACCTCTGGTCAAGTATCGAGAACCTAAAAAAGCGGAAAATTTCGGCATTCTTCCGATTTTTTCCATTCTTGAAAAAATGGGCTTTCCTTTTGAATTTTTGTGGCCCTGGTGAGTGACGCATCGAGGGCTTTTTGTATTTTTCTCCCACCCGACAGAGATTACCTTTGTGTCTGTTAGTTTAAATATTATAGTATGACTGAGATAATATCAAAAAAGCGTCGTGGGGGGGGTAGTTCTAACCCTATTGTTTTCCACGACTACGAAAGTTTTATTGCCAAGTTTACTGATAACCCACGCACTACTGACGAGTGCTACACACCACGTGACGTGTATGAGGCGGTGGTGAAGTATGTGGGTGAGGTATATCCGCTTGAAGACAAGCAGATACTGCGCCCCTTCTACCCTGGCGGCGACTACGAGCACGCCGAATACCCCGACGACGGCGTTGTTATAGACAATCCTCCGTTCTCGATGTTCACAAAGATTTGCCAGTTTTATGCTGAGCGCAAGATACCCTTCTTCCTATTCGGCCCTGGCATGACGATATTCAGCTGCTGTAAGCATGGGTGTACGGCGATAGTGATATGTCAAAGTGTGGAGTTTGAGAATAAGGCTGTAGTGCGTCTGAACTTCGCGAGCAATCTGTTTGGCGATGTGGCGGCTATGACTGCTCCACGGCTGGACGAATACATCAAGGCGTGCCCAAGCCAAAACGTAAAGGCGAATCTGTCTAAATATAATTACCCCGACAATCTGCTGAGTGTATCAAGGATGCAATCTATGGCATCGAGAGGGGTGTGTTTCAGCGTTAAGCGCAGTGAGTGCGTGAGCGTGAAAAGTCTGGATGGCATGCCTCGTGGCAAGAACCTTTTCGGCGATCATTTCCTTTTGTCTGACGATAAAGCTGCCATTATACACCGCCACAGCCACAAAGCTGCAATACCAGTGAAGCTGTCAGAACGTGAGAGGGCGATAGTAAAGGGGCTGGGATGATGCTCGTTGTGGTCCTCTGTGCGAGAGCATCTAGGGCCACTTTTTTTTGCTGTCAGTAGTAAAATAGTTACTATTTTATTTGCATATTAATAGTAGATTTACTACTTTTACAGCATTAAATATTTAAAAGACAAAGATGAACAATGTTGTAATTAAAGCGGCGCGCACTGACAATGGCTATTGCTGCGCATGCGACTTGTTGCCAGGTTGGGTCGTTGCCTACGATGGCGACCTCGACGGTTTTAAAGAGTTTGTTCAAGAGAGCGTAGACTTTTGGCTCGAAGGGCGCCGCAAAGACGGTGATGCATACTCTAAAGTCTTTGATGGTGATTATAGGCTCGTTTACGATTTTGACGTAGCTACATTGCTCGACTACTATCGTGGCATCTTCTCGTTTGCTGCCCTCCAGGAAATTACGGGCATCAACCAGAAGCAACTTTCACACTATGCGAGTGGCGTGTCAAAGCCACGCCCACAGCAGGTGGATAAAATAAAGTCGGGCTTGCGCCGACTGGCCAAAGATATTGAAATGGTCACTGTTTAATATATTCAACAACGCCGCCATGACCATGCGGTACAAGCCTTCGGTGCGTGACGCATCGAGGGCTTTTTGTTTTAGTAATAAAAAAGTTAGCAAAAAGTTTGGTAGTTGTTAACTTTTTTGTTACCTTTGCATTGTCTTAATAAAACAAGACAAATAGTTCTTTCAAATCATGAAACATTCAGAATTGATTAGGGTCTTGGTAAAAGCGGGATGCTTTATCAAGCGGCATGGTGCCTCACATGATGTTTGGGTTAACCCTAAAACAGGCGACTTTACAACAGTCCCAAGGCACGGAAGTAAGGAAATCAAAACAAAGACTGCAAAGTCTATCTTTGATGCCCTCTCTATCGACTAAAAGGATGGCTGCTCGGAAGGTTCCGGGTGGCTTCCTTATCTGAATGGGTTACGGGTTGAAAGAACTTATCTTGTAGACATAATAATTTAAATATATACGATATGAAGGTTGTAGCCAATGTAGAAAGAGAACCAGGCGAGAAGAATTATTCTTGCTTATTGACGGTAAAACCCCTTAAAGGCACAGTTCTTGGCTGTGGCTCTTCTGCCAAAGCAGCCATTGAGGATATGCTTAAAGGGTGGGATGATACTACAGAATACTTGAGAGAGGAAGGCAAAGAGATTCCTACACTCGAAATTGAGTATCGCTTCGATGTTGGCTCGCTGTTCAGCTACTACGACTTTGTAAACATTGCAGGGGTAGCTCGCGAGATTGGCCTTAATCCTTCTGTCATTCGCCAATATGTCATTGGCACGCGCAAGCCAAGCGCAGAGCGCAAAAAGCAAATAGTCACAGGGTTCAAGAGCCTTGCCAACAAGATGCAGCATGCGGTTTTATATTGATTTTGTTTCATGACACATGAAAATAAAATACATGAAAAGAACTATTTTTGGGGCCTTCGGTGCGTGACGCATCGGAGGTTTTTTTGCATATATCAAAAATATGTGCTATATTTGTACAGTAGATTCTAAAAATTTCGAATTTCATTAAGTGTAGCGCGTCGCTGTGAAGCGGGGCGCTTTTTTGGCTCGTTTTGCTAACTCAGAGTTAGCAAAACGAGGAATAAAGAAAATAAATTTCAAAAAATACTTGCAAGTATCGAGCGGGTTACCTAACTTTGCCATCGCTACAATAATAGTGTGGAACATTCCACATGAACAAAGGGCGAGGATATATGTCCAAGCCCGACCAACATTTTTATAAGGTTGTGGGCTTATTTTTTTGCCCGTAACTTGCCGCATAGAACCGAGGCTCGCCCTTTGTTCATGTGGAACATTCCACATAGTGTGGAGATGTAAAAATAGAAATATACGGCGGTTCGCCTTCCACGTGTTTTTTATTGCCCTTTGTGGTGGAAAAGCACTATTGTTGTAGCAGACGAGGAAGTGCGAGCCGCTTTTTTCGTAACCCTACGTCAAACCGTACCCGACGGATTCGGGCACAAGGCTACAACAATAGTGTATTATGCAAACAACTGCATCAATTCAACAGCGCAAAGCTCAGCGCACGTTGGCCATTAACACTGCCGCCATCACGGCATGGCTCAACGCAAAGAGCAAGTCTTACACCACACTCTGTGGCTATGCCATCTCTCGACGAGAGGTGCTACTGGTTAACGTCGCACTGGCCGCACTCGGCATGGCGGCCATCGTGGCAAACACATCTCTCGCCCTGGCTCTCGTTTTCTTAGCCCTGGCGGGCTATAGCGTGTTTCACCTTAACAAGAAGAAAGGAGACAACAAGTGAATATCTTTAGAATGAAGCATGGCGCATACCGCCAGAAGAGAGAGATGGATAAGTTTGTAAGCAGATGCTTCGCCGTTAGAATAAGTGCTGAACTCACCCCTCGTGTGGAGTTTAAGCATATAAGCTATAGAACGAGAGGCAAGTACATGCGCGCTATAAACTTACACTTTAGCATCAGGACGATAAAGGTTTTTCTTGATAGTTTGAAAGGAGGTGACAAATGATCAACAATCTCAGCCCAAAGGCTACGGCAGCTCTCGAGAGACTATGCGACCCCGATAACATTGAGCTATCAATAAAGGTGCTGACAGAGGTGAACGACTTCATCGTCGCCGAGTCGTCAGAACCTGACCTCGACCCACAAGTGGCCGTTGAGCGAATCGATTTACTAAACGCGTTGCGCGAGCTTCGCCAGTCATTAATTATTATACGTGAAGGACTATGATAGAAGAAGAAGGAGAATGGGAGGACAAATGGGATGATAAAAGAGACGCTGTCGTAATGGCAACACTTGAGAGCTTTGCAGCCTCACGCTCACCCGTCCCTACAACATCAGTATCGGGCAATGCATACGTGCCCGACCATATGACAACAAGAGATATCGTTGACCTGCTGGCACCTATCGTCAGTCTAATGCCACTGGAGGTATCTTGCTATCTGATTCAACATAACTACCACCTGAAGACAGCCGAAGATGGCACGCTGCAGTGGGAGATATGGCGAGACATGAGCACTCTTTTCTAACTCATAATTTTTGTGTTTTCATGGGGTGGCATCCTTACGGGGATGCCACTTTTTTTGTATTCTTGTTTCTTTTTTTATGCTTTAATTTTGTGTTGCAATAAAAAAATTAAAGCACATGATTACCATCACGCAGACCCTCTCGGGCACTTACTTCTCGGCCAACATACCCGACGTAGCCTTCACCATAACAGGCTACCGCGCTGCCGTGACCATCACCATCGATGGCACAGAGATATATGCCGAGAACCTCTTCCCTATGAACGGCCAGATAACCATCGAAGAGCTCGATGTGCTGCTCACACCCTATGCACGACAGAAGCTGAAGGTGGCCCTCAGCATCAAGATTGATGAGAAGGCAGAAAGCAACGATACGCCCACTGCATCGAAGACGCTGACAGCCGACATCATATACTGTGCGGCCGACATCAACACCACGGCCGACGACTATGTGAAGACGCATTTCTTAACGCTGCTCGAAGGCGAAAAAGAAACGGCACAGAACCGACTCGAATATCTGCACTATATAGGCACCGACACGGCGCAGGTGGTGGCATCGTATGACGATGGCACCGACAAAACGTTCACCTTAACACCCATAGGCGGTAACGAGCGATACACCACGCTCGATGTGTCGGCAGCACAATTTAACCTCGAGGGCAAACTATTGATAGGTTATAATGTCCAGGCAGGGGCGCGCAGCTTCCGGTTCTCGATCGATTTCTCAGAGCCCGACTGTGCCCCTGTCCTGGTCTTCGACAACTCGTTCGGCGTAGAAGAGCTGCTCTACTGCACTGGCACACATACGCTAGCGCCATCGTTTAAGCGCAGCGCTGGCTATGTGGGCAGGTATCAGCGCAACTACAATATCGTTGAGACGCGCACCTTCAAGGCAGATACGGGCATCATGACATTCGTGATGGCGCTATGGGCGCAAGAGCTGTTCCGCTCAGAGAGTATACACATCGTCAACTTTAAAAATGGGCAGCCTAACATTGGCAAGGAAGTGTTCATAACCGACAGCAAGGCCGAATATAGCAACGACGACGACGAGATGCCACGCTTCACCTTCAGTTACCAATATAGCCAGCGCAACCACAACGTGGTAGACCTGCTGCGCGCTGGGCGCATCTTCGACAACACCTTCGATAACACATTCAACTAATATGGCGGCCATACACTTTACCGATATGCTGCGTATGCTTGACCAGGCATATCAGCATCGCACCCTCGTCGATGTTTATGCGTGGGAGGGCAGCACAGGCATCAAGCTACGCTACAACGGGTGGCTGGTGCACCACGTCAACTGGCGAGGTGGGTATGTGCGACTGCGCAACCCGAAGAACAGAGAACTGCGCACCGTGCCGCAAATATTCATCTTCAAAATTAACAAACAAACGGTATATCTATGAGCAATAAGATAAAGTCAACACTACAAACTACATCGACGAAACCTGATGCCGATGGCTTTCGCCGATACCATATCGTACCTACAGGCATGGGCGCTGCCACTAAGCAAAACAGCATTAACAGCGAGTATGGTAGCGACTCGTGCAACGTGTTCGACGACGACGAGATGCTGGGCACGCATAACGTGCGTACCCTATCGCTCGGTGGCCACGAATATAAATACGTGCAATGGGGCCCGGACGATCAGTTGCCGTACAACGTGCGGCGCTCAATCATGTCGAATATGGTGACAGCACAATGCCAACAGTTTAACATCGTGTCGTGCTATGGCCAAGGGGTGCGCTTCGTCGACAGAGAGGGGCATAAGGATGTGACAGATGCAGAGATACTGAACTTCTGCTTGCGCAACTCGCTGCACGAGGTGTTCCTTGAACAAGCCACCGACATGAAGTTCTACTCATTCAGCGTGACGGTGATCATCCTCTCACGCGATGGCTCGAAGGTGGTGCAGGTGCGCAACAAGGATGCGTCCTTCTGCCGCTTCGAATATGCTGACGGTATCAAGACAATGGCACCAGAGCACGTGTTCTATGGCGACTGGCGCTTAGGCTTCTTCGACGAGAAGCGCATCGAGGCTATTCCCCTACTCGACTATTGGGACCCGCTGGGCGACCTGATGGTGCGCATGGGCCGCGAGGCCGACCCCATGACGGGGGTGAAACGGGTGCCAACGAAGGCTCGCAAGTTTGCCATCGTGAGCCGTATGGCCACGCCTGGCTGTCAGATATACCCCGTGCCCTACTACGCCTCGATGTTCCGCGATGCCTGGTTCGACATCTACCGACTCATTGGTATCGGCAAGCGCTACATGATAAAGAACACGTCGGCGCCACGTGTGCAAATAGAGGTGCACGACGACTATTGGGATAACGTGTGCGACAACGAGAATATCAGCGACGAGGTGCTGCGCCGACAACGCAAGGAGGAGGAGAAGCAAAACATCATCGACTTCGTGACGGGCATAGAAAACGCGGGCAAGGCCATGATCTCTGGCTACTATGTTGACCCTAACGGCAAAGAGAACCGTATGGTGCGCATCGTACCGCTGAACGACGCTTCGAAGAAGGAGGGCGGCAACTGGTCTGACGACATGGCCGAAGCGTCAAACGCGCTGTGCTTCAACTTTGGCGTGCACCCTAACTTGGTGGGCGCCACACCAGGCAAGAGTCAAATGAACAACAGCGGTAGCGATAAGCGTGAACTGTTCACGCTGAAACAGGCACTTGAAAAACCATGGCACGACGTGATGTGCAAGCCCTACCACGTAATTCTGCATTACAACAAGTGGAGCGACAAGGCTACGGTAGAGGTGCCAATGCTGATGCTAACAACTCTCGACGAGAATAAAGATGCTAAAAAGGTAACGGTGGGCAATGGCCCACAAGATGATAACAACAGCTAATATCGTAAGGTATGATTATAATTGATAAACCTGACTTCGAACGAGCGCTGCCTGTAGGCATGGCAGCAAACGAGGATGTCTTCGCAAGCGTATACCCAGCCATCGAAGATGCAATGAACAACTACTACGAGATATTGCTGGGCGACATTGGCGCTCAGGCAGTTGAGAGCGCTGACGATGATGCGCCGCTAAAGCGTCACTTTAAGGCGCTGGTGTGTGTGGCGGGCTTCTCATCGGTGGCTCGACAGCTCGACTTGGTGCTCACGCCAACAGGTTTCGGCGTGGTTAACACCGATACGGTGTCGCCAGCAAGCAAGCAGCGCGTCGACGCGTTGATAGGCCAACTGCTTACAGCACGTAGCAAAGCGCGCGCCATGGTAGTACACCTTCTTCGCGCAGATGAATGGGGCGCCACACCGCAAGCCGTACAGGCCATTCGCTACCTATATACCGACCACTACTTCTTCTTCGGTAACGAAGATAACAGCCACACAGCGCAAGACTGGGTAGCACATATGGCAGCGGTGACCGACACTGACGAACAGGTGCGCCTACGCTTCGGCGATGAGCAAGTAGACGACATGCTCGACGCCTATCGTCGCAATGACCGTGACCGACTGCGAGGCTATGCCGGGGCGCTGCAGATGTTATGCGACCTCACCGACAAATGGGCGATGATGGGACGCAAGGCAGTGGAGACGCCACAATATCGACGCCTGGTGCGCGAGATGGAGGGCGACAACAATATCTTCGCCCTCTACCATGGATCGGAGGCGTACAAGGCAGCGCACATCGAGAACTTCAAAAACAATAAAGAATCTTCAGCATACCTCTTCAATGGATAGCATCGAACTGAAAGCTCCGCAGTCATGGGGCGAGCTGACACAACAGCAACTGCGCTATGTGTTCTTCCTCATGACAACCTTCGCCGACATGGTGGTCGTGAAGACGTATATGTTTGTACGCTTCACGGGCATCGAGGTGCTGTCAAAGGGGCGCTTCGGCTGGAAGTGTGCATATAAACCTAAGGGGGTACACCGACGCAAGGTGTTCTACCTGCAGCCGTGGCAGGTTCATGCCTTCATTCAGCAGCTGGCATGGGTGGACAGCACAGAGCAAATGGACAATAGGTTGGACGTTGTTCAGGGGCTCAACGCTGTACACCCACTGCTGCAAGAGGATGCCGACACAGGGCGCGTCATCCCCTTCGGCGACTATCTGTGCATGGAGCAACAGTATCAGCTGTTCCACAGTAGCCACGACGAGGGGCATATCGACCGCCTGGCTTCTTTCCTATACCGCCATAACGACTTCTCGCGCCCCGACGAGCTAACACTAACGGGACCTGAGCGTCTGGCGACGCTGGCTTGGTTCGCACACATAAAGGTGGTGATGTCGCACGCCTTTCCACACTTCTTTCGTAAGGTGAAGAGCGAAGACGACATAAGCGAGCTAACGGTGCTCGAGTCTATCAACACACAGCTGAGAGCGCTCACTGATGGCGACGTAACGAAGGAGAAAGAGGTAAGGGGCATCGACTGCTGGCGTGCGCTCACAGAGCTCGACGCCAAGGCGCGTGAGGCTGACGAGATCAGACGTAAATACCCTAAGATGGCTAACAACTAATAATAACGGATATGAGAGATTTATTTCCCGCTTTACAATATTTTGAGCAGCTAACAAAAACTAACAAGCTGGCGCGCAAGTATGGCTTCCACCCATGCCTGTGTTCTGGCCCCGACTCGCTGCAAGGCATCATCGAGGGCATGAAAAAAAAGACGGCCTTCGTGATGGTTGATGATACTACCTCGCAACAGACATTCGGCAATGGCGTGGGCTTCTTCCGTCGCGATGTATATACGGTGTTCGTGCTCATGACCTATCGCTTCGACGATATGGTGGAGCGCGAAGAGCATCTCAACATCTGCAGACGACTGTTCAGACAGCTGCACTCGCGCATGCTGCATGATCGAGACGAGATGGGCGATGAACGCCTAACGTTCCTCAACCTAACAAACATATATAGCACGGAACTGCCACGCTACTCTTACCAGGGCCTCACAGGGCTCTATTTCATGGTGCAAAACGAAGAACCTATAGATATTAGCTATGATACAACGCAATGGGCTGAGCCCTAACAAAACAGAGGCGGAACACGAAAAATGGCTGAAGGGGTGGAGCGATTTTATGGTCAACATGTGGCGAGAGAAGATGCAACAGTTTGTGCCACCCATCTATGATACAGGTGCTCTGTCGCGCTCTATCCAGGGCACCGTACACGCTGGCCCTGTGACAACCATTGAGCACCATTTCCTCACATACGGCATCTATGTAGCACGTGGCGTGGGCAATGGGTACCGACATGGCAATGGAGGCGACCTGCACTTTATGCGCGATTGGAAAACGAACCCGCACCACCGACAGAAGCGCGACTGGTTTAGCCGCAAATATATGTATTCGCTACACAGGCTTAACGAATTTGAAGCTTCATTCTACGGCACGACATACAATGGAATGGTGTCATCATTCCTCACGCAGCTCTTCACAGGAAGCGATAAAAGCGCCATCGGTAGAGCGGTGGCACAGTTGTAATTAATACTCTAAACTAAACATGGCTGACAATTTACAAAAAGAATTTGAGTCGATACGAGACGAGCGAAGAACGCATGCTAACACCGCGACACGAATAGGCAACGCTCTGCTCGCCCTCTTACAACGTGTTGATGTCGTCGGTATTGACAAGTTCTTGCGCCGCGACGTTGATGACGTTGCGCAAGGCCATATTACTTTTGCGCAAGGCCTGGCGGCTGGCTCTTACGAGCGTCTTACGAGCGGTGCTGCCATCAATGCTGATGGTGCGGCAGAGGTGGAGAGCATTGCTGTGCGTCGGGGGGCTACGTTTGGGCAGTCGGCTTACATAGATGCTGCTGGCAATGCTTCGCTGGGCAATGTGTCGGTGTCGGGTGTTCGTAGCAAGGGCTTTACGGAGGGCGACCGCACGCTCATTGGTGGCAAAGGCTTTGAGCTGTATAAGGATGGCAGCGGCAAGTCGCATCTGTATGTTGACAATGCTGTTATTCGTGGAAAGTTATTGGCGGCTGCGACTGAGATACGCAAGGTATCGTATAGTGGTGGCACGATGATTTTCTCAAACGCTGGCAGCACGCTGATACATGTTGTGGGTCTTGATGCTGCTGGGCATGAGGTTGCGGCGGATGCTTCGGCTCAAGCGTTTAAGTGTTGGGCCGCTGCCGATGATGGTTCCACTCGCACAATGAACTGGTGGAAGGTGGGCGACATGGCTATGTGCAAGACCTTTAACATTAAGGACAGTAGTGGTGGCAATAGGTATTATTGGCGCCTGGTGATAGGCCGTGGGCAAGAGGTGCTGGAGGATGGAAAGCTGTACGACTATGTAGTGCTGTCGAACCTTGAAACGTTTGCTGGTGGTGATGCTGTTGTGCCTGTTAACGTTGTGTCGACGTTGACGGACAATGAGGGCAATATTATCACCTTTGGTGGCGTGGTTGTGACGATGGTAACAGATGTTGTGATGTCATCGTTTGCCGATGTTGTATCAGGGCAGGATGGCTCAACGAAAGATGATGCAGGCATCGACATTGGCACACGCACATATTATGGCTTTGACCCACAGGGCACAGATATACCGATGGCTGGCGACGTGATTGTTCAGGTGGGTAGCGAGACGCGCTTCATGCAGCGTGGCAATGCTATCAAGCTGGCCACGAGTGCCGATGATGGCGACGCGCGTACGGCTCCGTCGCTTACCATGTATCACCAGATAGGCAACACTTGGAGCACGGATGATGGCGGATCGAGCGTATGGCAGTGGAAGACTGTTACTGCTGTAATATCTCCTACGGGCGTGCGCTTCAATGCCGACTATTTCAAGTGGTTCTCGGGCAGCGAAGACAACGTTGTAGACCCTATCGTCATTAGCTATACCCTTACGCCAAGCAGTACATTTCTTGTTCGCCAGGTGTCGACGGGGAAGGTAGAACCTACTGACATTACGTTGTCGCTCACGAAACACACAGGCAACAAGGTGGAAGATTGGAATGACAAGGGGGTGACGTTGAAAGCACGCTATACGCAGCGTGATGGCCTTGCTGGAGAGAAGGTAATAAAGAGTGTGAAAGATATTGGCGACCTGTATGCGCTGTTGACATTACGCGTGCTGGCCATTGATGCCAAGGGGCAAGAGCTGTGCTACACAGATATTGCTATCATATCTGACGGTGAGGACTTCGATGTTCAGGTGCTGGCGGAGGGTGGCAATAGCATCTTCAACGGCGAAGGAACGAAGAAGTTGACAGCCTATGTCTATCGCAACGGTCAAGACATTACCTCTACTATTGCTTCAACGGCTTTTTCGTGGAAGCGCCAGAGCAGCGATGCAGCCGATGATAAGATTTGGAATAGCTTGCATGTGGGCTTGGGTAATGTATGTACGGTGACGAATGAGGACGTTGACCGTAGCGCGATGTTTATGTGCGAAGTGGAAATTGTATAGATATTTATAACGATTATAAACAACTTTAAAAACGAGAAAAATTATGGCAACAAGAATTGCAAGTGGTCAGATTACGATTGTAGACCTCAATGATGGAAAGGCCGTACAGGCGTTTACATCGACAAGTCAGGGCGACACCCAGATTTACAGCCCTAATGAAAACAGTTACAGCCCTAACTACACGAACAGTCCCTTTCAGGTGGTGACAGCCAAGGTGTTTGTTACGGGCAGTAGCGTAGACCAGGCACCGACAAGTGCTTGTTCGGGCTGGACGTGGAAGGTGAACGGCACAGCTGTAACAGCGACTGGCGATATTACGTTCGTGAAGAACGTTCTCACCATTAAGCGCAACATTACCACATCGGTGAAATTCTTTAACATAGAGTGGAGCTGTGTTTATACAGACCCTGAGCGCAAGACGGTAACTAATGTCCAGGGCTTCAAAACCATCAGCCTCACGCAGTCGGGTGGCTCTCTTGCGCTTGTGCAGATTACACAACCTAAAGGTAATACCTTCGATGCTGAGAACAATCTTACGAGCCTCACTGCCGTTGCGAAGCTCTACCGTGGCAGCAAGCAGGACACATCTGTGTCTTCAATCGTGTGGAAGAAGTTGAACCTGTCGACAGGTGCTTGGGACGCTGTTCCTGCCAGCAGCTATACAACCAGCGGTGGCACAAGCACACTGACGGTGAAGGCTGACGATGTGCTGAACTTCCAATCGTTCATGTGTGAGATTACTGATTCCGATGGCACATTTAGCGCTATCACCACGTTCTTCGATGCTACAGACCCATACACCGTGGAGGTTTACACCACCACTGGCGACGTGATTGTGAACGGTGCTGGCAACACGCAGGTGTTTGCTCGTGTATGGCGAGGCTCTACTGTTATAGAAGAGGCTGGTGCTGCCACTCCGCAGTTTAAC
>ENA-ORNT01000907-ORNT01000907.1-human-gut-metagenome-genome-assembly--contig:-NODE-907-length-20792-cov-6.274775_pt1 | contig 20792 bp, 20 predicted proteins | sample MGYA00242120_ERZ509032 | MGnify/ENA primary metagenome ERZ509032 (study PRJEB26280, sample SAMEA2338729) | human gut metagenome | biome: human gut; feature: human-associated habitat; material: faeces...
TACGTCTGCTACCCTCTGTCTGTGAACAGATAATAATTCAGCAGACCCTAAATAAACCTACATACTCGTTATAAATGGCATGTATATGCGATGGCTCATGTTCTTTGGGTTTAAAGAACATTTTAATAATTATTCCGTAAAATCTAACAATCTCTGGCATAACTATCTTGATGATTAATTGTTTACGAAACAAATATAGAAAATATTTGATGAATATCAAAACTTTTGTGGGCTTTTAACATGTTTGGGTGTTATTTGTTATTTGTTCTTTATGCCTTAAAATTGTTCCTTCTTCTCTCTTATTCCTCTTCAAAATAGTCTGTAATAATAATTTTCCTTAAATATTTCTTATATAATAAGGTATAAGTAAAAGTTTTTCTTACTTTTGCGCTCCAAACATACATACATCGAAAACATGCAAGACAACTTAGTGATTGTAGAGAGCCCCGCAAAGGCCAAAACGATAGAAAAATTCTTGGGCGCCGACTTCAAGGTAATGTCGTCATACGGACACATTCGCGACTTGAAGAAAAAAGAGCTGAGCATAGACATGGATACCATGCAGCCCGCTTACGTCATTCCCAAGGAGAAAGAGAAGCTGGTGAGCGAACTGAAGGCCAGCGCTAAGAAAGCCAAAAAGATATGGTTGGCATCCGATGAGGACCGCGAGGGAGAGGCCATCTCATGGCACCTGTGTGAGGTGCTGGGCCTTGACGAGAAGAAAACCTCGCGTATCGTGTTCCACGAAATCACAAAGCCCGCCATCTTGGCCGCTATCGAGAACCCGCGCCACCTCGATATGAACCTGGTGAACGCCCAGCAGGCTCGCCGTATGCTCGACCGCCTCGTAGGCTTCAAACTGTCGCCCGTGTTGTGGCGCAAGGTGAAGCCCGCCCTGTCGGCTGGCCGTGTGCAGAGCGTGGCCGTGCGACTGATTGTAGAACGCGAGCGCGAGATACAACAGTTTAAGAGCGAGCCCTACTATCGCGTGAATGCCATCTTCGGCCTCACTCGTCAAGACGGCTCACAGGTAGAGGTGAAGGCCGAGCTCGATAAACGCTTTACCCATCATGATGAGGCGGTAGCCTTCCTTGAGCTGTGTCGCAACGCCGAATTCTCAGTAGAGGCCATTCAGAAGAAGCCTCTGAAACGTTCGCCGGCACCTCCCTTCACCACCTCTACCTTGCAACAGGAGGCTGCTCGTAAGTTAGGCTTCTCGGTATCGCAAACCATGATGGTGGCTCAGCATCTGTACGAAAACGGTCTTATCACCTACATGCGTACCGATAGCGTGAACCTCTCAAACCTGGCCATTGGCACTGCAAAAGAAGAAATCACTAAGTTGTATGGCGAAGAATATAGCCAGCCTCACAACTTCCACACCCACTCGAAGGGGGCACAAGAGGCGCACGAGGCCATTCGTCCTACCTATATCAGCAACACCACCATCGACGGCACAGCACAGGAAAAACGCCTGTACGACCTTATCTGGAAACGCACCGTAGCCAGCCAGATGGCCGATGCACAGATTGAGAAGACTACCGTTACGATACGTATCTCGGCCGACGATCCCACCTTGGCACACTTTGTGGCCAACGGCGAGGTGGTTACCTTTGATGGCTTCTTAAAGGTATATCGTGAGAGCACCGACGATGATGATAATAACATGAATACCAACGCTGCCGATGCCGATAACAACTTCTCACACCACCTGCCCGTGATGGCGGTGAACGATGTGCTCAGCCGTCGAGAGATAATCAGCACCGAGCGCTTCTCACAAGGCCCCTCGCGCTACACTGAGGCCAGCCTCGTGCATAAAATGGAGGAGCTGGGCATTGGCCGACCTTCTACCTACGCCCCTACCATCAGCACCATTCAGCAACGCGAATATGTGCAGAAGGGCGACCGCAAGGGCGAAGAGCGTTCATACACCATCAACACGCTGCGTGGCATACAGATTACTGAGAAAACAAAGGTTGAGGTAACGGGCAACGAGAAGGGCAAACTGCTGCCTACCGACATTGGTATCGTGGTGAACGACTTCTTGATTGAAAACTTCCCCGACATCATGGACTACAACTTCACGGCCCGCGTAGAACAGCAGTTTGACCAGATTGCTGAAGGCAAGGAGCCATGGACCGATATGATGCGCAACTTCGACTCGCGCTTCGAACCCGATGTTGAGAAGGTAATAAACGCTCGTTCTGAACATAAGGCGGGCGAACGACAGTTGGGTAACGACCCCAAGACGGGCCGACCTGTGTTTGTAAAGATTGGACGCTTCGGACCCGTGGTGCAGATAGGCGCTGCCGACGACGAGCAGAAACCTCAGTTTGCACAGCTGCCCACCGATAAGCGCATGGACGAGATAACCCTTGATGAGGCGCTGGAACTGTTCAAACTTCCGCGCACCGTAGGACAGTTTGAAGGCAGCGACGTGGTGATAGGCGCTGGTCGTTTCGGCCCTTACATCTTGCATAATAAGAAATATACCTCGCTGCCTAAGACCGAAGACCCCATGACCGTTACCCTCGATACCGCCATCAAGCTCATCGAAGAGAAACGTCTGCAAGAGGCTCAGCGACATATCAAGCAGTTTGAAGAGGATGCTAAACTCGAAATTCTCAACGGTCGTTACGGTCCCTACATCGCCTACGACGGCAAAAACTATCGCATACCGAAGGCACAGCACGACAAGGCCGCACAGCTCTCCTACGAGCAGTGCATGGAGATTGTCAACGCCACGCCCGTAAAAAAGAAGTAACGCTTATGCAACGCATCATCATCATAGGATATATGGGGGCGGGAAAAACCACCGTGGGCAAGGCACTGGCCAAAGACCTGGGGCTGACTTTCTACGACCTCGACTGGTATATCGAGAGCCGTATGCGCAAAACCGTCAAGCAGATTTTTGACGAACAAGGCGAAGAGGGTTTCCGACGTATCGAACATAATATGTTGCACGAGGTGGCCGAGTTTGAAGACGTGGTCATCAGTTGCGGAGGCGGCACCCCCTGCTTCTTCGATAATATGCAGTATATGAACGCACGCGGCGAAACGGTGTATCTAAAGGCCACCCCCGATGTGCTGTTCCAACACTTGCAAATGGGAAAAAGTGTGCGCCCCCTGCTGCTGAATAAAACGCCCGACGAGGTGCGCACCTTCATAGGTGAACAGATAAAGCAGCGCGAGCCCTTCTACACCCAAGCTCGCCACACACTCGACGTGACCTTGCTCGACAACTATGAGAAGATTGCGATATCAGTAGAGAAACTGAAAAAGCTGATAAGAGAAAATTAAGAGAAAAGGGAAAAGTGAAAAGAGAAAAGTGAAAAATCCAGTGGCTTTGCCGCTTTCTCTTCTCCTTTTTTTCTCTTCTCTTCTCCTCTTCCACTAAGGGCTTAGAAAGGCCTATAAAGGCTTAGCAAGGCTTATTCTCCCAAAAGGCTTATCCTCCCAAAAGGGCTTAGCAAGGCCCCTCACTATCTATCAAAAAAGAAAAAGAAAAGCAAAAGAAACGAAAATGAAGAAATGGACCATTGACGATTCAAAGGAGCTATACAACATCAACGGTTGGGGCACCTCTTATTTTAACGTCAACGAGAAGGGCGACGTGTATGTCACCCCTTGCAAAGACAACACACAGATCGATCTGCGCGACGTGATGGACGAACTCGCCCTGCGCGACGTCACTCCGCCCGTGTTGCTGCGCTTCCCCGACATTCTCGATAACCGTATCGAGAAAACGTCGAGTTGCTTTAAAAAGGCCGCCGACGAATATGGCTACAAGGCCCAGAACTTTATTATATACCCCATTAAGGTGAACCAGATGCAGCCTGTGGTAGAAGAGATTATCTCGCACGGCCGCAAGTTTAACCTTGGCCTCGAGTGTGGCTCAAAGCCCGAACTGCACGCCGTTATTGCTGTGCAATGCCAAAGCGACTCGATCATCGTGTGCAACGGCTACAAAGACCAGAGCTACATTGAGCTGGCACTGCTGGCACAAAAGATGGGCAAACGCATCTTTATTGTGGTTGAGAAGCTGAACGAGCTCGACATCATTGCCCGTGCAGCCAAGAAACTCGGCGTAAAGCCAAACCTCGGCATCCGCATCAAACTGGCATCAAGCGGAAGCGGCAAGTGGCAAGAGAGTGGGGGCGACGCCTCTAAGTTTGGACTCACCTCCAGCGAACTGCTGCAGGCTCTCTCTATCCTTGATGCCAAAGGATTGCACGACTCGCTTCGCCTCATACACTTCCATATAGGCAGCCAAATCACTAAGATACGCCGCATACAAACGGCCTTGCGCGAGGCAGCACAGTTTTATGTGCAGCTGCATAAGATGGGTTACAATGTCGACTTTGTTGACTGCGGTGGCGGACTGGGTGTCGACTATGACGGCACACGCTCGTCGAACAGCGAAAGCTCGGTCAACTATTCTATACAAGAGTATGTGAACGACTGTATCTATACCTTCGTCGATGCCGCTGATAAAAACGATATTGCGCATCCAAACCTCATCACTGAGAGCGGACGCTCGCTGTCGGCACACCACTCGGTGCTCGTTATCGACGTGCTCGAAACTGCTTCGCTGCCCGAAATGCGTGAAGAGTTTGAACCTAACGACACCGACCACCAACTGGTGAAAGACCTTTACGAGATTTGGGACCACCTGAACCAGCGCACCATGCTGGAAGACTGGCACGACGCTGAGCAGATACGTGAGGAGGCGCTCGACCTCTTCTCGCACGGCATTGTCGACCTACGCACACGTGCCGAGATTGAAAGTATGTACTGGAGCGTATGCCGCGAGGTGAACAACCTGGCCAAGCAGATGAAACATAGTCCTGATGAACTGAAGGGCCTTGACAAACTGCTGGCCGACAAGTATTTCTGCAACTTCTCGCTCTTCCAGTCGTTGCCCGACTCGTGGGCCATCGACCAGCTGTTCCCCATCATCCCGCTGCAGCGCCTGAACGAGCGCCCTACACGCAATTGCACCATACAAGACATTACGTGCGACTCGGATGGCAAGATTGCCAACTTTGTTACCAACCGTAACATCTCGCACTGTCTGCCCGTACATGCGCTGAAGAAAGACGAACCTTACTATCTGGGCGTGTTCCTTGTGGGCGCTTACCAAGAGATATTGGGCGATATGCACAACCTCTTCGGCGATACTAACGCTGTGCACATCAGTGTGAAAGACAACCACTACCACATCGATCAGATATTTGATGGCGAAACTGTGGAAGAGGTGCTCGACTATGTGCAGTATAACCCCAAAAAGCTGGTGCGACAGCTCGAGATATGGGTAACAAAGAGTGTGAAAGAAGGCAAAATATCACTTGAAGAGGGCAAAGAGTTCTTGAGCAACTACCGCTCAGGCCTTTACGGATATACCTATCTTGAGTAAGGCTTATGATCTTATAAGACCTATAGGACCTATAAGACCTATAAGACCCATAACCCTTATAAGCCCCATAAGCCCTATAAGCCCTATTTTTAAAGCTTTAAATAACAATGGCAAACAATATAAACACACAAACGCTGCCTGCTTTAACCCTCATCAAAGTAGGCGGAGCCGTGGTTGAAGACGAGGCACAGCTGCAACGTCTGCTTACCGACTTTGCCCACATCCCAGGCCATAAGGTGCTGGTGCATGGGGGCGGACGCCGCGCTACCAAGGTGGCGGCTGCCCTGGGCATTGAGAGCAAGATGGTGAACGGCCGTCGCATTACCGACGAGCACATGCTCGAGGTGGTGACCATGGTGTATGGCGGACTGGTAAACAAACAGCTGGTGGCGCGGCTTCAGGCGCTGGGCATCAATGCGCTGGGCCTGACGGGTGCCGACATGAATGTGATGCACTCGCACCGCCGACCTATCAAAGATGGTATCGACTATGGCTTTGTGGGCGATGTTGACCATGCCGATGGACGTATGCTGGCCACCCTCATTGCCGAGGGCGTAACGCCTGTTATGGCACCGCTTACCCACGATGGCGAGGGCCATATGCTGAACACCAATGCCGACACCATTGCTGCCGAAACGGCGAAGGCCTTGGCTCCTTACTTTGATGTTACGCTGGTTTATTGTTTTGAGAAGGCGGGCGTTCTGGCCAATGCCGACGACGATGCCAGCGTTATCCCACACATCAACCGCGATGCCTTTGAACGTCTTACGGCCGATGGCACTATTGCTGGTGGCATGATACCGAAGATTGAGAACGCCCTCACTGCTGTGGAAAAGGGCGTAAAGCAGGTGCGCATCACCAGTGCCGATAGTTTGGGCAGCCCCAACAGTGGCACGGTTGTTATGATATAATACTGTTAACACAAGTTAAAAAGCGGAGACGTTCTGTAACCTTTCCGCTCAAAAACCGTCATTCTTATACAGAGAGCAATGAAGAAAGTGAGTTTTCGCAATGATGTATTGCCGCTGAAAGACATCCTTTATCGCTTGGCCCTGCGCATCACGCTCGACAGTGCTGAAGCCGAGGACATCGTGCAAGACACACTCATTCGCATCTGGAACCGCCGCGAACAATGGGACGAAATAGATAATATTGAGGCCTTCGCGCTCACCATTTGCCGAAACTTAGCTCTCGACCGCGCTGAGAAACAAGAAAACAACCATCTTGAGCTCGACGAGCAACGCATGGAGCGCCCCGACCAAGCACCTACACCCCTCGACCATGCTCAGCAGCACGACCGCATAAAGCTGGTGCGACAATTGGTTGACAGCCTACCCGAAAAGCAACGCTCGTGTGTGCAGCTTCGCGATTTTGAGGGCAAACCCTACAAAGAAATTGCCGACATACTGGGCATCACCGAGCAACAGGTTAAAGTAAATATCTTTCGCGCGCGGCAAACCATCAAACAACGTTTTAAACAGATTGACGATTATGGACTATAAGTATATAACACAACTTCTGGACCGCTACTGGGCGGCCGAGACCTCAATAGAGGAAGAACGCATCTTACGCGCCTTCTTCAGCCAAACCGAGGTGCCAGAAGAACTGAAGCAATACCGCAGTCTGTTCGTTTATGAGCAGCAAGAGCCTATGGCCGACCGCCTGGGTGCCGACTTCGACAATCGGTTTGCCGACCTGCTCGACGACGAGGCTCCCGTTAGGGCTAAGCGCGTAACCTTGCGCGTGCGCCTCGCCCCCTTGTTCAAGGCTGCCGCTGTGGTAGCCATCATCCTCACCTTGGGCAACGCTGCACAACACTCGTTCAACGATGGTAGCGAAGCGCCCACCGCTGGTTACAGTACAACGTTGCATGGCGGAAAGTCGGTAGCAGCATTGGTCGACAGTGCTACCATCGACACACTGCAAAAGAGCAGCAGCGTTACTTTGCCGCTTCCTGCCGAGGGTGTGAACATCTTAAAGTAGATATATTTCTATGCTTTCTCTATAAATTAAATCATGTTTAGTAAAACAACTTCGAAGCTGTGAAGTTTCACCTCTCTCAAATTTTTCATAACATACTAACGTAAAACGGCCGGGCTTACATCGTAAGCTCGGCCGTTTGATTTGATAGGCTTGGCCGTTTGATTTGTAGAGGGTGTGTCAAAATAGAAGTTAAAAGAAGTTTGGGCTTCGCCCGAAGTTAACAGAAGTTAGCGGACATATGTATAAATTGCTGAAAATAAAGCATTTGTCTGTTAACTTCCATCCATCGTAGATGGATTAACTTCTTCTTAACTTCCTCTAACTCCTATTTTGACACACCCTCATTATTTTTTATTCGCTAAACGTTACGCAAGAGGGCACTGATGTCAATGGCTTTTGGGCAAACGGGCAACCCATGAAAATCATGTAGATGTCGTCGGGTATGCCTCTATGCTCTGCACTGATGGTTGCCTTTCTCAGGTTCTTGCAGTTTTTGAAAGCTTCGTTCTCTACCTGCACGCTTGCTGGCAGCGATACAGATGTAAGGCCGTTGCAGCCCTCGAAGGCGTTAGAGTCGATGAGTTTCAGGTTCGTCGTTACAGGAACCTCTGTCAGAGCTGTATTCTTGAAGGCGTTCAGCCCAATGGTCGTTACCGACTGCGGGAGGTCGATGTGCGCAAGCGCTTTGCAGTCTTCAAAGGTTCCAGTGTCTATCTTGTCGATGTTTTGTGGCAACGTAACCTTTGTTAGCGATCGGCAGCCCTTGAACATGCTGTTCTCCAGCCTTTCAAGACGTGCGGGCAACTTGGCTTCTGTCAGCCCTGTACACATCACAAAGCAGCTGTGTCCGATGGCTTTCACGCTGTTTGGCACGCTGATCGTTTTGAGTGTAGGAATGTTGCTGAAGGCTCGCTTGCCAATATTCGTCACTGTTGCAGGAATGTTAATCTCAGAAATGGTGGAACTCATAAAGGCATTGTCACCGATTGATTTCAGCCCCATCGGCAGCGTCACGCTCTTCACCTTCTTACCGTAGAAGGCCGATCCTCCAATCTCGGTCACCCTGTACATGTGGCCGCCAAAGCGTATGGATGAGGGCACCGTGTAGTCTTTGCCTGCCGACTCGTCGTTATCCATCTCCAGCAGCTTAGCAGTTCTTTCGCTGGGGTTCACTTCAAACCACATCTCGTCGATGTTCATCTTGTTGTCGTAAGCCGAATTGCCTTCATACACGGTCACCGTTACCTCTTTTGTGGTGCGGTTAATGCTTTTAAGATAGGTTACCGTCTCGGGCTCCAGCGAGGGGTAAAGGGCTGAATAGTCTGACTGCATGGCGCGTTTGAACGCCCCGCTCTCAAACACTTCTGGCATCTCGTCGTTGCTGCCGTTGAGGTATCTCACGGCGTTGTCAAGCGCCCTTGTGCGTTCCCCCATCTCGCTTCTGTTTTCCTCGCAACGTACAGCCACGGGTGAGCAAACGTCTTCCGAACGTTTCTTCATCATGTTGTCCAACATGTTTGCTTCAGCCACGAGGCTGGCGTTGTCCATGTCGTGAATGAAGGGGAGCGACCTGTACCAGCTGTCTTGCTTTGAGCAGACAGGAGGCAGTGGTGAACGCGCGTTTTTGTGTCCGCCCAATGTCAACGGGCCAAGACCACGGCAGAGCTTTATCGTTATTTCCTTCTTTTTAGGGCTTAGCGTCACGCCGCCGCCAGCCGTCGAGCTGTCAGCTTGCGTTCTTGTGCGTCGTGTGCTTGCGCCACTTGTTCTGTTGCGCACCCTGCTTTCCACACGGTTTCGGGTTCTCGTAGCTGCACCTTCCGTTTCCTCCACTGTGTTTACCACGTCTTTCACAGGGTCGGGCATAGCCTGTTTTACAAGTTTTGCGCCTTTATTCTTCAACTTATTCAGAAATCCTTGCGCAGGAGCCTGTGTGGTACCCATTGTCAAGCATAAAGTTGATAACAGAAATAATTGTTTAACATTCATAGTCATCTTGTTGGTTATACGTCAGTTATTGATTATTTAGGTTGCAAATATACAAAATATATTTAGATAAACTTTTGTTCTCCTCTCATTTTCTGAAAAACGAGAGGAGAACTTCCAAATTGATGGCATCCCCTACCAGCGCATAGATTACACTTGCCAGGGTGGCTCAGACAAATATACCCTTTCGGGTGTAAATATAATGAAAATGTCTTATATTGCACCCGAAAGGGTATAATTGTTTTATTGCCTCTCAGAGGTCAACGCTTGTTTGTTCACTGTTGTTTGTTTTATTTAAGCAATACCATGCGCTTAATGACCAATCGTTTATATTGTTTTTTGAAGTCGTCGGGAAGGAATGATTGGTCAATGAGGTCGAGCCATTTGATGAGTGCCTTACGAAATTTTTTTGCAATGTTTTCTACCACCTTCTCGTTGATGCCCGAGCCAAGAAGGGCCTTCTCAAAGTCGTGGCGTGCCAGTCGGCTTTTTTTACCGTTCAATGTCAGTGCCAGTTCTTCTTTATCTTCAGGCATGACGATGGCTGTTGATAAGAGGTCGTAGGCGGGTGTGAGGCAATGCCCCAATGCGGTGTGGTATAGCGAGAAGTTTTTAAGGTGCATATCGGCATTGCCCGTAATCCATGAAAACACCACTACCTCCCAAAAGTTGACGAGGTCAAGTTGTGGCATGGCCGAATATTTCTTTATCAGCTTGGCAACCTGTTCGTATGAACCTTTATATTTATATTCGGTCAGACGTTCAGACAGTTGGCACATATCTTCCATAGCAATTTTTTTGCCATCGGCTTCGCGGTCAATGCGTCGGGTGATGTAGCACAGTTCGCCATCAGCAAAGCGAATGAGCGAGTGGGGTACAACGGCAATCTTTGCTGCTTCGGCCATGTGCATGGTGAGGTCTTCCAGCTCGGGCAGCGATCGGTAAACCTCGGTTTGAGGTTTAAGGATAAATCGTCCCCACAGTCCTACGATGGTAAAGCGTGCGGGCTCGTTTCGTCCGCCTGAGTTGATGTCGAGCGACAGTTTGGCTTGCACACCTGTGAGTGTGGTTTGTGCCCGTATCACCTGTTTTGCCAGGTCGGCAATCTCGGCACGGGTGTAGGGCAACATAGGTGCGTCTTTCTTTCCGAATAGTTTTCGTGCACAGGCAGGATGAAAGTCGGTTTGTCCTGGTTTTAGGGGTTTATAGCAGTATAGACATTTCTCCATAGTGATAGCTCCTTTATTAGGATTGTTCGACATGATCAGGTATTACACTCACGGCACCGATACAATCTTTGCAGCACGCCAGCAATAACGACATACGGTCGCGTTGGTTTATTTTCCAGCTGCGCTCGGCAATGCCCAGTAGCCATCCTTCAGGAATAAGTCCGTCGAAGAACGGAAACAACACCTTGTCAGTATAAGGTTCTTCGCGCAAGGGCAGGGTGAGGCTAATGGCTTCGGCCCCGTCGTGCTGAAGATATTGGGCATCGTATGTAAAGGTGAACCCATTTTCATCTTCTGTCAGTAAGCCCGCATAGCAGTCATACATATATATTCTTGCTCTTTTCATCTTGTGTATAAGGGGTATGTTGATAAAATACTACTGCATGGTAGCAACCTTTTTATGGCAACATGGTGGTGGGCACAGCTCCCACCTCATGGCCAAACAGCGCCAGCACTTGGTTTATCTTGTCCATGCGCAGGGTTTGCTTGCCTTGTTCCAGTTCGCGCACGAAGCGTAGCCCCACGCCTGACTTTTCTGCCAAATCAATCTGGGTTAGGTTGAGCTGTTTGCGGCGCTCCTTTACAAAGTCAGATAATGATGTGTCCATACTTTACTTTTCTATGATGATTATTATTGTTCAATGTGTTATTACGGATTGATGTGATTATACCCTTTCGGGTGCAAATATAATGAAAATATCTTATATTGCACCCGAAAGGGTATATTTTTTCTTATTGCTTACATCTCTTTTCTCTTTTATAGATACGTTACACAACAAAACAGCCGTTATCGCGTTTTATAGGTGATAACGATAGTAATTCATAATTCGTAATTCATAATTCATAATTCATAATGGGGCTTCGCCTTGTTGAATTTGTGATACATCATTCATCATACGTTTCGTACAGATTACGTGTCACGATGAATAGTTTTTTAAATAGATTGATCATTAAAGATTAACCAGTTATGCTGTTGCCACATTATTTTGAAGGAAAGATAGAGGCGGGATGCGACGAGGCGGGCCGAGGCTGCTTGGCAGGTAGCGTGTATGCCGCTGCCGTGATATTGCCTAAAGGCTATGACAACCCCTTGCTGAACGACTCGAAGCAGCTGACCGAGAAGCGACGCTATGCCTTGCGCGACACTATTATGCGCGATGCTGTGGCGTGGGCCATAGGCATTGTTACGCCTGAAGAGATTGATAAGATAAACATCTTGAACGCCAGCTTCTTAGCCATGCACCGCGCCCTCGACCAACTGACGGTGCGCCCCGAAGCTATCATTGTTGATGGCAACCGCTTTACGCCTTACCACGATGTGCCCTATGCCACTATTGTGAAGGGTGATGGCAAGTATCAGGCCATTGCGGCGGCCAGTATCTTGGCCAAGACCTTCCGCGACGATTATATGGACCGCCTGGCCATTGAATATCCTTACTACGACTGGCAAAAGAACAAGGGATATCCCACTCGTGCCCACCGTGAGGGCATACGCTTGCACGGCATCACACCCTATCATCGCAAGTCGTATAACCTGTTGGGCAGTGAGCCTATGCTGCCGTTCGATGATTAAACTAACAGCATGTCATAGACATGCGAAACTTGAGTTCATAATTCATAATGGGGCTTTGCCTTCTGATTTCTGTCGTTTATGCGAAATGGCAAATATGGTAAAGAGCTGGAACTGATACTGCTGCTTACCGAAAACCGAAACTATACCGCGCAGGAGATAGCCGACCGTTTAGGCATCACTCGTCGCAACCTATATAATTATTTTGAGTATCTACGTTTCAGCGGCTTCAAACTGCTGAAGCAAGGCATCACCTATCGTCTTGACCGCTCGGCCTCATTCTTCCGCAAGTTGCACGAAAATATGGCCATCAGTCGAGACGAGGCCGTGTATATGTTGCGCCAGTTGCAAGAGGCCGACGTGCACGACCACTATGCCCAGAGCATACGCCAGAAGCTGGTGCGACAATATAATGTGGCCGATGTGCGCCAGCCCGAGGTGCTGACGCAGATAAACCACAACGCGGCGGTGCTGAAAGAGGCTATGGGCCGACGTTGTATGTGTACGTTGCAGGCCTACTCGTCGCCGCACAGCCACACGGTGAGCGACCGCATTGTCGAGCCTTTCCTCTTCCTCAATGGTGGCCTCGACATACGCTGTCACGAGATACGGTCGCACACGAACAAAACCTTTAAGTTGGCGCGCATAGGCAATGTGCAGCTGATGGATGTGCCATGGATAGCCGAGAAAGAGCACAAACAGGTGTTTACCGACATCTTCATGTTCAGCGGCGAGCAGCGCTTGCACGTGTCAATGCGCATGGGGCAGCTGGCCCGCAACCTGTTGATAGAAGAATATCCTGCTGCCGAGCCCTACGTGTCGGTAGTGGCTGATGCTGCAACGCCCTGTTGGCACTTCGAGGCCGACATGGCCAGCTATCTGGGCATAGGCCGTTTTGTGCTGGGCCTGTATCGCGACATCGAGGTGCTGGGCGACGAAGCCTTTGTGAGCTATATTCGTGGCGAGGTGGCCGCCATGCAGACAACGAAAAATATATAACCCATAGCCATTATTCCAATTATTTTTAGTAAGTTTGCATGTCACTCTTTGACACAATAAGATAATGGCAGACAATTTTGATATAAGACAAGAACAGACGATGAGCGGCGAGCGCGACTTTGAAAACGCGTTGCGCCCCCTACGCTTCGACGACTTTAGCGGACAGCAAAAGGTGGTAGAAAACCTTGAGGTGTTTGTTGAGGCCGCCAAATATCGTGGAGAGCCCCTTGACCACACCTTGCTGCACGGACCTCCAGGATTGGGTAAAACCACGCTGAGCAACATTATTGCCAACGAGCTGGGCGTGGGCTTTAAGCTCACCAGTGGCCCTGTGCTCGACAAGCCTGGCGACCTGGCAGGCATCCTTACCTCGCTCGAGCCACGCGACGTGCTGTTCATCGACGAAATACACCGCCTTTCGCCCGTAGTAGAAGAGTATCTCTACTCGGCCATGGAAGATTATCGTATCGATATTATGATTGACAAAGGCCCGTCGGCCCGCTCAATACAAATCGACCTCAACCCCTTCACGCTGGTGGGTGCCACCACACGCAGCGGCCTGCTCACCGCCCCATTGCGCGCACGCTTTGGCATCAACCTGCACCTCGAATATTACGACCCCGACACGCTGATGCGCATCATACGCCGTTCGGCCGCCATCCTGAAGGTGCCCATTGACGACGATGCTGCCATCGAGATAGCGCGCCGCAGCCGTGGCACGCCTCGTATTGCCAACGCCTTGCTGCGCCGTGTGCGCGACTTTGCACAGGTGCGTGGCAGCGGACGCATCGACCATAAGATAGCCTCGGTGTCGCTCTCGGCACTGAATATTGACCAGTATGGCCTCGACGAGATTGACAACAAAATATTGCTTACCATCATCGACAAGTTTCGTGGAGGCCCCGTGGGCGTGAGCACCATTGCCACGGCCATAGGCGAAGATGCGGGCACCGTTGAAGAGGTGTACGAACCTTACCTCATCATGGAGGGCTTTATCAAGCGCACACCACGCGGACGTATGGTTACACCACTGGCCTACGAGCACCTGGGCCGCAATATATATGAAAGCAATGTGGGGCAGCCCGACCTCTTTGGGTAAGTCTGCCTTCACACTATCAAAATAAGATAAACAAATATATTTGTTATGGAAATGAAAGTTACGCCCGTTCTTCTGCTTACGGGCTATTTGGGAAGCGGAAAGACAACACTGCTAAACCGTATATTGGCTAACGAGAAAGGCATACGCTTTGCCGTGATTGTAAACGACATTGGCGAGGTAAACATCGATGCCGACCTTATTGAGAAGGGTGGCATTGTGGGCGAAGGCGACGACAGCCTCGTGCCCCTGCAGAACGGATGCATTTGCTGCACCCTGAAGATGGACCTCGTGCAGCAGCTCAGCGACCTGGTGTCGCAACAGCGTTTCGACTATATTGTGATTGAGGCCAGCGGCATTTGCGAGCCCGCCCCCATAGCACAAACCATTAGCGTGTATCCGCAAATGTATCCTAACCTTGCCATCAAGGGCGTGGCTAAGCTCGACGCCATTGTGACGGTGTGCGACGCATTGCGCCTGCGCGACGAGTTTGCTGAGGGCAACGACCTTGTGCGCCAAGATATTGGCGAAGACGACCTGGCCAGCCTCGTGATACAACAGGTTGAGTTCTGTAACAAGATATTGCTGAACAAGGCTTCGATGGTTACCCCCGACGAGCTGGCACGCATCACCGCCATCTTGCACGAGATACAGCCGCACGCCGACATTGTGCCTTGCGACTTCTGCGACATCGACCTTAATACCCTTATCAACACCCGCACCTTCAACTTTGATAAGGTGGCCACCTCGGCACGATGGATTGAGGCCGTAGAGGGAGAAGAGTTTGACGACCATGATGACGACCACGACGACCATGACGAAGACCATGATGGCCATCACTGCCACCACCATCATCACGGATTGGAGAATGAAGAATCGGGCGAGGCCTTAGAGTATGGCATCAGCACCTTTGTGTGGAAACGTCGTAAACCGCTCGACATGAACAAGTTCGACTATATTGTAGCCAAGAAGTGGCCCAAGAGTGTGGTGCGCTGCAAAGGCTTGTGCTACTTTAAGGGCGAAGAAGACTTCTGCTATGTGTTTGAACAGGCTGGCAAGCAGGTGCAAATGCGCAATGCCGGACAGTGGTATGCCACCATGCCCGCCGACGAGCTCGAGAAGTTTAAACAACAGAACCCCGCCATCCTGCGCGACTGGGACGACCAGTATGGCGACCGTATGCAAAAGCTGGTGTTCATAGGACAGCACATGGATCGTGAACAAATAGAGAAAGACCTTGACTATTGCTTAGTATAAAAGCATAAATAAATGATATATACATAAGCGCCCTACATAGGTAAAAGTAACAACGCTTTTACTTAGGTAGGGCGCTTATTATTTTTTTTTTGCATATAATTGGCTAACAAAAAAATAATTGCTATATTTGCAAATTGATTGAAGGATGGGCATTTACACGCTCTTGCATGATGATACATTCTCTTCCTAAACCATAATGATGAAGACCCCCAAACACCTACTGCCTCAACAGATAGGATATATACATTAGAACCACAACATGATACATCTTGCGCGTCGGCTGACGCTTCTCTTGCTTCTTCTTTTTACCGCGACAACCCTTGCCACGGCCCATAGCAGTGTGCTGGAAAAAGATTTTCGGCAGCTTGATGCTGCTATCGCTAAACGCGACCAATATATAAAGAAGCGACAAGCCGAGATAAACGCTGCAAAGATGGCGTTGGGCGAATATACTTCTTATGATGCCTTGTTTAAGTATAACCAACGCTTGTTTAACGAATACATGAAGTTTAATTCCGACTCAGCACTCGCCTATGCCAAGCGTTGTATGAGGGTGGCAAGCAGTGGCCGAATGACCCAGCAACTGGCCCTGGCACGTTGCATGAACATCATGGCACTGGTGTCGCGTGGCGACCGCGCGAAAGCTGCCGACAGCCTCGATGCGATGGGGCCCATATCGCAATATAGGGGTATCGTGCGCGAAAACTTGGCCTTGGCACATCTCGAGTATAATGCACGCTATGTGGCGCGCTTCACCGACATGGGGCTCTTGGTGCGTTCATCAGTTGCCGACAGCTTGTGGAAACCCTATCTGCAATATTTACCGCGCAATGGTTGGCAAGCATGCTATTATGCGGCCCAGTTTACGCGCGACGCGTCGTTGATACCACAGCTGCAGCGCTTCTTGCTGCAATTGAAACGTCCCTCACCACAGACGGCTATGTTAGGCATTGCTCTGTCGTGCTGCTTAGCCGAAAAGAAAGAAGGCGAGGAGGCATGCCACTATCTCATACAGTCGGCCTTAGACGATGTGCAGTGCTGCATTCATGATGCCGCCTCGCTGCTGTACGTCTTGCGCCAGCCCTATCTCGACAAGGCCAGCCGCCGTGCCGCCGTCTATGCCCGTGTGTGTAGCGAAAACATTAACACGTATAAAGACTCGGCGCGCAGCCTGATGATGGTGCGCATACACTCGTCGATAGCCGAGGGCTATGAACGAAAAATGGAAATCACCAATGGCTTGCTGCTCGCCGTTATTGTGCTGCTGATAGGTGCGGTGCTTACGGCCTTAGGCATGGTGTGGAGCATACGTAAACGCGACCGTAAACAAAAGCGTATGTTGGTGGCCATGAAGGGCATGAACAACCAGCTGCGCGAGATGATTGACAATGAAAAAGCCATGCAAGAGCAGTTGCGTGAGAGCAACCAGCGCCTGTCAGAAGAAATAGAGCAGCGCAACCGCAACTTTATGGATGTGTATATGTTGGTAACAAAATATATCAACGACGTGAAGGCGTTTAACAAGGTGGTGTTCAACCTTATCACAGCAGGAAAAGTGGATAAGGCACGCCGCGAACTGGCGGCAGGTGGCAATACAGATAAGTATCTCACCGACTTCTACCACCACTTCGATGTAGCTTTCCTTTCAAGCCACCCCGACTTTTTAGAGCGGCTGAACACCCTGATGTTGCCCGAATGTCAGCAACAACTGGCTGCCCCACAAACCTTTACACCCGAACAGCGCATCTATGCCTTGGTAAGCATCGGCATTACCGATGTGCCCAGCATAGCGGCCTTCTTGCACTATTCAATACAAACGGTGTATAACTATCGCCAGCGCATGAGCCGTGGCGCACGCCTGCAAGCACGCCAGTTGGCCGAGGCGGTAGCGCAGTTTTATCACTCTGAGGGCGATGCCTCGATGCCGGACTCAGAGGCTATAAGCTGAGCGGCGTCGCACAGCTGCTGGTAAAAGTCTTCGCCAAAGCGGCGCACCAGGGGGTCGCGCAGGAAACGATATACGGGCAAGCGCAGCTCGTTTCCTTTTTTAACAGCATCGTGGCACACGTCCCAACGGTTATAGTTAAGGGCCACCATGCCGTTTGACAACTTTTTTTCGCGAATGGGGTAGAGGGCACAGCTGATGGGCTTGCAGAAGGCTGTCTTGCCCGCACGCCAGGCACGCTCAAGGGCACACAGGCAGCATCCCTTTTCGTAACAAGTAAACACACAGTCTTTTCCGCCCACAATGCTGGTCACCAGGTCGCCATCGCGGTCGGTGTAGGCCACGCCTTGCTTATCAATCACGGCTTGTGCTGTGGCCGACAGGTCGTCCCACACGGTGTCGATGGCATCTTCTATGCCCGCAATCTCGTCGATGGTGACGGGAGCGCCCGCATCGCCTTCAACACAGCAAATGCCTTTGCAGGCGTCAAGGTCGCAACAAAAATATTCGGTAAAGATGTCGGTCGATACCAACACGTTGTCTATCTCAATAATCATAATGTTTGTTTGTATGTTTAAAAAGCGGGGTTACCAGTTGATGGGTGCTATGCCATGTTCGGCCAGATAGCGGTTGCACTGCGAAAAGTGGTGGTTGCCAAACCATCCGCCACGGTTGGCTGAAAGGGGTGAGGGGTGTACCGACTGTAACACGAGGTGCTTTTGGGTGTCGATGAGCCCTGCCTTCGACCGCGCATAGCCACCCCACAAAATGAACACCAGGTGCTCGCGACCCGCGTTCAGGGCGCGTATGGCGGCATCGGTAAACTGCTCCCAGCCCTTGCGTTGGTGGCTGGCGGCCTGATGGGCACGCACCGTGAGGGTGGCGTTCAGCAGCAACACGCCCTGCTCGGCCCAGCGCGTGAGGTTGCCCGAGGTGGGCATGGGGGTGCCCAGGTCGTTGTTTATCTCCTTAAAAATGTTGATGAGCGATGGCGGAAAGGGCACGCCATCGTTTACCGAGAAACTTAGCCCCTGTGCCTGTCCGGGCTCGTGATAGGGGTCTTGACCTATAATCACCACCTTTACCTTGCTGAAGGGGCATAGGTTGAAGGCGTTGAAGATGAGGTGGCCAGGAGGGTAGCAGGTGGTGTGGCTATACTCGTCGCGCACAAACTGGGTGAGCTGTGCAAAGTAAGGCATGGCAAACTGGGGTGCCAGCTGCGCTTTCCACGTGGGTTCTATCTTTACATCCATCGTTGTATGTTTTCTTTTTCTTTTTGGGTTTAGCCTGTAGGGTGGCACAAAGATAGTAAAAAAAAGGCGATTATTGTGGGTCGTATGAATAGAAAGTAGTAATTTTGCAGAAAACGAAACAGGGTGCTACCCTTTCATAAAAGCACAATAAGCTATCAATAAAAGCATAATAAGCTATGGCAACAGCAATATTTGTAGGCAGCTTCGACCCCTTTACCATCGGGCATCAGAGGGTGGTTGACCGCGCTTTGCCTCTTTTCGACCGACTGGTGATAGGTGTAGGCGTGAACGAGCGCAAGCAGTGTATGTTTACGGCCGAACAACGGGTTGAGGCCATACGCCAGCTATATGCTCACGATGCCCGCGTGGTGGTTGACAGCTATGCCGACCTTACCATCTCGTTTGCGCGCCGCCATCAGGCCACCTTTGTGGTAAAGGGGGTGCGCAATGTGCGCGACTTTGAGTATGAACGCGAACAGGCCGATATCAACCGTCGCCTGTCAGGGCTTGAAACCATACTGCTGTATGCCGAGCCTGGGCTTGATAGCATTAGTTCGTCGATGGTGCGCGAGCTGGCTCACTTTGGGCAAGATGTGTCGGCGTTTATCCCCAAGCCACCCATCGATGCCTGTAAGCCGACCGAAGAAAAATAAATAATAAGCAATGCCAAAACATATACAATTATGATAACATATAACGTAGAGGGCGCGAAGATGCCCAAGATAAAGAAACGCGAAACTACTGCATGGATAAAAGCTGTGGCTAAAAGCTATGGCCGCCGTGTGGGCGAGGTGGGATATATGTTCGTAAACGATGATAAGATATTAGAGGTGAACCGCGAATATCTGGGACACGACTATTATACCGATGTGATAACCTTCGATTATGACGAAGATGATGTGGTGAGCGGCGATGTGGTAATCTCGCTCGACACCGTGGCATCAAACGCTCAACTGTTTAATAAAACGTATGAAGAGGAGCTGTATCGCGTCATCATACACGGCATTTTGCACCTGTGTGGCATCAACGACAAAGGCCCCGGCGAGCGCGAACAAATGGAGGCTGCCGAGAATAAGGCCTTGGCGTTGAGACAACAACTGCTGGAACAGAAGGGCTGAAGCACCTTATTTTAGCAACGCCTTCAGCTCGTCAAGGCTATTGGCCACCTCAATCATGTTGTGCCAATTGCCACGTATCATGCCCTTGCGGTCGAGGTCGTCCATAAGGGCAATGAGGGCGTTCCAAAAGCCTTTCATGTTATACAAGATAACCTTTTTCGAGTGGTAGCCAATACATTTTGAAGCTGCCACACAGAAAATCTCATCGAGCGAACCTACACCACCTGGCAGGGCTACCACAGCGTCGCACTGATCAATCATCAGACTCTTGCGGTCGGCCAAATTGTCGGTGGGAAAGTGTACGTCAATATAGTCGCTCATGCGGCCTCCCTTCTCTACTAGCGAGGGTACCACGCCTATCACGCGTCCGCCACCATCATGCACGGCCTTGGCCACACAGTTCATCAAGCCTTGGTTGGTGCCGCCAAAAATAAGGTCGTGGTGGTTCTCGGCCATCCAGCGGCCTAACGCTTCTGTCATCTCGAAAAAGTCGGGGTCAATGTTTTCATTGGCCGAACAAAATATTGCTATCTTCATTTCCTCAAAAGTTTTATCACGTACAAAGATGTTATTGTATGCAATGAGACATGTTTTATTGCATACAAAAATGCAGTTTTATTGCATACAAAGATACGGCTTTTTATTTAAAACGGCTCAAATATTATTGCAAGTATTCATTTTTATCTAAACGGTGCGCCCTCCAAGTAGGACGGTGGCCTCCGTGCCACGTCCTCCAGCACCCAAATAAACAGCCCCACCCCCATCCCCTCCCCGTAGGAGAGGGGAGTGATTACCCTTGCTTCTTGCTGGAGGACGGGGCGCGGAGGCCACCGTCCTACTTGGATAATTCATGGAAAGATGTCTGTAACCTTTAAAAACTCGCCCTATAATCATTTAACCCCCAACCCATAATCAGTTGAAACCCAACCTATAATCATTT
>ENA-ORNT01000910-ORNT01000910.1-human-gut-metagenome-genome-assembly--contig:-NODE-910-length-20742-cov-9.495094_pt1 | contig 20742 bp, 19 predicted proteins | sample MGYA00242120_ERZ509032 | MGnify/ENA primary metagenome ERZ509032 (study PRJEB26280, sample SAMEA2338729) | human gut metagenome | biome: human gut; feature: human-associated habitat; material: faeces...
TGCGCGACTGGTTGTATGTAGTAGATCATGCCCGTGCCATCGATATGATTTTCCATAAGGGCAAGATTGCCGAGACTTACAACATCGGCGGTTTTAATGAGTGGAAGAACATCGATATCATCAAGGTGGTTATCAAGACCGTTGATAGATTGCTCGGCAGAAAGGAAGGCGAGGATATGGACCTCATTACTTATGTAACAGACAGAAAGGGTCACGATATGCGTTATGCCATCGACTCTAGAAAGTTGCAGAAGGAATTGGGTTGGGAGCCATCTCTCCAGTTTGAGGAGGGTATCGAGGAGACCGTAAAATGGTATCTCGAGAATCAGGACTGGATGGATCATGTTACTTCTGGGGAGTATCAGAAGTATTACGAAGATATGTACAAGAAGTGATAACTTGTGAATGATGGTATGGCACAATCATCAGCTATTTTTTTGTTTTTAAGGTACAGTCTTGGAGACAAGGTTGACATGAGTATGGTTGTTGCCAATATTGATTGGCAACAATTATATAGCTTTGCGACAAAACAAACAATTATTGGAATCTGTTTTGATGGCATAAAGCGATTGAGTGAGGAATATCCTGAGGAGTTAAAGAAAAATCCGATCGGAAGGGAGCTGCTGATGACTTGGATGGGTAAGGCGCAACAGATTCGCAGGCAGAACATGAAGGTGAATTCTGTGGCGAGCAAACTATTCTCAATGCTGAGGAAGGATGGGCTTAGGTGCTGCATACTGAAAGGGCAGGGGAATGCTCTGATGTATGGGAATCCTTATTCGCGTAATCCTGGGGATGTGGATGTGTGGGTGAATGCATCACGTGAGGATATTCGTGTTTTGGCTCAGTCGTTAGCGAAGGGGAAAGGATGCGTAAAGAATGAGAGCTTGAATCATATTGAATTGGAGGTGAATGGTGTTGCTGTAGAGCTACATTCTACACCTGCCATAATGAATAATCCGGTTTATAATCATAGGTTGCAGAAGTGGTTGAAGAGAAATGCGGATTTACAATGTAGTAACATAGTGTCGCTTCCCGATAATGCTGGTGATGTAGCGGTGCCAACGTCTTATTTTAATTGTGTTTATCAGCTGTTTCATCTGTATCATCATTATTTCTATGAGGGTGTAGGCTTGAGGCAGATAGTTGACTACTACTTTGTTTTAGTGAAGAGTGAAGAACGAAGAGTGAAGAATCAGACGGCATTGCAGCGAGAGCTGAAATATCTTGGCTTGTGGAAGTTTGCTGGGGCTGTGATGTATGTGTTGCACGTGGTTCTTGGTTTGCCTGAGGAGAGGATGATAAGACCGATGGATGTGAAGCGTGGACGTATTTTTCTTGATGAAATATTGTCTGGTGGCAACTTCGGTCATTATGATACTTGTATATCTTTTGGTAATGGTGCTTTTGGACATAACATGCAAAGGTTATATCGCGACTTGCGATTGGCTTGGTATTATCCTGCTGAGGCTCTGAGTGAGCCAATATTCAGAGTTTGGCACTTCTTTTGGCGCATGAAGAATAATAAATAATAGATATACGGTGAACGGCTCCATCTCCCATTTTTTTGAACTACTTTTCGAGGGTGGGGCTTAGTAGCCCGATTTTTTTAACCTAATCATAGCATATGTTTACTGATAGTATAAACTATGAAACTTTCCTCAGCATAAAACGTTTGATGGATGGAAATTCTATACTGCTCAATCCATCTTCCCATTACAATCCTGAGATGGATTTTTATGGGCAGGAGTTGGAAATTGCCTTTGATGTATATCATGAATTGTCGGAATGTGACATTCGTATAGTAGTTCAAAAAAATGAGGAGGTAATTATTAATATTCCTACCCTAGATGGAGCACAGCATATATATAAGACTACTATGAACCAAGACTTGGTGGCATATAAGATAATGGGGCAACCTGAATACAGGATAAGATGGATACCTATGAAGTTGTCTTTTACTTACAGTGGCGATAATCCACAGAAAGAACATAGGGAGAAGAATCTGCGTCTGAATGATTTCTATATGGGAAATGCAGATTATCTTCGGAAAAAGTATGGGCTACATGATGGATATGTAGAGGATGCTTTAAGTGGAATAAATTACAAAGATAGGATGCTGAAGGATTATTTGAGATAAAGAGGGTTTTATATGGGAAATTCAATAAAAGTCAACCAAAAAGAACTGATTGCTTTATGGAATAAAGCGAAAAAGGTTGAAGGGAAACCACCAACAATATGGCGTAAGGATATTGCCGGAGCTTGGATTCGATACGACCAATATGGTAAAAGGACTCCATATGGCTGGGAGGTCAGTTATATTAAACCTTTATCTAAGGGAGGAAATAGAGATTTCGGCAATTTACAACTATTACATTGGCGAAACAATAAATATAAGGGGGAAGATTATCCTGTATGTCGGACTTGTGTAAGTTCTGACGGAAATATGAATATTGAAAAGATACGCATATGGCAAATAAAATGATAGAAGTGACAGAGAATGATAATGTTACTTCTAACGACAGAATTTTGAAAGAATCCGATAGAATCAATAAGATTAAAAAATGGTCTATATGCATTAGTGTTGTAGTTGCCATACTCTTTCTATGGGGGCGTGATTTTAGTAAGATATTCACTTGGTCTAAAATAGAGAATGATGTCTTAGGTACATATGGCGATTTTATAGGAGGTTTTATAGGCACTGGTGTTACCTTGTATTCTGCATATTTGTTATTTATAACCCTAAAAGAACAAAATGCTGTAAACAAAAAGACGCAGAAAGTTAACACAAATGTTATAAGCACAAACAATGCAGTAGTGAAGACTAATAAAATTATTATAGCCCAGTCATACTTACAATTGTTTGATAACAAATTTACGACATTCCTAAGCCTCTACCAACATGCATTAGATGCTTATAGACATAATAATAAAATAGGTAGGGAGGCTTTTGTCAACATTATAGATAGTTTTTTAGAAAAGCCTTTCCATAATAATAGTACCTATATAAGTAGAACTAAAGCTGCCGTTAAAGAATATGAGCAAATTTATGCGGCAAATTGTCGTGAGATGTCTGTCCATTTACGAATGCTTTACCATGTAGCAAGACTGATAGGTATGGCAGAAAATGAAGATGATGATGGCAATACTATTCTAGATGAAGAAAATCGAGTAATCTATTCAAAATGCCTCCGTGCTCAGCTTTGTGACGAAGAAATGATTATGCTAAGGTATAATTGCCTTACTAATAAGGGGAGAAATATGCAAGAATTTGTAAACCAATTTAATTTGATTAAACATATTCCTTTGATGTCCCTATTGGAATTTAAGAAATGGAAAGCAAAGATTGGTGTTGATGAAACCCTTGTAAGTTGCATGAATGCTCATTTTATAGCACTAAAAAAGTTTATCTTGGAAAGTTGTGTAGGCGAAAATGAAGGTAAAGAATTTCTTGATTCAAGAAAATACAATATACAGATCTGTTGTGAAGATTCAAACAAGAAGCTGATAATGACAATAACGTTGAAAAATGTAGCAGGGAGTCCAGGTCATGAAGGCGAAATGCTAATAGACAAAGCTTTAAGTAAATTTGCAATTGAGGAATTAAGAGATCTTTACAAAGAATATTTCAAAGAGATATTGCTGATTTCAAATTTTTATCAATTCAATGGTAGTGATGGTCGTAGGATTGACAGTCGGCTTTCCTCTGATAGAACTAAGGTCATCTGCACAGCAGAGAATGATTATCCTTGGATTCTTGCATCTTGGCAACGTGAGAACCCATAAATAAAGTTACTCGCCACACAATTTGATATTGCATGACGAGCCAAGAGGAGTTTGGCAAAAGCCCAATACTTTCCCACTAGGTTAACCGTCGATGCAGTTGGTTCTTCCCCCTGCTATAAGTTCTGGTCCTCAGCCCTTGGTGACGTTTACCCGAGTTGGATGGAGTACTTTGTTTATAGTCGCTACCTCCCATAGTCGACTAACTTGCAAAATAATAAAAAATAATGGCAACAACCCCAAATACACAAAATAATTATAAGAAAATAACAAAATTGGACTTGTCAAATCAAAATTTGACATCATTTCCTGATTATGTCTTCAAAATGACTAATCTGAGAAAGTTGATATTGCATAACAATCATATAAGTAAAATACCACCTCAAATTAAGGCTTTGGGTAAGTTGATGGTATTGGATTTGTCGAACAATGAGCTATCTACCATTGGATATCAAGTTCTGAAGTTGCCAAAATTGAAGATACTGAATCTTTGTTATAATCAAATTGTGTGTCTTCCAAACGGCATTAAAGAAGTCGGCATAAAACAATTATTGTTATCCAACAATAGATTGTCGAGGTTAAATATTGGAGGATTCAGAAAACTCGAACGCTTGACTATCAACAACAATGAGTTGAATATTGTTGCTTTAGAAGGTGTATATCCATTTCTAAAAGATATTTGGATGGGTAATAATCCTATCAAGAGAATAGCTATAACGAAGACTAATGCGCCTACCTTAAGGGGTATTTATACATATACGTATTCTTGTAATATCAAAAATGTGGCAGAAAATTACAAGCCCTTAATGTTAACAAAAGGCAATGCCATAGATATATTTTTAGGAAAATTGAAAACAGATAATAAAAACGTGAAAATTAAAATGAGTATAGATATGAATGAGACAATAAAAAGCAGATTGGTAAAACTCGACCAGTTGCTCCAAGATTACATATATAAAAAGAAACAACAGGTTAATTCTTATGAAGCCATTGATGCTTTCCAAGAATGGTATGGAGAAGCATGTACAGTCTTTGTCAAGTATTTCGGAAAATCAGACGAATATATTGACAAGTTTTGCAAGATAGATGTAACAGGTAACGGATATTCATTAGAAGACTCCTATCAAGAAGCTTATCCAATTTACAAAATCTATATTGAAAAATTAAATGACATGTCAACTGGTAAAAATGATATTAAAATGAGCAAGACTTATAATAACAAGGTGTTTATCGTACATGGACACGATAGCTTGAAAACAGAAGTAGAACTATTCTTGACGAAATTAGGTTTGGAGCCTATTATATTACATAAACAGGCTAATATGGGTAAGACCATCATTGAAAAGATTGAAAAATATACAGATGTAGGTTTTGGAATAGTTCTGTATACTCCAGATGATGAAGGACGCGTGAAAGGAAACTCTGAACTATCATCAAGAGCAAGACAGAATGTCGTATTTGAACATGGCTATCTAATTGGAAAGTTAGGTAGAGACAGAGTGTGTGCTCTTATTGTAGATAATTTTGAAAAACCTGGAGATATAGATGGTATCGTATATGTGAATGTTGATGACAACGGTTATTGGAAAGTAGCTGTAGCAAATGACATGAAAGCTGTGGGCTTCAACATAGACTTGAATAAGGCATTCTAGTTATAGTCCCTGCATATTTTACTCTATGGAATCCAACAACCCCCAACATAAATCCTTCCTCTGGCAAATTGATATTGAGCCATTCACCTGGCACACCTTCCATGGTGAGCAATGCCCGATAGTCTGCATCTCGTCTTTAGCGCAATGGTGCCGCCATGGTGCATAAATCTTTCTATCAGAGCAGTTCCTGCTCTTTGCCCTTAGGGCGACAAACAGGGATAAACCGTTGCAGGAGGGTATGATCATCGGAAATTAGTCGGAGGATTATCGGAAGGTTAGATTATTAAATAGAATAGCTGATATATCACTTAAGGCAATAGCCAATCTGTTATAGAGTTGAGCGTTTCATAGATTTGGTCTTTGTTATCGCTTATAAAAAGAAAAATCTTATATGCCTTCTTGACATAGTAAAACCAAGTTAATAGGTTAATTAGCTTATTGGTATAACGAGTTGCTTTTTCTTTTGTAACAGTCGAGTGTCTTCTCTTTCTCATGTTTTTATTTGTTATTTAGATATCTACAATAAGTATAATGTGTGGAACTATTAAAATCAATTAAGAATAGTTCTTTGATCATAAAGAGGTTTGATATCAACTAATAAAACATCATAATCATATATGAACATATGCTTAAAAATAAAGAACATTATGAAAGAAATAGCTAATGTATTTGGAACTGAGTTCGTGAAAAATCCTACCGCAGAAAACGCCATGAAGTGGGTCTTTACCAACACATTGACCCGTAAAAACACTTCATTCGCTATCTTAGGTATCAGATGTAATAGCGAACAAAGTACTGGCAAGCGCAAGATGTCCCCTATGCAGATTTACTATTTCCTGCAAGGATATAAAATCAACGAGGCGTCAATAGAGATGAAGAAGGAACATAAGATACCCAACACGTTGTATGATGATTTCTTCTCTGAGGGTATAAATAGCATTCCACATATTCAAATTAGTGCGATTGTAGGTCAAAACGGTTCTGGAAAAAGCAGCATCGTTGAATTTATGATGAGACTCATCAATAACTTTGCTGCAGCAACCATAGGAGAATTGCAAAATAGTGGCAAAGCTTCCGACCATCTACATTTTGTTGATGGAGTTGATGGAGAAATGTGGTATATTCTGGAAGGCTATGCGTACCAACTGAAAGTGAAAAATTGTAGCGTAAAACTATTTAAGTTCAAAAAGAATATTGAAGATAAAGAAGGTAGGCACTTTACAGAACCGGAAAAAATCTTTGATAATGATAAAAGTGAGACATGCGAGGTACTTTACGGATTGCATACTTCCATTGGAGATGAAGAATTGAAAAAGCTCTATCAGTGTTTCTTCTATACTCTCATTTCCAATCAGTCAATTTACGCTTACAACACATTGGATTTTGAGAGCGAATGTAATAGTAATGAGAAAGAAGCCTTGGTGTTGGGAGATGGAAAGACTGATAAATATAATACTGAAGATAAATGCTGGCTTCATGGACTGTTCCATAAGAATGATGCGTATCGCACACCTTTGGTGATAACACCTTTCAGACGAGAAGGCAATATTGATATTAACAATGAACGTGAACTTGCCATCGAACGATTGGTGAGACTTTATGCGCTTCATGAGGAGTTGCGTACCATCAACGACCATCTGTTGGTTGAGAGTCTGACCTATTCGTACAATCCAGAAAACCGATATGGCATAGACCGTGTCAAGAGAAAGTTGTATTTCAAGAATTTGACAGAAAAAGGCTATACTGCATTAAAGAAAGACATTGTGGCAAAATGGAGCAAAGCAATAGGAAGAAATCTTTCTATCTACAACACAAAGTCTTATTATAACGAGGCGATAGAATACTTGGTGTATAAGACATTAAAAGTTTCATACCAATACAAGGAGCACAGGGATTTCTATGATGCAGCATGTATGATGACAGATGTATATAATAGCGACACTTTAGGAGAATTGGTAGATGCGTTATCAAAAGACCATTCTCATATAACACGCAAGATATATCAGACGCTTGGCTATCTGATGTTTGACGTGTATGATTTGGGCGAGAGTGTATATATCAATAGGAATGATAATGAGCTAAAGAATACTATCGGATTTAAGCAATTAGGAAATAAATGGTGGGAGGCTACAAAATTGTCACATGAAGAGATGAAGACATCACTCTTGGTACAGTTGCGGTTGCAAGCTATAGTCCCTCCTCCGTTCTTCTCAATAAAAATCAATCTCTGTGAGAAAGATAACGAACAAGTGAAAATTGATTTTGAGACATTAAGTTCTGGAGAGAAGCAACAAATATTCACCATTAGTTCAATACTTTATCATTTGGACAATATTGATTCTGCTCACAAAGACCAAAGTGCTGTCAACCGAGTGCAATATAATAATGTATGCATCGTGTTGGAAGAAATAGAACTGTATTATCATCCACAGTTGTAGCAACAATTCATCTATTTTTTTTTGAATGGTCTGAAAGAAATAATATTGGAGAACATCAAAAACATCCATCTCATCATTGTCACACATTCTCCATACGTCCTGTCGGATATACCAAGGACAAATGTACTGGCACTAAAAAAAAACGAGACGGAGCCTGTTGAGGGACTGCGATCGTTTGGTGCCAATGTTTATGATATGCTGAAAGACAGCTTTTTCCTGGAAGGTGGAGCCATGGGTATGTTTGCTCAATGGGAAGTAACTCACCTGATGGCTTGCATGAAAATTCACCAATGGGCAAAGGATACAGACGACACAAAGGAATGTCCTTTTATTGGAGAAGAAAAGGCTTATGCTTTCTTGAACCGTTATTTATACCCTAATATAAATGACAAGAATAGAAAGAGTTTTAGCTATGATGACTATTGCCATGACTTTTCTTCTGAAAGCATAAAAGAACGCATCTTGCTAATAGACGAGCCTGTGGTTTACCATGTGTTGATGGATGAGTTTACCCGTACATTCCCTTCGCTTTCCGAAGAGCAAAAGCAACTTAAAAGGGAAGATTTGCTGAGACAGTTGGAAGAATTGGATAAGATGTAGGTTATGAGTCAAAAAGGTGTTAGAACTCTTATGAAATTGAGAATACCTTCTGCAACATTGAAAGATGAATATGCAAACAGGTATCTTGATAAGTTGGTGGATAGAGTGAAGAATGGAGTTGTAGAGAAAAAGAAAGATGGTAGTATTAAAAATAGCTACGTCCTTTCTGCTGCTGCAAAAGATATATTGTTACCAGGGTGGAACACTACAACTCCCAACAAAAGCATATTGCAAAGGTTGTTAGTGAGTGAGCCAAAAGCATTAAAGAAGTTGAATGATACCTTAGCTACTCAACTTGAGAACTTACCAAATGCTAATGACAAGCCAACTCCAGCTTTGCTCCTGAAAATCTTTGGCTATGATAAAACTTTCAACAGCAGTAAATCCGAAGCCTATTGGTTGTCAAAACAAATAGATAGCAAGACTTGTGTCTATTGTAATAGACAATATGCTTTTACAATAGTTGAAGGAAATGGAAGCAATGATGGTGAGAGAATAGCCAGACCTGCATTTGATCATTGGTTTGACAAAAGTTCAAATCCACTAATGTCCCTAAGTCTTTGTAATCTAATACCAAGCTGTACAATCTGCAACAGTTCTGTAAAAGGAAAAATAAAATTCGACCTTGCAACACATACTCATCCATACGTTCATGAACCGGGGCATCCTGACATAACATTTAGGGCTGTACCAGCAACCACCCCTCCTTTAAAATGGACTGTCGCTATAGATACACCATCAGGGAGCAAAGAAGACCGAACGGTTAAGGATATGAATTTGCAGGAAATATATGCAATGCATGGAGAGTTGGAGGTTCGTGACTTGATGAATTTCAAGGATGCTTATCCTGCTGGGTACTTGAAGCAGTTGTTTGATGATGTGCTAAAAGCGAGCAAGCGTAATCTTAGCCGGTCGGAAGTTTATCGTATGCTCTTTGGGGCTGAAATGGAAAACTCGCATTTCCTAGATCGTCCATTGAGTAAGCTAAAGCATGATATTCTTGTAGAAATAGGAGTATTGAAAAATAAACAGCTGTTTATCTGCATGTACGATGAAACGCATATTCACTAGATATTATGAATTAGACAATCATTTACTGTGTGAAAGTATGGTTATAATATGGATGCGTAAATTAAAATTGATAATAAATAAGTCCATTTCCAGAATCTTTGGAATAATTTCCCCTTTGAAATAAAATGTTAATCAAGGAGGAAAAATACCGTAAGCATTAGCTTGTAGTGGGCTAAATCTATTTCGTATTTCAGTAATATGGGGTAGTTCCGATTACCTCAGTTATATAATTGTTTTGTTATGTCAAAAAGAATTCCTTTTAAAGTATCTGCACGAACAGCTCGTCTTATTGGTCGAGAAAATGTTGCAACAGCCAAAGGTGCTATCATTGAATTGATTAAAAATGGATATGATGCTGATAGTCCATTTAGCATAGTACTTGTTGATAATAGATATGGAGTATATCATAATTGCTTAAGTAAAGATGATTATAAACATCTTATATCATTAGGGATTAATCCTGATTTGCTTGATTCTGTTTATTATTGGAAGGATGAAATGTTTTATGAAAGAAGCAATCTTGATTTGAACCAAATAGGTTTACTAAAAAAAGAACTTCAGAAAAATACCATTCTCTACATAATAGATGCTGGTGACGGAATGACAGGAGAAATTATTCGAAATTATTGGATGACAATCGGAACTGACAATAAATCGAATAATTTTGTTACTCATGGTGGAAGAGTGTAAGCTGGTGCTAAAGGTATTGGACGATTTGCTCTTGACAAGTTGGGGGAGAATTGTGATATGTTTACCTTTTTTAATCCCAAAATCCATATTGATAGTAATACTGAAGATAATGTAAGTTGCAACAATGGTTATCATTGGAAGGTTAATTGGAATGAATTTGAAGTTGAGAATGCGACAATAGATAGAATTGGTGCAGAAATAGAAGAAATCACTGACAAAACATATATGGAATGTATTACGCAGCTTCCTCTAACCGATAATCTCAAAAGTTTTATCTCTGATTGTAATGTACAATATGGGACAATTCTTAAAATTTCGAATTTGAGAGATATTTGGGACAATGATGCTATTTTACGTGTTTACGATGACTTAGGAGTATTATTGCCACCTTCTGAAAGCCAAGAGTTCCAGATATTTCTTCAATCTCTTGACACACCTGATAAGTTTGGCAAAGTAGATTGTTCATTTTGTGAAGATTTTGATTATAAGATTATTGCTCATGCAGATTCAAACCAAAACGTCAATATACGCATCTATCGTCATGAATATAATGTAGAGGCTATTCCTGTTTCATTTTTTGAACGTGATAACCAAAAACAACATCCATACTGTAGAGAAGATTTCTTACGTGGTTATTGGGAAACTTCTCGTACTTTCTCTCAATTGATACCGGGTTTTCGTGATACCGATACTGATGGATTATTATCACGAATCGGTGCTTTTGATTTCTCTTTTTATTATTTAAAACGTTCTTCTACAAAAAGGGATGAAAACCGCTTCTTTTATCGTCAATGTCCTTATAATCTTAGAAAAGGTTGGCTTGATAAATATGGTGGAATAAAATTATTCCGCGATAGTTTTAGAGTACGTCCCTATGGAGAAAAAGGGGATTCTGCATTTGATTGGTTGGGACTTGGAATGCGAAAGAATAATAGTCCAGCAGGTGTAGCTAAAAAACAAGGTGGTTATCGAGTTGAAGCAGAAAATGTTGCTGGTTCAATTCTTATCTCACGTGTTTCAAATATAGATTTTGAAGATAAGTCTAGTCGAGAGGGATTGCAAGAAAATAAAACGTTCTTAATTTTTAAGCAGTTAATTATTAGTATCATTAAATTACTGGAAGATGACCGTTCGATAATTGCTCGTGAACTTGCTGCTGACGATGAATTTCGTAATGGAGATGCAAGAGATAGAGAACGGGCTGAAGAACTTGCTAACAAAATAATAGAAGATAGTAAAAGAAATCAAGGAGGAACTATAAATGAAAATTCTACAGATTATAAGTTACATTTGTTAGCTGTTGTCAATGAGCAGAAAACAGAGGAAATTAAGCTCTTACTTGAAGAACAAAAAATACTTCGTGCTTTAGCCAGCAGTGGCTTGATGCTTGCTTCTTTTGCGCACGATTTAAGTAAACTCAACGATTCTCTAGGTTATAGATACGATAAAATTATACACCTTCTTAACACTAAAGTTTGTGAACAAGATTTTCCTAACGAAAGAAGAAAGAATCCTTTTCTTTTACTTAAACAAGCTAAGGAAAATGATATAAAAATGCAACGCTGGTTCAACTTCTCAACTGACATTGTTAAGAAGGATAAACGTCGAAGAAAAAATGTTAGTTTTGCACCATATTTTAATAAACTTGAAGATGTTTGGCCCGGTCTTTTTGCCGAGCGTAATATACGTTTTGACCATTCTAATGTGGATGGCGCTTTTATGAGAGCCTTTGAAATAGATTTTGATAGTATATTTTATAATCTGATTTCTAATTCTATCGAAGCATTCGTTCGGTTGACGGAGGAGCGTGAGCGTGTAATTGAGATTTCTGTAGAAACGACAGAAAGAGCTATTGTATGTACCTATCGAGACACAGGGCCAGGACTTTCAAAAGATATAGTCAATCCTAATGATATATTTCAACCTCTTTTTACGACTAAACGAAGTACAACTACAGGTGAGGAAATTGGTACAGGATTGGGTATGTGGCTTGTGAAACTGATATCTGAAGATAATGATGCACGTGTAGTATTGCTTACTCCACCTGTCGGATTTGGTATTCAAATTATATTTCCTATTAAATACAGAGAATAATTATGAACTATAAAGTATTGTTTATTGACGAAGAGTCAACTCAGCATGATGATTTTAAAGATCATTTTGAGGAGAATTGGCCCGAAGCCGTATGTGAATGTTTGTTTCCTGCTAAAACAATTAAAGAAATGATGGATTTGCTTGAAAAAAAACATCCTGATGCGGTTATCATAGATTATCAATTAAATGATAAAAAAGAAGATATAAGTTACAACGTAGGTTATAATGGCGTAGATCTATTAAATACTATACATAATCAATTGTCTGATTTTCCTTGTTTTGTTCTAACATCGTTCGACGAAAATGCTGTTGTGGATTCAGATGATGTAAACTTTGTATATGTTAAAAAAGTGTTGCAATTTTCTTCAGCTAATGGCGAAAAAGTTTCATTTGCACAACGAGTAAAAAGTCAAATAGATAAATATCGTATAAGAATTGCTAAAGCACGTAAAGACTTGCTTAGTCTGATAGAAAAAAGAGAAAAAGGCAATGCTACAGTTCTAGATGAAGAACGAATAATTGAGTTGGATACTTTTTTAGAGAAAACTTATGGAAAAGATAATTCTATTCCTTCAGAGTTAAAGCATACGTCTAATCTCGAAAAATTGAATTCGTTGATAGATAAAGTGGATTGCTTAATTAGTAAGATGAATTAGTATGACACAACCATTTCGATATATAGCCCCAAAACGGACTTGTACAAAGAAAAGAACCAATTATAATGCATATAAGGCCTTTCTTGCAGAATATTTTAATCATAGATGTGGTTATACTGATTGTTCTGATTATTGGTTTGGTGGAAAACGTTGTTTTCAAATAGATCATTTTAAGCCGGAAAGTAAATATCCAGAGTTGGAAAACGAATATAGTAACTTGGTATATTGTTGCTCTTATGTAAATAGGGCAAAATGGGATGATGATAGTCCAAATTATTTAGACCCATGTGATGTGGATTTCAATTTGCATTTTGAGCGTGACGATATGGGATTTATTAAGTCTAAAACACCACAAGGCCAATATATGGTTGAGCACATGAATCTTGGCTTGATAAGATATGCTATTTGTTGGAATCTAGATAGATTGGAAGAAAAATTGAAAATATTTGAAGCAAAGGTTGAACAGAAAAAAGCTACAATGGAAGACATCGAACAATTTGCAAACGTAAGTATGGAATTCCATAAGTATTTAGGGTATCTTCGAGACGAATTATAGTTCTTTTGTTGTTGAGAAAATGCGAAATAGAATGATGTTACAACGTATATTCCCTTTTTTGAAACGAAATCTTACACAAGATCCTTTATTGATTAATCGGATTTTTGTGTCTCTATATATTATATATAATAAGGTGGACACCTACAATAACTTTATTGGTAGCTACATTATAACAAATGATGATGAGGACTATAAAGAATTGGAGGAGGTTATTGCTTATCTCGATAAGCTGCAAATTGACAAATTGAATTTGGAAGATATGATCAAACTGTTTGAATTTGTCATATCACCATCTGATAGGATAGTTACTGGAGCTATCTATACTCCGAGTAAAATAAGAAAGCGAATTCTTGATAATTGTCTAGGTAAACTGCCAAATTTAGCTTCTGTCAGGGTTGCAGACATCGCTTGTGGATGTGGTGGATTCCTTATGGATGTAGCAAAATACATACATAAGAAAACAGGGAAAAGTTATTACCATATTTACCAAGAGAATACATTTGGTATTGATATACAATCTTATTCCATTGAAAGATGTAAAATATTGTTGAATTTGTTGGCAATTTCTGAGGGAGAATGCTCTGAGTTTGAGTTTAACTTACTAAATGCAGATACCTTAGATTATCATTCGGAAGGATGGAATCCTGTTTTTAATGACTTTGATGTGATTGTAGGAAATCCTCCTTATGTTTGTGGAAGGAATATGGAGAAAGGAACCAAGGAGAAAACAAAAAACTATGAAGTATGCAAAGCAGGTTCCACTGATTTATACATTCCTTTTTTTCAGATAGCTGTAGAGATGCTAAGCGAAAAAGGCATTCTGGGTTACATCACGATGAATACTTTTCTCAAAAGTTTGAATGCTCGTGAACTGAGAAAGTTTTTTATGGATGGTAGCTATAATATTAGTATTGTTGATTTTCGTGGACATCAAGTTTTTTCAGGTAAGAGTACTTACACTTGCTTGTTCTTCTTAAAAAATGAAAAAAGCGAGGTGTTACATTACTATTGTGATGAAAATGTAGAACTAAGGGAACGCTTTGGTTATACAGATATTCCATATTCCATACTTGATGCTGAAAAGGAATGGAATTTGAATGAATATAAAGTCTCTAATAAGTTAGAGAGTGTTGGTATTCCCTTATCAAAGTTTTGCCAATCTCGTCATGGTATAGCGACATTGAGTAATAAGACTTACATTTTCGAACCTATAGAAGAGAATGAACTTTTCTTCTATTTGAAACTCAAAGATACAGTATATCCTATTGAAAGAGAAATTTGTAAAGATATAGTTAATTCCAACAAACTTAATTCAGACAAAGACTTTGTTGATATAAAACATAAAATAATATTTCCATATCAAATACAAGCAGAAAAAGCTGTTCTGATAGATGAGGACAATATGCGTAGAAATTTTCCTATGGCTTATGTTTATTTGGCTTCACAAAGGGAAGTGTTGGGTAAACGTGACAAAGGCAAAGGAAGAGATTACCCTATTTGGTATGCCTATGGCAGAACGCAGTCATTAGTTATGCCAGCTGTAAAAATGTTCTTTCCAAAAATTGCAAATAAGCCTTTGAATTGTGTTATCGTAAACGATCCGAACTTATTACTTTATAATGGAATGGCTTTTGTGGGGGAGGATGAAAGGAAAATGAGTATACTGCAGAAAATATTGGAATCAAGTATTTTCTGGAATTATGTGGTGGCTAATAGTAAACCATATTCTTCAAAATATTATTCCTTGAATGGATCGAATATTAAGAATTTTGGAATCCCAATATTTACAGAAAGGGAAGAGGATGAATTACTATCTATTAAAAATAAAGATGATATAAATAATTGGTTAGCACATTTTTATTCATAGGCATAGCCCAATTATTGGGCTATGCTGATGAGTTTACTACCTATAGCTGTAATCATGGCATTCTCAAAAAGAATCCTCTATTCGTTTCATAATCTCCTTTGTTGGGAGGCGGTGATTGGACTCCAACAAGGATTTAAGCTTGGTTATATATTCTTTTTTCGATAGAATTTCATGGTGAAGAAGTTCGTCTATCACATAGATTATTCCCGAAACTTGAAGCCCATGCCGTTCTGCTATCACTCGAAGGTTACGATCGCCAGTCAAGAGTTTATAATCACCGTTCAATGCGTAATATAAGACAGTGCAGTCTTGGAATGAGAGATTCTTGTTTTGAAGTGACATAATCTCTGCATATTCATTACTTTTGAAAGTTTTGATTGTGATTTTTCCTTCTTGGTGTAATTGAGCAATCGCATCTTTAACTCCTTGTGTCTTTAGCTCACCGATAATAAAGTCGGTGGTGTGGATAGACAAAGGAAGCTCACAGAAACGTTCCAAAAGTCCAATATTCCATAAGTCTATGAATATATTGGTGTCGCTGATTACTATTTCCATTATGCAAGGACGAAATTATGTAACACTTCCTCTGTCGTTTTGTTGAGTAAGACGGCAACTTTGGATTCTGTAATCAAACCACTTGGCAGGGCACGATAGATAAGGTTCTCGAATCTGGTGCTGTGCTCTTCATCAATGATACTCTTCTCTACCTGTGATTTGAAATTGGGGTCGAAATTTTTCTTCTTCCAATAGGTTGTATAGCGATTTTCTGATATTACATCTAAATATCTCGCCTTATACATCAAGGCATCAACGGATATTCCAAATTCTGATTGAAGGTTTTTTAACTCGACCAATGCTATGTCGTGGCGTTTCTCACCAATAGACTGAAGGAAAGTTTGTCTTGGCATCAACACTTCATTAGCAAATATATTGCAGTATTGTTCTTCCATCTTTTCATCCATGTCTTCTGGAAAATGAAGCAATGCATGACCTAATTCATGAAGAGCAGTGAAACGTTTACGTTCGGTGCTCATCTGTTTGTTGACAACTATGACTGGGGTCCCATTTTCCAATGTGCCATTGAGACCAGAGAAAGCGTCAGAAGCTTCTACTTCTACCACAATGATACCATTGGTCTCTAATATGTTGATGACATTTGTAATGGCAGCGTTGCCAATATTCCAATCGGTGCGGAGTTTGGTTGCTGCGCTGAAAACATCATTTAAAGACATAACTTGGCAAGTGAAAGAGGAAGCATCAAAATATCTTTCGATGCCACATATGTCTTCTATTTCATTGATGCGTTCGATGGTGTCTTCCACCATGAGATTGATGCTTTTCTCTTCCTTAGCACTCAGGCGAGTTAGTTTGCGGTAATGGACATTGTTGAGAGCTGAACGATTTTCACGAAACAGATAGTCGGGGGTAATGTTTAGGGCTTTGCATAATGCGATGAGAATGGTACTGTCTGGCATACTCTCGCCTCGTTCGTATTTGGACACAGATTGTTTGGTGACAATATCATTCATCATCACACAGAGTTGTTGCATGGACAAGCCTCGCATCAAACGTGCGTTGCGCAGTCGCTTAGAAAATCTCTCTTTTAGTTCCATAATTAATCATTTGTTCTATTGGTTGACAAATATATTAAAAACAATTAGAAGAGTCAACCGGTAAGGCGAAAAAATAACAATATTTAATTATTGCTTGAGTGATTGTTATCACTAATAACACTATCGATTATGAAGAAGATCGAATTGTATGACTACCAACAGAGGATGGTAGAGGATATTATCAAGATGCTAACGACGAAGGTGGTTAGCAGGTATCGTAGGACGAAGGACTATAAGGAGGGAGACTCGGTGATAGTGCAGATGCCTACGGGTACGGGTAAGACTTACGTGATGGCGTCGGTGGTGAAATGGTTTCTTGATAATTATCTGAAGGGGGAGGTGTGGATTGTTGCGCATCGCCGGGAACTGGTGGAGCAGATGCAACAGACGCTGGATAGATTCTGTTTGGAGTATGGTGAGAAGGAGATGGCTCTGGAGGCTAAGGTGAGGATTCGTGTGTTGTCTATTCAATGGTTGGGTAGGCACATGGAGGAACTGGAGCAGGCGGAGTGTGTGCCAGGGCTGATTGTGGTGGATGAGGCTCATCATGCTTTGGCGAGTTCGTATAAGGTGTTGTTTGAAAGGAATAGGAATGCGCTGAAGTTGGGTATGACGGCTACGCCTTGCAGGATGAAGAAGGAGTCGTTTGGCTTGTTGTTTGAGCGTTTGCTTTTGTCTCCGTCGACTAAGGATTTTATCAAGGGTGGCTATCTGGCTCCTTATGACTATGTGGTTATAGGGCAGTATTCGCAGGATCAGTTGACGATTAACTCGTTGAGGGGTCGTGGCAGCGATGGGGACTATTCGATTAAGGAGATGGATGAGAAGCTGAATGTGCCAGAGTCGATTAAGCGTTTGTATGAGAGCATGGTGAAGCATGCTGATGGTAAGAAGGGTATTGTGTATGCTATCGACATTGATCATGCTAAGATGATTGCTGCTTATTATGTGGCGAAGGGTGTTAGGGCTGTGGCTTTGGATAGTAAGACTCCTGCGAAGATGCGCGAAAGGATGGTGGAGGCTTTCAGAAAGGGTGAGCTGGATTGTTTGGTAAACGTGAATCTCTTTGATGAGGGTTTCGATTGTCCGGATGTGGAGTATATTCAGATGGCTCGCCCTACGTTGTCGCTTGCTAAGTATTTGCAGATGGTGGGACGTGGTTTGCGCGTAAACCGTAGGCAGAAGGATAAGGTGTGCATGATTATAGATAATGTGGGTAATTATCGCAAGTTTGGTTTGCCGGATAAGGAGCGAAATTGGAAGGCGATGTATGCTGGTGTGAGGGCTGGCAAGGGTAGTGTGTCGGTGTTTGCTAAGAGGCCTAACAGTGTGGTTGTGCCGAGTAATGACATGGTGTTTGTTGCGCAGTATGATAAGCAGAGGGAGGTGCAGAGTGGCAAGAGACGCTATGAGTATTTGCAGAATGTGAAGCCTTTTGAGGTTTCGGGCAGATGGGGATTGCGTGTGGATGATGACATTATCTTGCAGCCTGTGTATAGAAAGATTTATGACTTTGTTGGTGGGTTTGCTGTTTTTGAGATTGCACCTAACAGGGTGGGTATATTGATAAGGAATGGTAGGGTGTATTATCCGCCTAATTATCGTGAGATTAAACTGCTGTCGGGTAATCGTGCGCTGCTGACGCAGAGTGTGATTAACACGAAGGAGGTGAAACTGGATACTAAATGGGGGTATTAGTGATGAGTGAAGAATTTGGCTTCGCTTTGCTTGAGGTTTAAACGAACACGAGATTTGTCGTAGACCCACTGACCAACGGGAAGTAATATCTCGAATAGCACGAATAGCCCTGTGGGCTTGGTTGTTTGAGGTTTAAACGAACACAAATATCTCGAATCTACACGAATAGCCCAGTGGGCTTGGTAGCTGGAGGGTTAAACGAACACAAATATCTCGAATAGCACGAATAGAGAGGTGTTGGAGTAAGAAATAAAAAAACGACTGATTTTAAGCGTTGTGCTTAAAGTCAGTCGGTTTTTTATTTTAGCTTGGTGAGTCGTGAAAATCTGTTGTTATTTAACAGACTTTTACGACTTATTTGTTTTCTATTGTCGCGGAGTTGGGTTTTGACAGTCTATGATGTCGTTGATGACGATTCCGGCTATTGCCATGCCGAATGAGGCGGTGATGTGGCAGAGGGAACCGTTGATTTGTGCTTTTGATGTGCACCATTCGTTTTCTACCAGTTGCTGGTTGCTCATGTTTTCCATTGGCTTTTCCTCGCTATATACGCACATGAATTTGCGGCTTGGGGCTGTCTTGTTGTGCTTAAACTTCTTGCGCAGGGCACGTGCCAATGGGTCGCCTTTTACTTTGAAAAACTCTGCTTTCCTGATCATGAATGGGTCGCGGCGGAGGGCTGCACCCATGGATGATACGAAGGTGATATGATTGGGTAGGGCGGTGGCTCGGAGTATGAGGTCGGCTTTATCTTTTAGCGAATCGATGGCGTCGATGATGAAGTCGTATTCCTCCATGTGGAACTCTTCTGCTGTTTCTGCATTATAGACTTTCTGATAGGCTGTGATGTTGGCATCGGGGTTTATTTCAAGAAGTCGTTGGCGCAAGGCGTCGACTTTTACTTCTCCTATGGTGCGACTTGTAGCCATCAGTTGTCGGTTGCAGTTGGATGCGCATACTTGGTCGCTATCCACGATGGTGATGTTGCGTATGCCGCTACGCACCAATCCTTCTGCACACCATGAGCCTACGCCTCCTACTCCAAAGAGGAGTACTCGTGCAGACTGAAGTTTTTCGAGATTATCTTTTCCAAGAAGCAGTTCGGTGCGTCGCTGCATTTCTTGCTCCATTGTTGTTATTCTGTTTTCCATTTATTTTTTGTAAGAATTATAATTTGTTGTTGCGGATTATTGCTGTTTTGAACTATCACACTTCCATTTCTTCTTTCACGTAGTCCACGGCACGGTTTATATAATCGACAAATGGTTTGGTGTTTTTGAATAGTTCTGCCAAACGATGGGCGAGATTGTCGTCCAGCAAGAAGTTGTCGTCGACTTGGGCTGTTAGACAATAGGCTTTCATTCGCATCCAATCTGCGTATGGCGCATTTGGGGCGTATTCTCTTGGCACTCGCTTTAATGCTCCTTCCATGTCGGGAGTAAACATGCTGTTGGCTTTTCCCAGGATGCTGGTGCTGAATGTTTCCCATTCGTCGCTAATATCTTCGCGCAATATTTTGACAGCCTTATTGTCGTAGCAATAGTTGCCAGAAGCAAGCATGTGGGCATGTGGATATTTTGAGCTGTTACCTGTTCCGATATGGAAATAATACCCAGCATGCATCGACTTTTTGCCACCTTTTGCCAGGAACACTCCAAAATGGGTTTTGTATGGTGACTTGTCCTTGCTGAATCTTGTGTCGCGGTAAATGCGGTAGGTGCAGTCTTTGATTGTTAGTGGGGCAATGTCTGCATCAAAGCGTCCGATTTCTGTGATGAGTTCTTCGCAGAATGCGTACCATTTCTTTAATACCTCTTGGTATCGCTCTTTATTTGTGTTAAACCATTCGCGATTGTTGTTCTTCTCCAATTCGCGAAGGAAGTCTAAGATTTCTTGCATTATGTGTGATCTTAATGTTTGCATAGTGCAAAGATACTACTAAGTGAGCGGAAAAGCGAAGAATTATTTATTTTACCTGTTGGCGGAATTAATTTAGTGCATACTTAATTCTGCCAATGGGCTTG
>ENA-ORNT01000912-ORNT01000912.1-human-gut-metagenome-genome-assembly--contig:-NODE-912-length-20727-cov-4.429083_pt1 | contig 20727 bp, 20 predicted proteins | sample MGYA00242120_ERZ509032 | MGnify/ENA primary metagenome ERZ509032 (study PRJEB26280, sample SAMEA2338729) | human gut metagenome | biome: human gut; feature: human-associated habitat; material: faeces...
CAATCTGTCCTGTTGAGAATATGTGGGTAGTGACAAACGAGAAATACATTCGCATAGTCAAGGAACAAATCCCTGATATGCCAGTAGATAATATATGGCAATGCCAAGGTAGGCAAAGACATTCGATTGTACGATTGCAAGAACTGCGTGGTCCACACCGCTGATGAGAGCAAGGTCGTGGTTCACGGCTTGGATGGCTATATTGTGGCAGAAAACCATGGACAACTGTTGGTATGTGAGTTGAAGGAAGAACAGAGAATCAAAGAGTTTATTAGTAATGGAAATACTAATAAATAAAAACTATATTTTATTGAAAATAAATAGAATAACTGACATTATTATCAGCTAATTAATTCATAAAATTTTTAATTATGAGACAAATTACAGCAATTATCCCAGTCCGTGCTGGTAGCACGAGACTGAAGAACAAGAACATTGCTCCTTTTGCAGGAACAAATCTCCTTGTCAACAAAATCAATCAACTTAAGCAAGTAAAGGAGATCTCACGTATAGTGGTGTCTTCTGACTCTGATGTCATGCTTGCTATGGCAAAGGCTGCAGGGGCAGAAACTCATAAGCGTGCTCCTGAGTATTGCGATGAGAAAACAAAGACCTTTGGTGAAGTCGTTCGCCATATCGCAGAAAGCGTAGAAGGTGATGATATTCTTTGGGCTACTTGTACTTCTCCTTTGGTTTTCCCTAAGGATTATCGTGCTGCCATCGCAGCCTATTACCCAGCTTTGGAGCAGGGTTTCGACTCGTTGATGTCTGTAGAGAGTTTCAAGCGATACATCTGGACGGAGGAAGGTCCTCTCAACTATGAGTTGGGCTTGAAGCATGTGCCTTCACAGCAATTGCCAACCATGTACTTCGTGACTGATGGTATCTTGATGGCACCTCGTGAGAAGATGATTGAGTGGTCATATTTCCATGGTCGTCACCCATATAAGTTTGTCGTTGACAAACGTACAGGTTGTGACATTGACGATGGTCTAGACTTGGCTTGCGCTCGTGCATGGCTTGATATGGATGAGTCTGTATCTCAGATTGATCCATATATTTCAAATAATAACGCAAGATAAAAATGAATCCTATAGCATTGTGGTAATCATGATGCTATAGGATATAGTTCATTATATGGAAGAAAAACTTAAACAAAAGACGATAAAGGGAATGTTATGGCAGTATTTGCGAAAAGCGAAAGGACAATCCATTAATTTTATTTGCTTGTTTGCTTTAACTGCTATTATATATTTGTTTGCCTATAAGACTTACAGAGTGCCTGACTTTAAAATACGATTCTTGGTAGAATACCTGCTGGATATGTTTATAGTATGTACCTTGTTGTCGTTATTGAAAGGTAAGTGGCAGAAATGGATTACTGTTATTCTTTGTGCTTTTGCATATATCTTTGGCGAAATTGAAATTGTGTGTATAGAAAACTTTCACACGACAATTAATCCACAGATTATGCAGTTGGTTTTAGAAACCAATATCAGGGAATCTGGAGAATTTCTCACGACTTATCTGGCTAGTTTTTTGAATATAAAATTCTTAATAGTTCCATTTATAGCGGCTTTCCATATTTGTTTAAGTAGGCGTTGTTTGGATTTCGATCGATTTAAATTTATTCATCGTTATTTTAAATATCTCTATTGGGGATGCTTTTTAATAGGTTTAATATTGTTCATCAAGTTTTCTCCATTTTTATTTGCTCAAAAGAAGTCACAATTCCTGGCATTTAATTCACAAAGCGTAGGAGATATGGAGGCTATCATTATTAGAGACACAGAGCATAATGACTATAATGAGTTGATGCCTCAAACGTTATTTCGTATATTATATAGCTTTAAGACTTGTCATTTGATGGAGCAGCAGGTCGATAAGTTATATACTGTTTGCTCGAACGTAAAAGTTGAGAAAAAATCTGATGGATGTCCTCATATTGTATTGGTTATTGGTGAAAGTTATAATAAGCACCATTCGCATCTATATGGTTATCATATCAATACCACCCCCAACCAAATGCGGTATTACCAAAATGGAAACTTAGTTAGATTTGATGATGTCGTTACCCCTTGGGATATTACAAGTTATGCTTTCAAATGTTTTATGACCACATGGGGTGTTGGTGATAAAGATGAATGGTGTGATTATCCTTTGATTACTGCTATCATGAAGAAAGTTGGTTATAAGGTATCCTTCATTACCAATCAATTTGCTTCAACATCCAATCAAGGTACTATCTGCGATTTGTCTGGCGGTTTCTTCTTAAATGATAAAAGGCTTGCTCGTTTGCAATATGATCATCGTAATGAACGAATGTATAAATATGACGGAGATTTGGTTGATAAGTCAATATCCATGATTAAATGGGGGGGCAAGTCTGATTTTACTATATTTCATCTGATAGGACAGCATTTCGACTATTCTCAAAGATGTCCTCAAAATCAAAAACATATTACGGTAAATATGTTGAATCGTAAAGATTTGTCTAAGGAATCACAAAAAATAATGTGTGATTATGATAATTCAATTTTATATAATGATAGCGTATTATCAAAAATTGTTGATTATTATAAAAATGAAGATGCTGTTATTGTCTATATGCCAGACCACTCGGAAGGAATGTTTGCCCCAGGAATAAGCAGTAAATGGGGACGATCATCATTTGCAAATATAGATTATGCTAATGCGTATGAAAATTTCCAAATACCATTGTGGATATATTGTACAGATTCATACATTCAAAAGCGCAGAAATACATTTGATGCTATTCGCAAAGCTTCTCACTTGCCTTATATGACCGATTTGATGCCTTATCTTGTAATGCATCTTGCTGGTGTTAGATATACTGGATATGATGATAGTAAGGATATTTTGTCTCCTCATTACAATGCGCAAAGAAAACGATTGTTGAGAAAAGATAAAGATTATAATGGACTTATACAAAGTATAAAAAATAATGGAAGATAATCTTAAACAGAAGACTATAAATGGAATGTTATGGCAATTCTTGCAAAAAGTCAGTGGGCAACTTGTAAGTTTTGTTATATCTGTGATTTTAGCTAGAATACTGGCTCCAACTGATTATGGATTGGTCGCATTGGCAGGAATGTTTCTTGGATTATTGGGCATATTCTCTAATGGTGGATTGGGACCAGCACTCATACAAAAGAAAGAAGTGGATGAGGAAGATTATAATACAATGTTTGTGACTCAACTTGTTTTCGCTTCGTTCTTGTATGTAATAGTTTATTTCTTGGCACCTGTATTTGCAAGTTTTTTTGATAGTGTTGACCAAGGACAACTTGTGGCAATTATCCGAGTGATGGCATTGACAATGCCGCTTGGTGCCTTATCTGGTGTGCAAAGTTCTGTGGTTACTAGAAGACTTATGTTTAAATGGTATTTTTATACCAATTTCATAAGTATAGCGGTATCTGCAACTATCGGCCTTTATATGGCATATCATGGTTATGGAGCATGGGCTTTGGTGGGCCAAAGTATATCTTCCATAGTGACAAGTACGTTTGTGATTTTTTGCTTGTTAGATTGGCATCCTAAGTTTCGGTTTTCTTATGATCGCTTTAAGCCTCTCTTTGAGCAAGGTCTAAAATATATGGGTACAGCTTTTATCGGGACCGTTACATCACAGGTAAAAGGCTATGCATTAGGTTTGAAGTATTCTGCAGCGGATTTGGCATATTATAATCGTGGAGAAGGAATTCCGAATTTACTTTGTAATAATATAGATGATACTATTCAAGCGGTTTTGTTTCCTTCTTTGGCAAAAATTCAAGATGATAGGGATGCTGTTCGTAATGCTCTCAGACGTGCGATTCGTATCAGTACATTTATATTGATGCCTATGTTATTTGGATTAGCGGCAGTCTCAGATAAAGTTGTCATCTTAGTATTTACGGAAAAATGGGCTCCATCCATTCCATTTATGCAAGTGCTATGTTTTTGTTTGGCAATTGGTATCATGTGCAATGTCAATCATCAAGCGTTAAAAGCCATAGGCAAGATTGGGCTTGTGTTTAAGTTGGAATTTATAAAAAAGCCGATTATGCTTCTTGTGATAATTGGTACTATGATGATAAGTCCGATAGCCATTGCATGGGGAATCTTGTTTTTTAATGTCTTTGTCTATTTTGTCAATTCATATCCGAACAAAAAAAATATTGGTTATTCTTATAGGCAACAATTATTGGATGTTGGTCCAAATTTTATAATGGCTTTAACTATGGCCTTTTTTGTTTACATACTTGGGAGACTTAGCTTTATTAATATGTATGTATTGGTTTGCTTCCAAGTAATAATAGGTGTAGTCCTATATTTAACTATGGCTATACTGTTCAAAAATGAATCTTATAATTATGTTTATAATTATTTGAAAACTAGATATTTAAATCATGAAAAAAATAATTCTTTTATTGGTGTTACTCCATACGCACTATTGTTGTATTTGTTAATGACAGATGAAGAAAAGTTACAGAGTACAACTTACTATGTCGGTCCTGGATTATGGGATTGTGTTTTACCTAATATGGTGAAGGTGTCAGAAGTTGTGCCATATACGATTCAAAATTTAATAAAAAACAGATTAACATATTTAAAATATCGCAAAAGTTTGAAAAATTCTGATATTTTTGCGCAAGATCATTTGAGTTTTTCTGCCCCTCTTATTGATAATTTAAAATATTCTGTGTTGGAAGATTGTCCTAATTTCTTTTCTGTTTTGGTCAACCGGTTGCCAAGCTTGCTTTCTTTTACTCCAAACATGGGAAACTTTTGGTGCGGTTTAAAGGTTGGTCGTATTTATAATCGTTACGGTGGCTTTAATCCTTGGTGTATCAATAGAATTGTTACAACAACTTCGGATGTTGTTACTTTCAACAGATTATATTTGCCATGTCATTTAATAAGTTTGGAACAAAAGTGGCATGAGGCATCTGTTTCAAAACGAGAGTTTATAAAAAAAGTGTTTTCTTTTTCTTTGACCGATGACTTAACAAAGAGAAAAATAGTAATCTTTAGTCAACCATTAATGGGAGATGCCCATCTTTCAGAAAAAGACTTTATTTCACTTTATAAACCATATATAGAGAAATATGGTGTTGAGAATATCTTGGTAAAACTTCATCCACGAGACACTTTTGACTATGCCAAGCACTTTCCTGGCATTGCAACTTTAAAAACTAAGGCTCCACAACAGCTGTTAAGTTTGATGGGAATTAAATTCTCTACGGCAATAACTGTTTGTTCCAGTGCGGTTTCTTCGATGGATGAGGATTGTGAAATCATCTGGATTGGTGCGGAGGCTGATGAACGTATCGTTAAGGTGTACGGACATGTAAAGAGTCCTTCTTCATATAAAAAATAATGAGCATGGATTTTAAAGTATCTATAATCATTCCAATATATAATGTTGAACCTTATATATTGGAGTGTCTAGAGTCGGTAGCAAATCAAACGATTGCAGATAAACTTGAATGTATCTTAGTTGATGATTGTGGAACAGATAACAGTGTTTCTGTTGCAGAGAGTTTTTTGAAATCATATAGTGGCGGCATCCATTTCGAACTGCTTCATCATCAAAAGAATGGTGGTCTTTCCGCTGCCAGAAATACAGGAGTCCATGCTGCCCATGGTGAATATCTGTATTTCTTGGATAGTGATGATATGATTATTCCTAGATGTATGGAGATATTAGTGGAGATAGCAGATCGACATCATGCTGATGTTGTGATAGGGTCCTACGCTACTGACGATAATCGCATGAGCCAATTCGATAAAATTGATTATCCTGAATGCGTTTCGGATAAAGGAAAGGTAAAGCGAATGATGCTTGATTATGAAGTGATACCTGTGACAGCAGCAAACCGTCTGATTCGTCGTGAATTGATGGTTAAAAACAATCTCTATTTCAAGGAGGGAATCATACATGAGGATAATTATTGGACATTTTTCTTGGCCAAGCACGTTGAGAGAATGGCTATTTGTAAAGAGAAGGTGTATTATTATCGTTCAACTCCCGGGTCTATAACCAATAAGGTTAATGTAGAAAAAGAGACTTTTGCATACCATTCAATGATAGAAGATTTCTGCTCGCATATTGATTCTTTCGAGAGAAACGCACAGAAGCGTATTATCTTCTGCCTTATATTGTGGGGGATTGGCTCTGGTTATTATAAGGATAATGCAGACAGACAACATTTGATACATTGTCTGAAGAAACAAGATACATTCATCAATGGAATTTTACTATCTCTCATTTTTCAGATGAAAGGCTCGTTTTTACGGGCAAAACTGATTAATCTCTTGATGAAAATTTATCAAAAGGGAGGTTAGACTATGAGTTTGATACGAAAGTTAAAGAATAAACTATTTGTAAAGTTGAATCCTTGGTTTCGTGAGCATGTGATTATTCCAAGGAATAAAAAACGCATTAAGGAACACCAAAATATTACTTTGCTTTGTAATAATTGTACTGGGGGGGTAATCTTCCATGAGCTTGGGATGAAGTTTTTGTCACCAACTGTCAATCTTTGGATGAATCCCAAGGACTTTATTAAATATTGTTCGAATTTGCGCCATTATTCCCAATGCAAGTTGGAGTTTTTGAACCCTTCATCATACCTCCTAGCTAACATTAAACCATATCCTGTGGCACGTCTCGATGACATCATTATTTATTTTCAGCATTATGCTACAAATCAGGAAGCTAGGAAAAAATGGGAAGAGAGGACCAAACGCATAAATTATGACAATGTCAGATGTATATTATGCGAGCGTGATGGGTGTACACATAAGGATTTGATACGTTTTGCTAATCTTCCTTACCCAACTGCATCGTTAGTTCATCTGCCTGTTACAGGAATTTCTGATACACATTATTTGCGTGGATTTGAAAATGAGGAAGAATTGGGCAATATTATGGAATTCAAAAAAGGACAATATTTTGGAAGAAAATATTTTGATGACTTTGATTTCGTAAAATTTCTAATGAATTAAAAAAATGATTTCCGTAGTAATACCTTTATATAATAAGGAGGCATCCATTAAGCAGTCGTTGATGAGTGTTCTGTCTCAGTCTTGCCAAGACTTTGAGGTGGTAATTGTTGATGATGGATCGACAGATAACTCTGTGGCTAAAGTCGAAGAAATCCAAGATTCTCGTATTCACTTGATTCGACAGGAAAATGGAGGTCCGAGCAAGGCACGAAATACTGGTGTGAAGAATGCTAAGGGAGAGTGGGTTCTCTTTTTGGATGCGGATGATGAGTTGTTGCCTGATGCAATCAAGAATTTGTGGAATGGTGCCAAAAATCATCAACTAAGTGATTTTGTTTGTGCTCCTTTTTATATAGTTTGCAAAAATAAAAGCCGTTTAGCTTGCCAATATCAAGATGCTTGTGTGAAAAATCCATACAAAGGTCATTTCTATGGGCGTCTAGCTCCTAGGACAGGTGCTTTGATATGCAAGAAAAAAATATGTTTGTCTAATCCTTTCGATGAAAGAATTCGGAGATTTGAGGATTTAGAGTGGCTTTTTAGACTTTATAAATATATAAAGGTTTTCACTATTAGTAAACCGGTGCTTAAAACAAATGTAGATTTTTCTTCTGCCTCTCGTGCTCGCAAGGATATAAAGGAAGACTTTTTGGGCTATCTCGATTTCAATGGTAAGTCGTTTTGGGAGAAGATGGCATTGTATTCTTTTTTCCTTGGCGAGAGAGATTATTATGTTGAACAGTGCAAGAAACTCTATCCTTGGCTATATCGCAGATACGATTGGTTGCTGATATATAAGGTGATAGGGTGGATGAAATAATATTATTAGGAAAAAATCATCATGACAAAAGACAGAGTTATTTTTTTCAGTCCCTACGATGGCAGTATTCCTATGTACTTTGAAAGAATGGAGGAAGTTGTTTTAGGATATGAGAATGGTAATCATCCAAAGACAATCAATGATTATTTGGAAATGTTCCATATCTTACAGTTTGTAGAGCATCGTAAGTATCCAAATACTTGGTCAAATGAGAGAATTAGGGGCGTGTTGGATTATAAGAGTGTTATTGCAAAATTCTTCACTCAACTGACACCTGAAACATTGTGCTCTATTTATTCTGAGATCGAACATGCATACAAAAAGAGTGTTTGGCAGATTGTAGATCGTTTTAGACTGAAACATCTTGTACGTAAGGAAGTCTTGCAAAATATTATAACTAGCCAGAAAAGCTATTTGCTTAGAGATTTACTTCAATATAAATGGATTGTAGAGTATAATGGGCAACTGATAGCTGAATTCTTAATGGTTAATCCACATACAGCAGAATGGCTATTAGATTATTATGTTGCAAAAGATACTTTTGGGAAGGACTGCCTCTTATATTTTCCTAAGGTTTTGTCAGGAGAGAATAGGGATATCATCATCCGTAATTATATAAACTCTCCTAAAGCAAATCTTAATTATGTGCGTTTGGTGTTGGTAGCAAAGAGAAGTGTAGAACTTCCACTCCATCCGTTGACAGTTAAGGCTGCTCGAAAAAGAGAAGTTGTTCTAAATCAAGAAGTACTTGAGCATGGAGTTGTTCAGACTATTGCGGTAGGAGTTTGTATGGATCATGATAAGGCTGCGCCAATAAAAAGATATGAAGAGGATGAGAATGGACGACCAGTCTTCATTTATAATAAAAACATTATAGATGGATGCCTAGATGCTACTATCATATATTATTGTGGTATTGTATTTGAGTTTATGACACTGGATGGTCTTATCACTCATATATCTAAAGATTCTGACGTGAGTGGATTTGAACGAGTTTTCGAAATGCAGGCTAAGAATACATATTTTACTCCATTTACCTTTCGCTGGTCTGAGAATATTGCCATATTGCAAATGAAAGCATTGGAAGCAGTTCTGCACGAAAAAGGAAGAAAAATGGAGAATATCATCAAAAACTTTTATGAGGAACATTTGAAAGCTGAGTTCGGTTACAAGGGACGACCTTTGACTCTTCCATCTAGCGAGCAAGAGACTGTTGTGAAAATTCGGAATATGGTTATCGAGATGGATAGTGTTGCTCATCAATATGAATGTTTTGTAGAAAATGGAAGCATAGACGATGATTTGATAGAGCTATCTACTCCTAAGAAATTGACAGATTCTATGAGCCTTATGCGTCGTCGCTATTGTGTGTTAAATAAAAACAATCAAGATGTCTCACACATTATTCGCCTTTTCTTTGGAAGTCAATCAATGCTTTTTTACGTGAATCCATATAAAGAACTTAATTTGAAGAGTCTGTATGAGTTGTTAGAAAAAGGCTTTGAGGTCAATTATGATAGTTATCAGAATTATCAAAAAACTGACGTTGATTTTTTGATAGATGGGGGCTATTTGACAAAGGATGAGAATGGTATTTTAAAGTGTGAGAAGATGTTAGAGGTGATTATTCTGCAGCATCTGCATGAATATGGTGCATGTGGTTATTGGAGTTCTTCTTCTGACGGGAGAGCTATTCTCGATGATATGGAGAGAAAGGGATGGGTAGCTTTTGATAATCATTTGTTCACACCTGAAGAAGTAGATTATTTTAGTTATTATCTGAATAATGAAAAGTTCACGAATGGACCAGCCATTCGCAACAACTATGCCCATGGCACAACACCATCTTATTCTGAAAATAAGCATCTTGCGAATTATAGCCGTCTTCAATTCTTATTTGTTATGCTATTGTTGAAAATTGCAGAAGATTTAGATTTGAAACGCAAATTTGGTAAAGATGAATCTAGTTTATATATAAAATGAGATAATTGTATTTTATGGACAAAATCAAGATTTTAGTAGCATCACATAAACCAGATAAGGTTTATTGTGATGATGTATATACCCCGATTCATGTAGGTCGTGCCATTTCTAAATATAAGGAGGAAATGGCTGATATGATTGGCGATGATACAGGGGATAATATCAGTGCCAAGAATGGCACATACTGTGAACTTACTGCTACATATTGGGCTTGGAAGAATCTCAAAGATGTGGAATATGTCGGTTTGGCTCATTATCGCAGATATTTTGAAACAAAGTTTACCAATGGGAATGTCGATAAGATATTTGAAAGTTGTGATGTCGTAATCGCTCAGCCGTATTTACATGACAGATATAATGAGATGAAGATGGCTCGAACATTGGTGATGGAAGATGAAGTTATCTTCTTGAAGGTTTTCAAGAAACTCTATCCAGAGTATGAGCAAACCTTGATAGACTATCTCTATGGTTTCAAGGATTATCCGTATAACATGTTTGTGATGAAGAGACAAACTTTTGATGAGTATTGTACTTTTCTCTTTGCCATCTTGACAGAGTGTGAGAAACTGATGAAGCCATTGCCATACACGACCTCTAATAGACGATTAGGGTATATTGCAGAATATCTTTTGCCAGTTTTCTGCTTGCACCATCATCTTAGAATTCGTACAGAGCCTGTTGTTTCATTTTTGGGTGACAAGGGCGATGGAAGTAGAAACATGAAGCAGGAAATCAAAATTGAAGTGTTGAAGAAGATATACGATAAGCACAAGCCTACTTGCATTGAGGATATTTGTATGCAATCTGTGCTTGTTGGCTTAAAAAATGATGGCTTAAAAGTAGATTGGTTATGAAAGAAAAATATGATTATCTTATTGTAGGCTCAGGCTTATTTGGAGCCACATTCGCTTATCGTGCTAGGCAACAAGGCAAGAAGTGCTTGGTGATTGACAAACGTCCTCAGTTGGGTGGCAATGTGTATTGTGAGGATATGGAGGGTATTCATGTGCATAAGTATGGCGCGCATATCTTCCACACCTCCAACAAGAATGTGTGGGATTTTGTCAACTCCATCGTGGAGTTCAATAGATATACGAATTGTCCTGTTGCCAACTATAAAGCCAGATTGTTCAACCTTCCTTTCAACATGAATACTTTCTATCAGATGTGGGGAGTAAGGACACCAGAAGAGGCGCAGACAAAGATAAATGAGCAGAAGGCTGCTTATAGTGAAGAGTTAAGAGTGAAGAATGAAGAATTGGGGCTACCGAACGAACCTCATAACTTGGAAGAGCAAGCTATGCTCTTGGTAGGCAAGGACATCTTCAATATGCTCATCAAGGAATATACGGAGAAACAATGGGGCAGAAAGTGTACCGAGTTGCCTACCTTCATCATCAAGCGATTGCCTGTTCGCTTAGTATTCGACAACAACTACTTCAATGACAAATACCAAGGGATTCCTGTCGGTGGTTACAACAAACTTATTGATGGTCTTTTGGAAGGTGTGGAATGTAAAACGAATGTGGATTTCTTTCAGTCGGAGTATCGTAATTGGAAAGAATATGCCGATAAGTTGGTCTATACTGGTGCCATCGATGAGTATTTCGGATATTCCTTGGGTAAGTTGGACTGGCGAACAGTCAGTTTCAAGACACGTGTGGAGGATACTCCTAATTATCAAGGCAATGCCGTGGTAAACTATACAAGCCATGAGGTTCCTTATACCCGTGTGATAGAGCATAAGCATTTTGAGATGTTTGGTCAAGAGGTGTATGATTGTCCTAAGACAGTTATCTCTGAGGAATATTCTATGGAGTATAAGGAGGGTATGGAACCTTATTATCCTGTGAATGATGAGCGCAACAATCTATTGGCAGAGAAATATCGTGCCTTGGCTAGCCAAGAGGAGAACGTGATATTCGGTGGTAGATTGGCACAATATAAATATTATGATATGGCTCCAATCATTGAGCAAGTGTTGGAGATGGAAATATAATTATTACTTGTGGTGTTTATGAAACGACTATTATTGAAACTTTTAAATCTTCCCACTGCATTGCGCATCAAATTCTATCCCTATATCAATCGCATGATATTGAAATCTTATGGTGCAGTATTGGGAAAGAATATTCAGATTTTTGGTAAGGTGCATTGGCTGATCTGGGGGGCAAAGTACGTATTGGTGACAACTTGTATTTCTCATCAGGCGATGCTGTGAATCCGATAGGTAGTAACTTGCAAGGGACTATTTATGTGGAAAGTGGAGCATCGCTGATGATAGGTAATGATGTCGGTATGAGTGATGTGGATACATGATAGCATCAAGATTGGTGATCATGTGAAGATAGGTGGTTGTGTGCTAATGACAGATACGGATGCCCATCCTATGGACTTTATGGTTCGTCGTTCTTCCAATGAGGGAACGAAAGCGGCACCAATTGTGATTGAGGATGATGTTTGGATAGGTGCTCATAGTATTATCCTTAAAGGCGTAACCATTGGAGCAAGAAGCATCATTGGTGCAGGAAGTATTGTGACTAAGAGTGTTCCTGCTGATTGTGTGGCGGCAGGTAATCCATGTAGAGTGATAAAGAAGTTGTAACTAAGATGGAATAGTCTGTATCTTTTAGTTTTATGGAAGAGATAAATAAACAAAAACATACGTCAACATGTAGAGTAGGAATAGATTCCTTTAGCTCTACTAAATCTGAAAAAACAGATGAAGAAATTTGGCGTAAGAAAATGAATCTCTTGGCTCTTTTGCTGAGTTTTGAAAAATATTGGTCTCCTTACTCTTTGTCTGATGGAAGTTTATACAAAGAAGAGGCTAAGGAAGAAGCTGGCAAGATTGTTAGCTTATTTAAAGATTTGTATGGTATAGAATTCTTTGAGCGTTCTGACAATGGCGATATACTAAAGCCTTCTGAAAAGATGGAGCAGAAACTATTTGTTCGGTCTTTGGCTTCTTGGTTGTCAACAGAAGAACTATTTCCAAATTTTGCTCAACGTAATTTTACAGTTAATAGAAATCGCAATTATTTTCAGAACGTATTAGCTGAGTTTGAGAATGATTTAGTTGAGGAATTAGAACTGCCGATAAAGTTAAAATGCTCAACATCAAATGATGAAGAGTCGCTTCATAAAAATGTTTTGAAGTGGGCAGCCCAATTTCCTGATGAGGTAATTTCTAAAGTAGATAAAGCTTATATTGATAAGATGAGCGATTGTGATACTTTGGTTTTAGTTGGTGACATTCGGCGTTCTCAGGACTTGATGACTTATGGCACAGGTGCAGACACATACAGAGAAAACATCATTGAATTTATGAATACGACAAGACAGATTCTTAAACGAAATTGTGGATTGTATGATCGTTTTACTGGTGATGGCTTTATCGCTTACTTTAGCGAATACATGTGTGATCAAGAAGGAAAAGATTATTACGAGATGATGTTGAAGTCATGTCGTGAAATCTTGGAGTTTTCTAAGCCATTCTTTGAAAAGTGGACAAGCCAATTGAGACGAATACCTGAGACTGAAATAGGTTTATGTATCGGTGTTGATAGCGGAATAGTTAGTTTCAAAGATTTGAACAATCAGTTATTCGCAATTGGCGATGCTTGTGTTTGGGCTACTAGAATGAATTCGGCAGGCGAGAATGGCGATGTCATCTTGAATAATATTCCTTACCAAGTACTTTCGAACGCTTTGAATGCAGACAATTGTAAAAGAATCAATTCTGTTACCAAAGGTGGAGAACATTTTTCTGCTTATCGTTTAACAATTAAAAATATTCATTATGAGTCAAGAAGAGAGAAAATACAAGAGCATAGAGAGCCTAGAGCTATCTCTTGATAGAATCAATGCCTGGATAAGTAATTGTGACCAAAAAGCAGGTATTCTGTTGGCTACCATTGGTGTGATGATTACAGTGTTATTTACGACAGACTTTGTTGATGATGTCAAAAATGACATTGTTAGTCCGTTCTTGAATTATTTGAAATTCTCTAGAGCGTATGAGTTTAGTTTGTTTCGCTGTCTCTTTTTCTGCTTTTTAGTTTTGGTAGTAATCATGTGTGTAGAAACTTCTTTCTACTCTTTGAAAACAATTTCAGCAACAACTGACTCCAAGAGCATAAATGGTGTTGACACATCTATGGTTAGCAAGTCATATCTTTTCTTTCAAACAATAGCCGATATGAATTATGCTGAATTTAAAGAGTTTGGAGGTGATGAAAAATATCAAGATGATTTGACTAGTCAAATATACATCAATTCTAAGATTTGTGCAGCAAAGTTTGCACAATATAAAATTGCTTTGCTATGGTTTAAAAGACTTGTTGTGTGTATATCAATTATGTTTGTTTCTTATTTATTTGTTTAGTTATGGAAGCTTCAAATATTAAATATAATTTTGAATCCTCATTGTCAAGAATCGATGAAATTTTAAATGCCTCTAACGATTCTTTCGAGGAATCTGATGGTATTGTCGATAGAGCAAAACTTACTTTTACAAATGGTTTTTATGTACATTGTACAGCCTTGTTTGTTGATATACGAGACAGTAGTAATATGACTGATGCACATAAGCGACCTGTATTGGCGAAGATATATAGAAGTTTTATTTCAGAAATGGTTGCGCTGATGAATGGGCATGATACTTGTCGTGAAGTCAATATCAATGGCGATTGTGTATGGTGTGTATGTGAAACGAATTATAAGAGTGACATCGATGAGGTTTTCTCTTTGGCGGCTAAAGCTTGTAGTTTGGTGGATATATTGAATTATAAGCTTTCGAAAAAAGGTTATCAAAAGTATGAAGTGGGTGTTGGTCTTGATTATGGTAGAGCCTTGATGATTAAGGCAGGCAATAAAGGATCAACCATTCAAGATGTTGTATGGATGGGAGATGTGGTTAATCAAGCATGTCATTTAAGCAATGAAGCCAATAGTGGCTACTTAGATAAACGTGTCTTTCTCTCTAATATCATTTATGATAATTTGAACGATACCTACAAGGCACTTTGTACAAAAGATGGCGGTAGAGACATTTATCAAGCAGATATAGTCAATGTTGAAATGAATAACTGGCTTAAAGAGCAGAAGTAAAACGTAGTTTGATTGTTATAAAATGTAGATATAGATTATTATGGCATTATCTTTAAGAGCAGAACAGAAAAGTATCTTGAATCTTTTCAATAATGGAGAGGACATTTACGTGATACCAGAATACCAACGTCCATACTCATGGAACAAAGACACTTGCTATCAATTTTACTCAGATATAACGAGTGCTTTTTTACAAGATAAAGACTATTTTGTTGGGAATATAATTATGGCGCGCAGCGATGATGAGGAGAAGAAAAAGCCAAATGTTGTTGATGGGCAGCAAAGATTGATAACACTTTGGTTGTTTATAAAAGTTTTGACGATTCTCCATCCAGAGAAGACTCGTCTTGCAAGGTTATTGCAGGTAGAGTCTGTCTTGTCAGACAAATCTGTTCCTAGAATATGGTCAAAAGTTTATGAACACGTTGATCAAGAAAATATAAAAACTGTATTAAAATATGATAGACAACATTTTGAATATGAATGGTCAAGCCATTTGAAAAACAAGTATGATTTAGATGAGCCAAAAATCAGTAGAATAGAAGCAAATGCTTTATATATTTACAAGTGGCTCAAAGAATTTTATGATAACATTGGCGATTCTGAGCAACAAGTTCGTTTTTTAAATTTCTTTTTGGAACGAGTATATTTGTTGCCAATAGAATTGAATGGTAGAGACATGGTAGAGGCTGGTGATAGAGCCTTGACAATTTTTGAAACCATAAATAACAGAGGACAACTTCTGGAGGATTCTGACATATTCAAAGCCCGTTTGTATAAAAGTGCAGAAGCTGAGGGAAAAGGAAGAGATTTTATTGACCAATGGTTGGATTTCAATTCTACATGTGAAGATTTGCACATGAGTGTTGATGATTTGTTTCGTTATTATTATCATATCCTAAGAGGAAAAGAAGGAGTGACTACAAATGAAGGTAGTCTGAGAGAGTATTTAACTCGTGATAGCAATTCTGCCCTTAGTGTAAAACCTTATAAAGAAGTTATAAATGATTTGTCTGCTATTTGTACCATTTTACAGTGGCTCAATGATATGGATAAGATGCCTGCAGAATTTGCCCAATCAATACAGTTAATTGGGCTATATACAAATCAGTATCCTAAATATGCCTTAGTAAATTATTTGTTTACAGAAGGTTTGGCAACAGATGATAAATTGCTCTTCTTTTTAAAGAATATTGTGAGATACTATTATTTTAGAGGAGCAACCATGCAAGTAAAATATGAAACATATCGTATAAACAAGTTGATTGCAAATCATGAAAAACTCGAAAAATATGATTGCAGTAGCTTTGACGTTGCAACTTTAGAACACTTGGGATATTTGAAGAATGGTTATGCGTTGTTGGCACATTATCTCTTGTATCCAAATGAGTACAATAGATATGTATATTTTGACAAGGTTGTTAATCGGAGAGATTGGGAGGAGTTGCCGATTGAATGGGGAAAGGTTATGTATGAATTTGTCAATAATGATATTTCTAACATTGTCGTTTTAGACAAACCTAAAAAGTCTTTAGGCGTGAAAGCTAAGGCTGAATACTATGCAAAATCTCAATTTAAAGATGTTAGAGATATTTTCGATGAGGACGGAAATCTTCCTTTGAAAAGATTTTATGAAAGAGAAGAAAAGTTAAAGCAGATTTTGATGGAGTACTTTAAAAAATAATATACAATGAAATCGTTATGTGTATCTAATTTTAAGGCCTTTAAGAAATCCTTTCTTCTTTCTCTTGATGGTAAGAGTTCTTTGATTTATGGAGAAAATGGATCTGGAAAGACTTCTTTGTTTGAGGCGATTAAGTTGTTTTTCTTTAAAGAGCGTATTTTAAAGGAACTCATTCCTTCTAACATGGTTGGAGAAGAACGTGATAATGAAGTCGAACGTGTCTTTTCGGAATACAAAAGAGAAGCTGATTCTAAAATAGTCATTGAGGTGGATGAGAAAGATGGTAATGGCTATAATATCAATGATGTCAGTGTCTTTCTGGTAGCATATAGCAATCTAGACAAACTTGATAGCATAAATTTAGAGGAAATGGTCAACGAGGCATACTTTTCCAAGGCTGATAAGTTTATCAATTGGTATAGTAAGGAGTTTGGAGAATTAGTTGTAGATCAAGTAAATTCGGATTTGAAAGATTACTTTATGCTAAGTGAAGTTGAACTGCATCTTATGGATAACGGAAATTGCACAATTAAAAATGAAATGAATGCGATTCCAAAGGCTAAAGACTTACATCGTTTTTTCAATGAATCAATTCTACATTTGGTAAAATTTGTAACAATCATTGAGACAATTATTTTTTTCGTAGAGAAAAGAGAAAAAGCATTAATTGTTTTGGATGATTGTTTTAATAGTTTGGACACACCAAACCGAACGTTTATGATGCGTTTCTTCTTAGAAAGAACAAAAGGGATTCAAAAGGTTGTGTTGACTCATAATACCGGCTTTTATAATTTATTTGACTACATAATAAATAATGTAGAAAATGAAAAGAATGAATGGGTGAATTTTCAATTGTGCAAGATAGATGGATTTCGCACTTTATTAGGAACAAAGACAAAAACAGTAAGTGACATTAAAGCGAATACCTCTATTGAGAATTTGGGTAATGAACTAAGAAAGCATTTTGAAATATTGGTTTATAAGCTATCTAGATTAGTGAATATTGGTGAGCTGCAAGAGGCTTCAACTCTTTTGGATAAGTTATGCCGTCCTAATTGTTCTGTTTATTTATCAAAAGATGGTGATAGAGTTAAGGATATTTACGCTCTGTTGGATGAAATAGAAATAATGATGAAGATTGGAGGACACAATTTGCCTAATAGGATAAAAAAGAAGATTGAGGATTTTAAAAATAATGATCTCTTGAAAGAACTGCAACCAATTTTGATTGAATTGCGATTAATGCAAAAAGTTGCTTTGCATCAAACATCGCATGGTCATTTAGGAATTCCTCCAATCTCAGAAAAAGAAATAGATGCAGCATGTGCATTACTAGAGAAATTAGAAAATGCATTGAAGGCTGTCTCAAAAAGAGTTGATGTTAGTTCTGTATAGATTAAATTTAGTGTTATCTGTTATAGAGTATCGATTGAATATTTTATTTTTAGTCTGATGAAAAATTCTAATGCAAATAACGAGTGGGTAGCTGTTAATTTGAAATGTAACAAGCTGGTTGAGGATATGTGAAAGTTAGTTCTTGCCCAAAATTCTTCAACGAGGGGTAAGAAGAAACGCTTTCTTTTGAGCATCTTAATGAGGCAATGTTCTAATTTATATGCCGTAGCAATATTGACTAAAGTGTCAGTTGCAATGAGCAATTCCGTCCTGTTCAAATTGCCCATAGGACTTCTTCTGCGCAATTGTTATATGGATTGCTTACTCGGTCTCTATCTGAGTAGTGTGACTGAGGCTGATGCAATGGAAATTTCAGAAGTATTGCATATTGATTATGCAAAGGCTCTTTTTGATGAGCTCGAGGTGTTTCGTGATAAAGCGAATGGCATCTTGCCTTTTGATGATGAAATGTTGGAGCATATTTATACCATGAATTTGGAAGATAATTTTCTTTGGGCTTATGAAGCGAACAAAACTCCTGATAAAACTGAACCATGTGGAGAGAGATATTTATGGAAGGCAAGAAACAAAAAAGAGGTGAGGAATCTGATTCCTGAAAATGAAGTTAAAAATGAGTTGAATATAAAAGTGGTATTTGAAAACTTACAAAGAACACCTCAATATTCGTCATGCGCCAAAAGTCTATATGCTTACTATAAATACTTTTCTCAATATGAGCATTTTTCAGAAAGTGGTTTTGGTGATGCGATAGCTGATTTTTCTAATGACAATGTGAATTTCGAAATGGCGCTTGTTCGATTGGAAGAATCTATTTCTGTGATTCAAGAAGAACTTAAAAATAATGAATGATACAATAAAAATTTTAGCCTACGCCTACCAATTTCAAGAAATGTTTCTCTCCAAGGACATTTTCTTGATACCTTATTATATATGTAAGGAGCTGGGAGGCGAGTGCAAATATTTATATACCCAAAACTTGGGTAAGACGGAAATCCCGAAATTGCATCGGGGAGTGGCTATCGAGCGGACGAAGAACAAGAATGTGTGGAAGGTGTTCTTGACGGAAATCTTGACACATGCCAAAGACATTGACGTTCTCTTCCTTACAGGTAGCAGTGCCGTTCACATGTTGGCTACTTTTCTCTATCAGAAGCAGAACCCGAAAGGAAAGGTAGTGGTCTTTGGGGATATGGAAGAGCCGCAGGCTCGTGAACTAAACCAAAATGGCTTCCATTATTCTGGAGGCTTGGCCGGATGGGTGAAGGATAAGCTGACAAATTACTTTTTCCGTCACGTCACTTATCTCGTAGCCAATACCGCAGCTTATTATCTGATGGATGACTTGTGCCAGCGTAAGCATTGGACAGGGTTGCTTCACTTTTATCCTTGTTTGGATGACGAGAAGTTTCTTTCATACGGTCTTCGTCGAAAGCCTTTCGTGGAAAAGGAGAATATCATGGTTTGCGTAGGGCGCATTGGTTGCTATCAGAAGAATACCGAAATGCTTTTGAATGCCTTGCGAAAGGTGGACTTGAAGGACTGGAAGATTTATATGCTTGGTCCAATTACGAGCAGCTTTGACCTAAATGAGGGCGATGACTTCCAAAAGGTGATAGACCAATTCTTTGAGGATTGTCCTCGGCATAAGGATAAGTTGATATTTACTGGAATGATTTATGATGCCAAGACCGTGTTTGAGTATTATAACAGGGCAAAGGTGTTACTGGCAACGGCTAGGCATGAAGGATTTGCCAATGTTTATAGTCAGGCTGCCGCATTAGGTTGTTATGTCATAAGCACTGATGTGGGTGGTGCTGATGTATGTTCCAATGATTGGAAATATGGAATCAAGTTGAAGCAAAATGATAGTGATGGGCTATCGGACGTATTAGATAATTTGGTTTGTGGCAAATTACTGATACCTACAGAAAATGCTATCTCATTTGAAGAAATGAGTTACAGCTATCGGGTTAATAGAGTGTTGCTGCCAAAGATGGGATTTGAGCCTTTGGCAGAAAAATATAAATTCTAAGTATGGGAGCAAAGAGAGATATCACATTTGATTTGATGAAAGGCATTGCCATTCTTGCAATGCTATGTGGACATTGCGTAATTCCTGAAGTCTTGCACCGCTTTATATATATGTGGCACATGCCGCTCTTTTTTATGGTCTCAGGCTATTTCTTTCATATTAAACCATGGAAGAAATCCTTGGAATCGTCGATACGTGGCTTGCTTGTTCCTTATGTTATTACTTGTGGAATTGTGTTGATTGTTTCTTTGGTCTTATCCATGGACATTTCTGAAAAAGTGATATTTGGAACCATCGGCATTTCGTCTGCATGGTTGGGTAGTGATGTCATGGTAGGATATGGAGGAAATGGTCCTCTTTGGTTTTTGTTGGCTTTGTTTTGGTGTCGTATTATTTATGATGCGCTATCAAGGATGATCTTAAATAAGTGGTTATTCGGGGGGGGCAGTATTTTGTCTATCGATATTGAGTGTCATGATAGGAAGTAAGTATTATGTTCCTTTTTATCTAGCGCATGGAATGGCTGCACTTATTTTTTATTATGTTGGCAACATTGCGCATAATATGAATATCGAGAAGAGTGAATGCAAAATATGGTGCTCCTTATTGATGCTTTGTTTCGTTATATTTGGAATGTTTATTGGCGAGCCATATTTTTAT
>ENA-ORNT01000915-ORNT01000915.1-human-gut-metagenome-genome-assembly--contig:-NODE-915-length-20700-cov-10.823299_pt1 | contig 20700 bp, 20 predicted proteins | sample MGYA00242120_ERZ509032 | MGnify/ENA primary metagenome ERZ509032 (study PRJEB26280, sample SAMEA2338729) | human gut metagenome | biome: human gut; feature: human-associated habitat; material: faeces...
GCCGACGCGGGGACGCGTCGCCCCCAGGTTAGGACCCGCCCCCCAATTAGGCAGAGAAAGTGCAGTTACTTGAGTAACATTCCTTAATATAGGTAAGCCTCAATAAAAACAAAAGCCGTAATTTTGCAGCAAATAAGAATTGATAATGAACAACACGAATACAACGAAAGAAAAAGTGGACATGCTGAATGGACCACTTTTTATGAAAATATTGATCTTTGCATTGCCTCTCGCTGCCAGCAGCCTTTTACAACAGTTATTCAACTCTGTCGATGTAGCCGTTGTAGGACGCTTTGCCAGTAGTAAGGCTTTGGCAGCAGTAGGAAGTAACGCACCCGTCATCAGCCTACTCATCAATCTCTTTATCGGTATTTCAATGGGTGCGAACGTGGTCATATCTAACCACCTTGGACAACGCGACGAACAAAGTATTCGCCATGCTATCAGCACCGTTACGCTCGTTGCAGCCATTAGCGGACTCCTATTAATGTGTATAGGCATTGGCGTGGCACGACCGATACTTGAACTCATGGACACGCCATCCGACGTGCTCGACATGGCTGTACTCTACCTTAGGATTTACTTCATAGGCATTCCCTTCTTCCTCATATTCAACTTTGGTGCAGCCATTCTGCGCAGTGTGGGTGACACGCGACGTCCGCTTTACATTCTCGTTGTGGCTGGCATTATCAACACGGTGCTTAACCTCATCTTCGTGATAGGATTAGGCATGAGCGTAGAGGGAGTGGCCATTGCGACAGCCGTTGCTAACGCCATTAGCGCTGCATGGATTATCCAACTGCTACGCAAAGAGCCTGGTGCCCTACAACTTCAATTTAAACACCTTCGCATTTATAAAAAGGAATTAAAGCGCATGTTACAAATTGGAGTGCCAGCGGGACTGCAGGGTATGGTGTTTTCAATTTCCAACGTTGTTGTACAGAGTGCTATTAACGGCTATGGTGCAGCGGCCATAGCAGGTTCGCCTGCCGTAAACTTTGAATACTATTGTTACTACATCATTGTAGCTTGCAATGGAGCAGCCATCTCGTTTATTGGTCAGAACTATGGTGCACAGAAGTACGATCGCGTGCGTCGCATTTATCGCATTTGTTTGTTGATGGGCTTGATAGGGTGCTTCATTGCCAACGCCTTGTTTACGTGGCAAAACCAATTCTTCTTGAGCTTTTTTACCACCGATGCTGAAGTGATACACTATGGTGCCATACGTATGGAGGGCGTGCTACTCTTTCAGTTTATTGCTTGCAGCTACGAGGTGACAGGTTCTGCCCTACGCGGCATGGGTGAATCAATGTTGCCCACGATCATGACCGTATTTGGTACGTGCATCTTACGCATCATTTGGGTATTCGCCGTCCTGCCCCACTACACAGGCTTTGCCCACCTCTTGCAAGTTTACCCCTTGTCATGGATCTTAACCGGCGCCATGGTCATCATCGCCTATAAACTAAAAATGCGCAAAATATGCCCTAAATAATAAACTGCATACTTTAGCAATGGGAAGTTTGTTAAGTTGGCTCTTTGCCCAGGCATAGCACGACTTAGAAGTCGTCTGAACTTTTATGAAATTCAAGATTTGCCTTTATTTTTGAGGCGTTTTTGGACCTTGAAGAGGGAGTGTAGCGAGCTACACGACCGATGAAAGGTCAAAAAACGACCAAAAAGAAAGGTGAAGATTGAATTTAGAAGAGTTCAAACTCCAATTCAAATCTTCGTCAGAAAAGTTTAGACGACTTCAAGAAGTTTTCATGTTAGCTGCACTTGGCAAATCGTAAAAGTTTGTCGAGTGCAGCATTTTTTTGTACTTTTGCGTTACAAATAATATCGTTATAAAATATGGGATTTTTTTCATCAATATTCGGTTCTTCGTCATCAACGGCCGAAAAGAGTACAGATAGTAAATACACAACCTTGTGTGACGACGGGGTGCGCGCCATGCAAATGGGAGAATTGCCCTATGCAGAGAAGTGCTTAACGGCTGCGTTGGAACTGAAGCGTGAACTGAAAACGGTAGGTTTCTTGGCAGAGGTGTACCTTCGTATGCGTGATAACGAAAAGGCTTTACCTCTTTTGCAAGAGATTTCAGCCTCTGAGGCTGATACGCTGGAGGTTGATTTGCTCTTGGCCCAAACACAAGGTCAGCTGAGTCAATTTGAGGAAGAGCGTGCCACTTGTGCTAAGATACTTCAACAACACGGTGACGAGGCACGTGCACTTTATTTAGCTGCGGAGGCAGACCATGGTTTGCACGACGACTTTATGGCCATAGCTCATTTAACACAGTGCTTAGCTTTGCGCGAGGATTATGTGGAAGCGCAGTATCTGCGTGCAGAGGTGTTGAAGGGTATGGGGCAATGGAATGAAGTATTGGCTGATGCTGAGGCTTTGGTAAAGGCTGACGGCGAAAATGAGAAGTTCCTTTTGTTGCGTGCAGAGGCTTATGTGGCTTTGGCAAAGGTAGATGAAGCAGTGGCCGACTTAAAGGCGGTGCAGTCGTTAAATCCCTTTAGTGATGAGGCGGTGTTGCGTTTAGGTAGCATTTATGAACAGACCTCGCAGTGGGACAAGGCTTTGGCTCTATATGACGAAGCGATAGAGTTACGTCCCGACTTTGCAGCGGCTTACAAGGCGCGTGGTGGCGTAAAAAATCACTTAAAGGACGCAGCCGGTGCTGCTGAGGACTTAAAGCATTCGCTCGAACTGGCTCCTGAAAAGGGAAAGGACTTAGATGGTGAGTACACCAATATCGAAAACGAAATAAACGATCGCTACAAGCGCATGAATCCGTATCACTTCTAAAAGTTGGATAAACTGTAATTTGTCGAAGAGACATCAATGAACATTAAGGCGCGCTTCGACAAATTGCAGTTTATCCAACTTTTATAGTTTTTGACCTATCATATAAGATTGACTGAAAGCCTAAACTTCTAACACTTTAAAGAAAATACATGAAATATACAATTTCACATTTATATCAAACTGGCGAAGGACAATGGGTATTTCAGTCTAACGAAGAACATACCGCAGGGGTTGCAACTCGTGCAGCACAATTAGCCGAAAAGTTTGGAATGGCTTCGTGGGGCAATGTCTTGGGGCTTCTGCATGACAAAGGCAAAGAATCGAAAGCCTTTCAGCAACACATCAGAAAAGCAAGTGGCTACGATCCCAATGCCGTCGTTGACGGAAACTATCACCATGCCTACGTGGGCGGAGTGATCGCTCGCCACCTTTGGGGCAAGGGCGCTGACAATTTTTTGGTTAATCCAATCGTCTCACACCACACAGGACTACACGATACTGACGAACTCAACGCCCTACTACAGCAAAGCTTGCCTCGGGAAATCAATCTCGACATCGACAAGCCCACTCTATCTGCTCTCCCCTTCAAGGCCGACAAGAAAGACCTTCATCATATAGTGCGTATGCTCTATTCATGCCTTGTCGATGCCGACTATCTTGACACCGAAGCTTTTATGGACAAAGAGTCGGCTGCCTTACGTGTCCACCCTACAACTTTGAAGCAATTGCTGCCCAAACTTTTGCTCTACCTTCAAGAATTAAAAGAGTCGGCACAGACATCAACTGTAAATGAGGTAAGACGTAAAGTGCAGGAGCGTTGTGATGTAATGGCCGATAGTCCCATAGGCTTTTATAGCTTAACCGTTCCGACAGGGGGTGGTAAAACGCTGTCGTCATTGCTATGGGCTATGAAGCATGCCATCCGCAATGGCCAACAACGCGTCATAATAGCTATACCCTACACCAGTATTATTGTACAAACGGCTCGTATTTTGCGTCATATTTTTGGTCAAGAGAACGTGTTAGAGCATCATAGCAACGTCGAAGCAGACGCACCGCTCAACGAAGCGTTACAACAAAAGTTCAATTTAGCTACAGAGAATTGGGATTACCCCATTGTAGTAACCACCAATGTACAGCTTTTTGAATCAATGTTTAGCAATCGTCCTTCAAAGTGCCGTAGACTACACAATATTGTTAACAGCGTAATTGTACTTGACGAGGTACAAACGCTGCCCACCGATTATTTGCAGCCCATTGTTGACGCCTTAAAGACTTATAATCGTCTATTTAAGACCTCTGTTTTGTTCACCACTGCTAGCCAACCCATACTAAGCGGAGTCATTGAGGGGTGTAACCCGCAAGCCGCATTCAATGGTATAGACCACATTGCCGAAATCATACCTTCCGATTATTGTCTGCACGACAAACTACGCCGCGTACAATTAGAGATAGATAATGAAGGCAAGACATACGATGAGATAGCAGCTCAGCTTCTTCGTCATAAGCGAGTGCTTTGCATTGTCAACACACGCCGCGATGCTAAAGAGCTATTCAATCGATTGCCCCGAGAGGGCGTAACGCTCCATTTGTCAAAAAATATGTGTGCCGCCCACATCAGCAAAGTTATTGAACAAATGAGAAAGGCGTTAATGGGCAATACCGAGATTGTTCGCGTAGTGTCCACCCAACTGATTGAGGCTGGTGTCGACATCGACTTTCCCGTAGTTTACCGCCAAGAGGCGGGACTCGACTCTGTACTACAAGCTGCAGGACGATGCAATCGCGAGGGAAAACAGACTTTGTGTACCACCCACGTGTTTAGTTTATCAAAAGAGCACGCTTTACCCTCAGGCGATATGCAAGCTGCTAACAATGCACGACTCAGCTTGAATAAGTCGCTTGATTGGTTTGCCCCCGAAGCCATGACACAATACTTTATGCAGCTCTATTGCCGAAAGACAACATTCGATGCAAAGAATATCAAGAGTTATCTTTACAATATCAGAGATATGCTCTTTTCCACAGCTGCTAAAGCGTTTAGCCTTATTGACAATCAAGGCATTCCGGTCATCGTATGTTATAACGATAGTATGGAATGGGTAGATGTGCTTTTACAAAAGGGGCCTTCTTATTCATTAATGAAGCGATTGGCCAAATACACTGTCAATATTTATAAACGCGACTTTGAAGCATTGCTACGGTTAGGTGTAGTCGAAGAAAAGTTAACAGGCATTTACGTTGTACCTTATAAAGAGCAATACGATGATAGCCTTGGACTACACACCGATAGTGCTTGGCAGGAAACGACGCTTATTATATAATCACACATACTGAAATGTTTTTGTTTTAATACCATTTATTACCTTTGCACAATCGATACTATACTTAAGCAACACCCTTATATATGAAATACACCGATAAAGAATACTGCTTAGAGGTATGGGGCGACATGGCTTGTTTTACTCGTCCCGAATTAAAGGTGGAACGCGTAAGTTATGACGTTATCACCCCTTCTGCCGCTCGCGCCATTTTTGAAGCGATATTTTGGAAACCCGCTATACATTGGCAAGTAACCAAAATCGAAGTACTTAATCCTATAAAGTGGACATCGATAAGGAGAAATGAAGTGGGAGCAGTAGCTGGCAAGTCTTCTATTTATATCGAAGACAAGCGCCAACAGCGAAACACACTCATGCTACGCGATGTACGTTACCGACTATGGGCTAAAATGGAATACCGACCAGTCAAGCAACGCATAGCTGAATGCAATGTATTCACGCATGCTCCAGGCCTTGACGAAAATCCAATGAAGTATTACCAAATGTTTGAGCGTCGTGCAACTAAAGGTCAATGCTTTAATCAGCCCTACCTTGGCACACGTGAGTGTGTAGCCTCATTTCGACTTGTTGACAACGAAAGCGAAATGCTATCCCCCGCCATTCCGTCCAATCGTGATTTAGGCATTATGCTTTATGATATGGATTTTCCCAAAGATGATAATCTGGGTAAAAAGAAAAAGGCTGTAGACATTCAAGCGCTCTTCTTTCGTGCCGAGATGAAACAGGGCGTAATCATAGTTCCACCCCTAAATAGTGAGGAGATATTGCGATGATACTAAAGGCTTTATACGACTATTATCACAGATGTGGCAACCTACCCGCTGCGGGAATGGAAGAAAAAGAGATTGGCTTTCTTATAGTAATATCTAAAGCAGGCAAGTTTATTCGTTTTGAAGACTGCCGAATTGATAACAACAAAAGTGCCAGAACATACCTTGTAACAAAGCATGTGGGAAGAAGTAGTGCACCTCTTGCTAATTACTTGTACGATAATAGCGCGTATGTATTGGGCATTTCAGAACGAAAAATATACCATAAGCTTAAAGAGCAATTAGAGAACTTTGTTCTTACGCCAGAAAATGAACAGACGTTTTTAACGCTTAAAAGGAATTTTGAAAACGAGCAAGAAGAATGCTTTGGAAAGGAACAAAAATACTTCGACACGTTCAAGGCTAAAGTAACTTCTATACGCAATCAGTTTCCTAACAATCCAGACATAAAAGCTGTTTACGACTTTTACGAACAGGGGCGAGATGCTATTATCGAAGCCGCCGTCAGCGATCCTTTATGGGACGACATAAAGAAGAACCTCTCAAAAAAGTACTCAACTTTCTCATTCCGCATTGAGGGCGACACGCAAATCGTAGCAGAAAAGAGAGAGCTCATGCAGCTCGACAGCGAAGTTGATAAAGAAGCAAGCCTATGCCTTATAACAGGGAAGCATGACACACCTGTTGAAGTCACTACAGCAACAATGATACCTGGTAGTCAAGCTATAGCCAAACTCGTAGCTTTTCAAGTAAATTCGGGTTACGACTCGTATGGAAAGAAGAAGTGTGGCAATGCCCCCATCTCATCAGCTGCCGAATTTGCTTATAGCACCGCACTCAACACCCTATTGGCCAAAGACTCACATAACAAGTTTATGGTAGGTAATCGTACCTTCGTCTTTTGGGCATCGGCTAATGAAAAGGTGTCTGATATAGCTGAACAGAGCTTTTTCGATTTGCTAGGATTTACGTCCAAAGACGAATGCGAAGACGACCCCAATGCCAAAATCGAAACTGCTCGAAAGGTCTTTATGGCAATCTATTCCGGAAAATTAAATACGACCTTAGACAATCGCTTCTGCATACTTGGCCTTGCGCCCAATTCAGCCCGTATAGCCGTAGTCTATTGGTCCGAAACGTCATTGAAGGACTTTGCCGAAATGATTCTGCGCCACTTCGACGACATGGCCCTTATCGACAATCGCCCCAATCCCAAGCCCTATATGGGTGTAAAAGACATGCTATCGGCCGTAACACTTGAGGGTAAACAAAGTGAGGTTACCCCCAACCTACCTGAAGCCGTCATTAAGAGTGTGTTCCAAGGCCTGCCCTATCCCTACACATTATTTACGTCATGCATTCACCGACTCAAAGCCGAAAGCAGCAACAAAGCGGGCATGCGCATTGGGCGCATTGCCATACTCAAAGCCTATCTAAATCGCATTAACGACCCCCGCAACTCTAAAATACAAGTTATGTTAGACAAAGATAATACCAACCAAGGCTACCTTTGTGGCCGACTGTTTGCCGTGCTCGACAAAGTACAAGAGGACGCCAACCACATAAATAGCATTCGCGAACGATACATGAATGCTGCCAGTTCTACGCCAGCTACCGTTTTTGCTACGATACTCAACCTTTCGACTCATCATGCCGAAAATCTTAAGAACGAGGGTAGCAAGGTATATTACGAAAAACTAAAACAAGAGATTATCAGCAAAATTTCGGCTGATGGCTTCCCCGCCCACCTCAACCTTCAAGATCAAGGTCGCTTCTTTGTAGGCTACTACCATCAGCGCCAAGACTTCTTCACAAAGAAAGAAGATAGTAACAAACAATAAACTTCTAAAATTAGCATATCATGAACGAATTAAAAAATAGAATCGACTTCGTCTACATTTTCGACGTACAAGACGGCAATCCTAATGGCGACCCTGACGCTGGCAATCTGCCACGTGTCGATGCTGAAACGGGCATGGGAATCGTAACCGACGTTTGTATCAAGCGAAAGGTAAGAAACTATGTACAAGTAGCAAAAGGCTTGGCCAATGGCTACGACATATTTGTTAAAGAGAAAGCCGTGCTTAACAACGAGATAGACAAAGCACATGATGATGCAAAGGTAAAAGCAGCTCAAAATAAGATAGCTGCTGCTCGCCAGTATATGTGTGAGCATTATTATGACATACGCACGTTTGGCGCAGTCATGTCAACAGGTAAGAATGCAGGTCAAGTGAGAGGCCCCATACAACTTACCTTTGCGCGTTCGGTCAATCCTGTAGCTACATCAGAACACTCTATCACCCGCATAGCTGTAGCAACACCCAAAGAAGCCGAAAGCCAAAATGGCGAAAACCATACCATGGGACGCAAAGCGACTATTCCATACGGCCTTTACGTATGCCATGGCTTCATATCGGCCAACTTGGCCCAACAGACAGGCTTTACAGAAGATGATTTAGCCCTCTTCTTCGATGCACTGAAAAATATGTTTGACCTTGACCGCTCAGCCGCTCGCGGCCTTATGAGTGCACAAAAACTCATCGTCTTCCGCCACGCCTCAGAGTTAGGAAATGCACCTGCTAACAAACTCTTCGATTTGGTGAAGGTTGAAAAAACAACTAATGATGTCCCTCGTTCGTTCAAAGACTATGCCGTAAGCATCAACACCTCCGCTCTGCCTAACGGAGTAACGGTCGAAGAACTCATTTAGACTGAGAATAGGACTCTGGCCTGCGGAATAAATGCTTGTTTTGACACTTCAACCGCAGGTCAGAGTTCTATCCTCCAATTGTTGTATCACGTTTTCCTCTAACTACTCCCCCATGTACACTGAAGACGAAATGCTCATGTTGTCGGGCATACAACACTATAAGTTCTGTCCTCGACAATGGGCTTTAATACATATAGAGCTACTATGGGAAGACAACCGCCTAACCACCGAGGGCAACATTCTACACGAAAACGTAGACAATCCCTTTTATCGTCAGAAGAATGGTGATGTCATCACGCTCCGTTCGCTCCATATTGCCTCAAAGGAGTTAGGACTCTACGGTATAACCGATGCAGTAGAACTTATTCCCTCAGATAGTCCTCACGATGCCATTACTCACCATCGCTACCCTGGCTATTGGAAACCCTACCCCGTTGAGTACAAGCGAGGCAGACAAAAGCCCGATGAACGAGACGAAGTGCAATTGGCAGCCCAAGTGATGTGTTTAGAAGAGATGTACCACATCAACATTCCCTATGCAGCCCTTTATTATAACGAACCCAAACGGCGCGAGATTATTACCATTTCTGACTCACTCCGAGCTACAACTCGACAGTGTGCCAACGAAATGCATCAAATATTCCATACTGGTATAATGCCTCAACCGGACAAAAGGTCTCATTGCAGAAATTGTTCGCTTCAAAATCTCTGCATGCCCGAGGTGGCCGATTGTACACAAGTATCATATTACCTAAAACAAAACTTATATGCGGATATTACTTAACACTCTCTACGTCACAACTCCTGAGTCCTATCTAAGCAAAGACGGACTCAATGTTGTCATATCAGTCAAAGGCACCGAGGTGTTTCGCATTCCCATTCACAACATCGAACAAATCGTCACCTTTGGCTATATGGGAGCCAGTCCAGGGCTCATGAAGCTTTGTGCCGATAGTGATGTGACGTTAACCTTTTTATCACCTCAAGGACGCTACATAGGTCGCTTCCAAGGCCCCACCAAAGGCAATGTATTGTTAAGACAAGCACAATATCAGTGTGCCGCTGACGATGCCTATGCGCTACACTTGAGCCAACTCTTCATAGCAGGAAAGGTACAAAACTATCGCAACATATTACGACGCTTTATTCGCGACAATGGTCACAACGACCATATAGCCCAAATAGCTGACAAACTGCAACAATGTAAACAGCGCATTCTCACCACCACCACCATCGACAGCATTCGCGGCATTGAAGGCGAAGCCGCTTCATACTACTTTGGCGTGTTTGCCGAACTTATGCTCAATCAGCAAAGCCAATTCACGTTTAATGGCCGCAATCGTCGTCCCCCAAAGGATGCAGTCAATGCTATGCTTTCCTTTGTCTACACCCTCATCTGTAATGACATGACCTCAGCCCTTGAGACTGTAGGGCTTGATCCTTATGTAGGTTTTATGCATACCTTGCGCCCCGGGCGTGCTTCGCTGGCCTTAGACATGATCGAAGAGTTACGCGCCTATTTGGGCGACCGCTTAGTACTCTCACTCATCAACCGAAAGCAAATCACGCCCAAAGACTTTCTGCAACAAGGCGATGAAGGCGTCATTATGACTGATTCGGGACGTAAAACCATCCTTTCAGCATGGCAGACCCGCAAACGCGATTTATTTGTTCACCCCTATTTAAACGAGAAAGTAAGTCTTGGTCTATTACCCTACATACAATCCATGCTCTTGGCACGATACATTCGTAAGGACATTGACGACTATCCCGTATTCTTAATAAAATAGCCTTTCTATGTTTGTTCTCATTACCTATGATGTAAACATCACCTCACCCACAGGCGCTAAAAGACTGCGTAAAGTGGCCAAGCTATGTCAAAATTACGGTAAACGCGTACAAAATTCTGTTTTTGAATGCGTCTTAAACGAGAGTCAATTTGTATCTTTGAAGCACCAATTAGAGGAGGTTGTCGATGTCATTGACGACAGCATTCGTTTTTACAAATTAGGAAACAATTGGCAAAACAAGGTAGAGGAGATTGGCAAACATTCCACCACCGATGTAACCGACTTACTGCTTATCTAATATAAATATATAGTGTGTGCGAACCTAAAGTGTTGCATTTTTTGCCACTTCTCTCGCAATCGCTGATAATCAGATACTTATATCTATAAATGAAAAAAAACAAGCTTTTTGTCGCTTTCTCTTTTGACTTTCGCAAAAAGCCCATTCTAAAACATTAGTATTCAGCTACTTTCTGAATACGCAGTCGCCCCCCGCGCGGGGGCGTGGATTGAAACAAGAATGAGCCTGAAACTAACCTGAACAGTGAAAGTCGCCCCCCGCGCGGGGGCGTGGATTGAAACACAGCCCGTCTTGCACGAATGAGGCAATAAAGGTCGCCCCCCGCGCGGGGGCGTGGATTGAAACTCCCAAAAGGTTCTTGAACAGTTCACAGCCCTGGTCGCCCCCCGCGCGGGGGCGTGGATTGAAACATTGAGTGTAAACATTGGGAGCAAGACCTGAACGTCGCCCCCCGCGCGGGGGCGTGGATTGAAACTTGAAAAACTGCCTGAGATAAACGCCCGTTGGTGTCGCCCCCCGCGCGGGGGCGTGGATTGAAACATCAAATGCCTGATTGAGACACGCCCGCAGCTTGGTCGCCCCCCGCGCGGGGGCGTGGATTGAAACTTACCGAGGCGGTCAAACTCTGGGAGTGCAAAGGTCGCCCCCCGCGCGGGGGCGTGGATTGAAACTGCAAGTTGAGTGATGAGTCCTATAGTGGTAATGATGTCGCCCCCCGCGCGGGGGCGTGGATTGAAACTCAAAGTGGTACTTTTACTCCTTGTTCTATTAAGTCGCCCCCCGCGCGGGGGCGTGGATTGAAACATCCGTTCAGTCATTGACGAAACGGCGGAATTTGACGTCGCCCCCCGCGCGGGGGCGTGGATTGAAACAATACATTCGCGGTTGACCGCTCGGACGCTGCGTCGCCCCCCGCGCGGGAGCGTGGATTGAAACAGCGTGATAGACTTTAGCGGCAAGTCTATCTGTGTCGCCCCTCGCGTGGGGGCGTGGATTGAAACACTGCACAGCCACAAAGGCAGGCCGTGAGGTGAGTCGCCCCTCGTGTGGGGGCGTGGATTGAAACACATTAGTGTAGGCACGGGCATTATTTGCACTGGTCGCCCCCCGCGTGGGGCGTGGATTGAAACGCATTCGTAGGCGTGTTATTCGTATTCGTCGTCCCTCGCGTGGGGCGTGGATTGAAACCTGTGTAATACGTAACTTTGTACCACCAAAATTTCGTAAAGTTAAACAACCAGGAAAAGGTAAAGTTAAACAACCAACGAAATATACGATAACCTAGGAGTTGAGAAATATAAAGTAGAGAGGCATTCATTAATTTTGTAGCTGAAAAAAATAAAATTAGCATGAACACTTCTCTCACTATCAACTCCACAAAGAATTTAATAATGTGGTACAAAGTTACGCATTACAACGCTTTGCGTGAGTTTGATAAATTGCGGTTTATTTTTGTTTACCCACACGATGCGTTATGGAGCCATTTTAAATAATTACATTGGGGGGCGAGTCAAAAACCCGCCCCCCAATGTGGTAATATATCTGTGATATTTATTCCTCCGTCCAGTTCGCAGCGTCCCAGCCACGTTCATTTGAGCGGAATGTGCCTTCGTACGTATCGTCAGAGATAGTGATGTCAATGTTATCGCCACCGTCAGTGCTCAGTTTTGAACCTGTGAGCATCGTGTCCTCCATAGCCAAACGAATGGCTGCAGCACGTGGCGCAATGTATTCTTTTTTCATGACTTATCGTTTAGTTTTTGTGTAGGATAGTTTTTAAACAAGCAGCGCGCTCACTTAAAAACTATCCTATCGCAATTCAATTACTTTACAATCACCTTTTTGCCTTGCATAATGTAAAGGCCAGCGGGTAAGTTGTTAGTGCCTCGGTTGCTCACCTTAATGCCCTGCAAGTTATAAACAGCACCTACGCTCTGAGCTTGTGCGCCATTCACGTGGTTAATGCCAGTTACCTCGCCACCGTCAAAGCAGATGCGAAGACCATTAGCGTTCAAATTCTTTGTAGTGAAGTAAGCGCAAGTAGCAGGTAATGTGCTACCAGCAGTGCCCAACATAATCTTCTGTACTTCACCCTCTGAAGCTACACCATACAAGCCTTCCATGCTCTTGCTTGCCTCGTAGTTACCTACGAAAGTGAAACCGCTGTGTTCAACGGGGGTAGGATTAGTAACCTCAACCTTACCACCATAGTAGAAGGGAGATTCATCTGTATAATTTAAATCCTCTGAGAAATAAACCAAATAAGGAATATTTGCCTCTAATTGATCATCTTTTACAGCATCAAATGTTAAGCTATTTTGGTTTGAGCTAACAAAACTTTGAACATTTGTTGTTCCCATATAGTCACTATAATCACCACCTGTTAAATCATATGAAGTGATGGTAAAAGGCAAACACACAGTATTCCAACCTTTTTTGAAAGAACGCAGCATAGTTATGTTAGCAAGACCACTTTCTTTAATGTCAACTACACCACTTGATGCATTTATATCATAATGTGGAGCAAATACAACTTCTATCAAATTGTCTATATCATCTACACTTCCTGATAAAGGAATTTGAATATTTGCCGTCATCTTGCCATTCTTAACTGTAGCATTGACATTTACTAAAACCGTTTTAGGTTCTCCCAGATTTATTTGAACAGGTGTGTTTTCGCTCGTAAAAAGTGTTTGTGTACCTACATCTGTTTTTGTTAGATTCTCAACGAGTACATCACCTACAGAAATACCACCAAATTCAAAATTCTCTAAAAGTAAGTCATATTGCCCAGACTTCTCATGATAATTCAATTTTATCTCATTATCTAAGGTCAATTGTTGTTTACCAATTGCATGAGGTTCGACAAACAAACTATTCTTATAGATTGTTGTGACTACCTTATCTTGTTCTGGAGCCTTAAACTGAATTGTATAGGTCGTAATGCTCTTATCGTTTGCAGCATAATCGTTACCCTTTACATTGATAGTCAGTTTTCCAGTAGTTTCATCATAAGATGGCGTATCAACAGTGGAACCTACACCACCCTTTACGCATACTAATTCTTTCGTATTATCATACTCAACAGTTGACATATCAAATGTTAACGAATCAGATGCAGTTGATGTTAACTTTTGACCATCATAGCTTACGCTTTTCAAATAATGATAATAAAGCAACTGAACATTTTCAACAGAGAACGTGTTACCTACTACAATATCACTCTTTTTACCAAAATAATCATTTGCTGCAAAAATGATATTGAACATATCTGGAGTTTCATCAACATTTGTATAGTCAATAGAAACGACCTTATTAATCCATTCGTCAGTAACGTTGGTAATCTTTTCTACTTTAGAAGCTAATAAAGTTCCTTTTTCTGAAACATTACCACCCAGATCTGTTGGCATATTAAGAATACTACGGTCACGATTCACCATAGTTTCTTTATGACGAGTATCACCTTGTTTCTTATTCACTGTTGCTATATTTGTTGGAACTTCATCTTGTTTAAAAGTACCCTTCCACAAATAAGCTACAACTGTTGCTGGCTGAGCTTTACTTGCATCAGCTTCTGAACGCTTATAGTTAAAAGATATTGCATCAGGCTTAAATTTGAAAGAAATTCCGCCCCAAGTGCCACCATCGGAATTATCGCCTCCAGTTGATGCTGTGTTCCATGTGGTACCTAAAGTCATATAAGCTGGAGTAGGATGTGAAAAAACTTTCTCATTTTTAAGAAGAACAGCTTTTCTGTTATTTTGTCCTGTAATTTCTTCTCCTAAAGATGCTGAACCATACCAAACCACGAGCTTATAACCTGCTATATGTGAAATACACCATCCTGCTGGATTTTTACCTACAGTTTTTGATGAGACGCCCGTACCAAGCCATGGAGTGCAATCATTCCACTTAGCAAAAGTGCCATTTACCTGTTGTGCATTAGCAGTCAGAGCTGATGCCAACAATAATAAAGAAAAAATACTTTTCATTACTTTACAACTTTCTTTCCGTTAATAATATATGCACCCTTAGTAGCTTTGTTAACACGAACGCCACCGAGTGTATAAATGGTTGTTGCGTTAGCAGTAGGATTAACTTTAACACCACTAATTCCTGAAGTGATGTTCTTCTCCTGACCTACTACTACTTTAATTAATTGGCCAAGTGACTCTGTCATATCAATATCAATGTTGATATACATAGCAGTAGAAGTGAGTTTACCAGTTAGAACTACTGGCACATCACCTACCATATCTGTTGGTCCAATCCAATCACTCTCGTCATATTCAGGATCGTCACCTGGTTGGATTCTGATAGTTTGTGTTGTAGATAGGTTGCTTATTCCATTCTCAGTTTCCACTTTTACCCCTTTTAAATCAACATTACCAACAGGTAATTCATCAGAGCCTAAAGTTAGAACAAAGTTCTTGAGCGTAAAATCGCAAGTCCCGTCGCCATTGTCAACAACAGTGATAGCAGCAGGAATACTATCCGTGCTTACCTCATTAATTGTCACCACCAGCTTTTCGTTGTAGTTAGTTTGCGTTTGCGCCATGCCGCAGAGGGCACAAAGCGAAAGGCAAAACGTAAGTAAAGTTTTCTTCATAATTTGTATAATGTTTTTTGTTTGTTATCAAAAATCAAGATGCCCAAAAAAATAGAAGCTTAGAACAAGTAGTTAAACCCTAATGTGCCGTAAATGGGGTAGAGTGCAAAAGTGACTGACTCGTAGTCGGAGGGGAATATGCTATTTAAGCCCCACGTCAGGTTGAGCGATACGCTGAGGTGTTTGTAGGCTTTAAACTCTCCCCCGACTTGGAGGCCCCACGCAAAGCGGCGAAGGTCTTTCGAGAAGTCGTAGTCGGCACTCGTCACCTCTGTGGCGGGGCCAGCGGGATTGGGCTGACGAATGTAGCTTACATCGTCGTCGCTCTTGCTATAGGCCGAACCGGTAAAGTTGCCATTGATGAGGTAAGAGAAGTAAGGACCAGCTTGCACTTGCCAACGATCGTTGAAAGAATAGGTGGCAAGGATGGGGAAGGTCAAGTAATTATTATTTACCTTCGTCTTAACATTGCCCCAATAAGCGCCTTCTATCTTACCCGAACCATCGGTGTTGTAGGCCACGAGGTGATAGTTCTTCACACGCGCATCGGTCTTCATGGCCTTATTCTCAAGACGAATACCAAGCATCGAACCCCAGTGTTTGCCATACTTACGGTGTACCAAACCTTCCAGTTCAATATTAAGCATCGGGTGATAAGCATTAATCTGGCGTATCTCAGCAGGTAGGGGAATAGGTGACGTACCACCAATGTTAAATCCTGCGCCTAAGCGCACGTGCCAACCCTTCAAGGCGGCCTTAATCAAATTTGTATCTGTTTCCTTTGCGGGCTCCACTTCGCGCTGTGCCATGCCTTGCATGCCAACGCTCAGCAAGAGCGTAAGGAGTAGGAATATGCGTTTCATTTCTTTGTTGAACGATTAAAAAAGATCAGCGTGCGAACCTGTGTCGGTCATAAGGAGAATTAACTCGCCCTCAATCTCTTGCCATACAAGCAACCAATCGGCTTTGATATGACATTCCCAATACCCTTCATAATTACCTGTTAACTTATGCTGACGATATTTAGGAGGCAATTGGCCTGACTCTTCTAAGAGTTTGAATACTACTTTCAGTTCTTTTAATGGAAGTCCACGCTTTATGCAACGTTTAATGTCCTTCTTGAACTTGTTAGTTTCGCGTATCGTGTACTTCATTCTACACCTAACTTTCTAAAGTATTCGTCAATATCACCAACATCACTCACACGTCCGTGCTTAATATCGTCCATGGCTTCTTCCATGCCCGACTTCTTTTTACGTCCAATCTTCCAACCGAACTTCTTAACCAAGTCCTTGAATAATTTAATATCTTCTGAAGGGAGGATAAGACGAAGTTCCTCCATATTGGGATTTAACGTTGTTGTGCTCATATTTATATACTCAATAAACTTATTAAACTTATTAAACTCCCTCTCTACTCATACACCAATCTAAACTGACTAATGTCGAGTGTGGAGCCGACTGCACCCTCGAAGTAAGCACCTTGACGGCTTGACGTAGCTACTACGGCTATGGCGTAACCTTTGAGCGCGAGGCGGTTGGGGTCGATAGCGGTATGGCCGTTCTTAAACTTGAAAGGTTCACTAAAGTGGGTCCACTCAGTGGGTTCGCCTGGATTGTCGATGCGTGCCATCATCACGATGCGGTCGGAGGTCAACACGTCGTCACCATTCAAGGCTACAAAGTGGTTGGGGTCGCATTCATATACGACGGCATAGATGTCGGCCGTATCGCGACGGTCAGGACATACCTTTTTGTATTTGTCGGTAAACGTTTCGCCTACCGAGTAACGATAATAACCTTCTAAACTTTTGGGGACCTTGGCCAATACTTGTAGGCCAAAGGCGGTTGCCTCACGCGGACGCTTCATGGCAATCTTATTGTCAAACGTGCCAATGAATAAGCTACCTGCGGCTATCGGCATCTTTACAATATCGCCAAACGAACCCGTGCGGCAGGTCTGTAGGCGCACGCAAGCGCCCAACTCGTCATCGGTAAAGGGAGCAGTAGGAAAGGCCAGAGGGGTCTTTGCGATACCCACCATGACATAGCCACCATTACCTGACGCCCACCAGTTGAGGGGTTTGTCGGGTTCGCTCTCATCCTCTTTGGCTTCTACCTCGTTCCAGATGTAGTACTTATTATTGGCGTCGAGCTGGTAGTGGTCGAAGTTCATGGCTGCAAGGCCATTGAAGTATCCAAAGCTTACGGTGTAGTCTTTCTGCCACTTGCCGTCTTGCGAGTGAGTTGTATAAGTTTGAGGAGTCTTGAAGTTACGTGTAATGCCGTTGCCATTGACCGTCTGTCCGTCGACTTTAGCAGTAATCGTAGCAGCGTCGGAAAGTAAGAAACGGGGATTAAGCGCCGTACGGTCAACACCTTTCTCAAGCGTAAAGTCGATAGTGCGCTTCTCTTGGTTCACCAATGGATTACCAATCACCATGCCAGGGTGTTCGCTCAACCACGTAGGGTCAACGCCCTCGATGTCGCACTCTGCATTCAAATCTTCGTCTTGAATGCACGATTGCAGCGTAAAGAGAAGTACGGCTGCTTGTATAAATAAAAGGAAACGTTTCATGCGTTTAGTAAATAGTGTAATCAAGTTACATTTAGTTTTGCACAATTTATCGGGTGCAAATTTACGAAAAATATTATCAACACTCGGTGTTTGTTGATTTTCAACGCTGAAAGTACCGGTAAAACCGGTATTTTACCGAAATCTAACGTTAAATCCATGAACAGTGAGTTCGAAAACATTAAAACATAAAAGGTTTTTGACGCGCTGAGCGCTTTGCTTTGAACATTAATTATCGTCAATTATCCATTAATTATTTCATTAATTTTTTTCGTTAATGTTTATTCGTATTAGACTTTCAAACTGCAATTTGAAAGCCTAACAAGAATGAACATTAACGAATAATTAACGAAAAAATTAATGGAATAATTAATGTTCAATTAATGATAATTAATGTTCAAAACCAAGCGCGAAGCGCGCCTAAACTTAAACGTTAACCAAACGTTGCTCGCATCGTTTTGAACAGAATTTACCACGTAAATTATCGTTAATTATTTCATTAGTTTTTTTCGTTAAACTTTTTCGTTACCTTTGTCCATACAATTAATTAATGTATTCGCGTATGATTAAACGTTTCCTCTCTTTTGCGTTGGCCGCTACAATAGCCCTTGGCGTGAACGCTGTGCCAGCACGCCGTGTTCAACACGTCATAACCCAACCCGACGGCACCCGCCTTACGATTACCCTTCAGGGTGATGAACACTTCCACTACTTCACTACCACCGATGGTGTGCCCGTTATACGTACCGCTGACGGCGGTTTCCGTTACGCACAATTGCAAGGCACTACGCTCAAGGCTTCTACCCTCGTAGCACACGAGGCTACACAGCGCACAAGCGACGAACTTTCGTTTATTAGCAGCTCAAACCTCAATGGCGAAGCGCTGAGTTCATTACGCACCATGCGCTTGGCCAACACGACCAAGAGCCAACCCCTCAAGCAGCGCGGCCGTCAACGTCTCTCGCGTGCTGCTTCGGCAACTGACGGCACGACGTCACAACAACCTGCCAATATCACGGGACAACACCGAGGATTGGTCGTCCTTGTTAACTTTAAGGATGAGAAGATGCAACCCGCTCACACGCGCCAAGCCTTTGACGACCAATTTAACCTCGTGGGGTATAATAAGAATGGCAACGCGGGCAGCGTACACGACTACTTTCTCGCACAGTCTTATGGGCAGTTGGACGTGACATTCGACGTGGTTGGTCCCGTCACATTGTCAAAGAATATGGCCTCGTATGGCGGCAACGATAGCAATGGCGACGATAAGAACCCTGCGGGTATGGTGTATGAAGCAATCAAATTGGCCAAACAACAAAACCCCTCGCTCAACTTTAAGAACTACGATTGGAACAATGACGGCGAGGTGGACCAAGTGTACCTTATTTATGCAGGGTATGGTGAGTCTTCTGACGAAGACGGTTCACTCGCCAACACCATTTGGCCGCACGAATGGCAACTTTCTGCTGCGAATTATAAGCTCAGCTATGATGGCGTTACAATCGACACTTACGGCTGCTCGCCTGAACTCTTGGGCAACGAATCTTATCCTGTTCAGATGGACGGCATTGGTACGACTTGCCATGAGTTTAGCCATTGCCTTGGGCTGCCCGACCTTTACGACACATCAGGATCAAGCAATTCAGCCTTTGGCATGGACGCTTGGAGCCTTATGGACTACGGCTGCTACAGTGATGATGGTTACAAACCTACGGGGTACACCTCTTACGAACGTTGGATGAGCGGCTGGCTCACACCGAAGCGCCTCACGGAGGCCACTACAATTACTAACATGGCCGCACTGACTGAATCGCCTGAGGCTTATATTATATATAATGATAACTATCCCGACGAATACTATCTATTGGAGAATCGTCAACAAACTGGCTCGGACCTTATGATTGAGGGACACGGTCTTCTGGTACTTCACGTCGACTACGATGCGGACGCTTGGTTTAACAATGAAGTGAACAACGTGAAAAGCCACCAACGCTGCTCTATCATCGCAGCTGACAATAAACTGAGCTACGAAAACCTTTCGGGCGACCCCTTCCCTGGCACCTCACACAAGACGCAACTGACGGACTCTTCGCGCCCCGCTGCCTCGCTCTTCCACACGAATGCCGCAGGCACAAAAAAGATGAACAAGCCCTTGACTAACATCACGGAGTCTGCCACAGGCCTTATCTCTTTCGACTTCATGGGGGGCATAGAAACGGGAATTCATTCCCTTCAAAAGGATAAGGACAACACGCCCCACCCCACCTACGATGCCGCAGGCCGCTATATCGGTACCATGGACCGCACCACGCGCCTCAAAGCGCAAAAGAAGAGCGGAACATGGCTGATACAGTAGAACTTAACTGCTAATTACATATTCTCCCCCCTAACCCTTCCCCGACTGGGGAGGAGGTTAGGGGGGAGAAGTTTTAATATCTATTTAATTTTCCGCATTCTGACACTTTTCTGCCCAAAATTCATCACTGCCCCAATGGCGGTCATTTGACTTATCACTTTCGTCAACATTGGCAGAAGAGTTGACCCCAAGACTTGAAGCCAAAATGTGTGCGACTTGTAATCGTACCTCTGTACTTTCTGGACTTATATATTTTACCTTTCTCATAACCTGTATTTAAAAGTTTAATAAGTTGATGAGTTTAATAAGTTTAGTGAGTTTAGTGAGTTTAATAAGTTTAATGAGTCCACATAAATTCATTGAACTCATCAACTTATTAAACTCATTAAACTTATTAAACTCATCCTTCCACATCGGAGTGAAGT
>ENA-ORNT01000925-ORNT01000925.1-human-gut-metagenome-genome-assembly--contig:-NODE-925-length-20548-cov-5.401552_pt1 | contig 20548 bp, 20 predicted proteins | sample MGYA00242120_ERZ509032 | MGnify/ENA primary metagenome ERZ509032 (study PRJEB26280, sample SAMEA2338729) | human gut metagenome | biome: human gut; feature: human-associated habitat; material: faeces...
GCGATCTTATCCGCAAGCCGCGCGATGGGCGCCTTGGAGCCGCCCGCCTCCTCGACCAGCCGGATGATCTGCGCCAGCGTCGTGTCCTCGCCGACCTTCTCCGCGCGGAAGCGGAGGTAGCCGGTCTTATTGATGGTCGCGGCGGCGACCTTGTCGCCCGCCTTCTTCTCTACCGGCATGCTTTCGCCGGTCAAAGCGCTCTCGTCTACGGCGGAGCTGCCCGAGATCACAACGCCGTCCACCGGGATCCGTCCGCCGGGACGCACCGCGACGATATCGCCCGCCGTGACCTCCTCGACCGGAAGCTCGACCTCCTTACCGTCGCGCTCGACATAGGCTGTTTTGGGGGACAGATCCATCAGCTTTTCGATGGCCTGACCGGTCTTGCCCTTGGCGCGCGTCTCAAAGTATTTGCCGAGCGTGACCAGCGTCAGGATCATACCGGAGGATTCGAAATACAGGCCCATCGTCTCGCCCGTGGCAATGGCATAGAAGCTGTAGATCACACCGGCAGCGGAGCCGATCGCAACGAGCGTATCCATATTGGGCGCACCGTGGAACAGCTTCGCAAAGCCGCTCGTGAAGAACGCGCGGTTCACGATCAGGATCGGCAGCAGGAACACAAACTCCGTCGCGGCCAGGATCAGGAAGCCGCGCATCCCGTCGTGGAAAATGTGCGGCATCGGCAGGCCGATCATGTGCCCCATCGAGACATACATCAAAAGCAGCAGGAAGACCGCCGAGACCCAGATGCGGGTCTGCATGTTTTTCAGCCGCTTCTCCTGCTCCGCATTTTTCCGGGACGGATGGTGCAGATCCGCAAGCTCCGCACCGTAGCCCTCGCGCGTCACTGCGTCGATGATCGCCTGCGGCGTGAGCACATTTTCATCGTACTCCACATCCATGCGTCCGGCCAGCAGATTGACCTCCGCCTTCCGCACGCCCGCCAGCTGGCTCGTCACGCGCTCCACACGTGCGCTGCAAGCCGAGCAGGTCATTCCCGTCACATTGAATCTTTGCTTCATGTTTTCCCGCTTCCCTTTCCGAGACCGTTTCTCTCAGTATTCCGCGTTTGGCGTCCGGAAATGCGGCCCGGGCGTCGTTTTGTTTTCGTCATATGTCGATAATAGCGCAGATACGGCCGTTTGTCAACTCCCGAGGGGAAAATAATTCCGATGCATTTCCTTCGCGGCCTGTTGCCGCCGGAAAACAGAAAATGCCGCCATAAGGGAAACACTCCGCAAGGAAGTCATTTCCCTTTTTGCTTTTGTAAGTCGTCAAAATGACTGGTTTGCGGAAAAATCATTTTATGATATAATAATTTTCAGATAGCAAATAACTATTTGCTATCTGAAGGAGGGAAAGACTGTGCCACAACATAAGTTTATTACAAAGCAACTAATAGATAAAGGTTGGTCAGAAGATAAAAAATACTGTCTTACTGACGAACAAGGAAAAAGATTTTTGCTTCGTGTTTCTCCGATTGAACAGTATGACAGAAAGAAAAGTGAATATGAACTTATGAGTCAGGTAGCAACTCTCGGTGTGCCAATGTGCAAACCTTTAGAGTTCGGTACATCTGATGAAGGAGTTTATTCTATTCAAACTTGGATAGATGGCGTTGATGTAGAAGAAAATGTACATAATTTAACATGCGAAGAACAATATTCTTATGGTTTTGAAGCGGGAAGAATACTGAAGGAGATTCACAAAATCCCAGCTCCCAAAGGAATAGAAGATTGGGAAATTTACTTTAATCGTAAAGCAGACCGCAAAATCAAAATGTATGAAGAATGCCCTATCAAGTACGAAAATGGGCAAGCCTTCATTGATTACATTAATGCTCACAGATATTTACTCATCGGTCGCCCTCGAACTTATCAGCACGGAGATTATCATATCGGCAATATGATGATAGGGAATGATAAGCAACTTTACATTATTGATTTTAACAGAAATGACTTTGGAGATCCGTGGGAAGAATTTAACCGCATTGTGTGGTGTGCTCAAGCTTCTCCTTTATTTGCAACCGGAATGGTAAACGGGTACTTCGATAATGATGTGCCGGTTCAGTTTTGGGAGTTGCTCGCACTTTATATCAGCAGTAATACTTTATCTTCTGTGCCTTGGGCAATTCCTTTTGGTCAGAGCGAAATTCAAGTAATGGTAAATCAAGCAAAAGATGTACTAAGTTGGTATGATAATATGACAAAACCCGTTCCAACTTGGTACAAAGAAGTTATAAACAAATAATACGAAGCATACGTCACCGAGTCCATAGGGATAGCGAGCATCGGATTGTGACAACACAATCCGAAAAGGAGTCAAATGTAAAGCAGTTGGGGCATCTTCCTTACGGAGGGTGCCCCAAGGCAGCATTTCGTCTGTTTATACGCACAGCGTTTTTGTGTTCTTTTTCTTCTGAACGAATGTCAAGCTTCGGCGGCGCGCTCAGACCGGCTTGGTCACGCCGGTCCTTCGCTCCTTGGAAAGGCCGCCCGCCATGCTCTCCGTCTCGCCGGAGAGGAACGTCGCGCGGACGATCGCCTTTTCTCCGAATTTTTCCCGGATGGCGTCCACCGCCGTATCCAGCTTTTCCAGCCGGTCGTAATCGCCCTCGTCAAAAAGGCTGTACTGTCGGAAGCGTCCGTCCGACAGCTGCGTGATCTGCACGCCTAGCTGGCGCAGGGACGTTTTTCCGTCCCACATCTGCGAAAACACCTGACACGCCTGCCGGTAAAGCTCCGCCGTCACGTTCGTCGCGCTGGCCATCTGCCGCTGCCGCGACCAGTTTTCAAAGCTGCTCGAGCGCAGATGCACCGTCATGCACGCGCCTGCCTGCCCGTCGCGCCGCAGGCGCATCCCGACCGTCTCGCACAGCGACAGCAGCACCTGTCGCCCGTAATCCATCTCCGTCACGTCGCGCGGTGTGGTGAAGGAGTTTCCGTAGCCCTTGTTGGCCTCCGCCTCCTGCCGGACAAGTCCGGCGTCGCGCCCGTTGGCAAACTGCCAGACGATCTCGCCCTGCTTTCCCAGACGGCTCCGCAGGAATGCCGGGTCGGTATTCGCCAGCTCGCCAATCGTGCGAATGCCCATCAGCTTCAGCCTTTTTTCCGTCGCACGGCCGACCATGAACAGCTCCCGCACCGGCAGCGGCCAGAGCTTTGCCGGGATCTCCGCCGGAAAAAGCGTATGCGTTTTGTCCGGCTTTTCAAAATCCCCCGCCATTTTCGCCAGCAGCTTGTTGCAGGAAATGCCGATGTTGACCGTGAAGCCAAGCTCTCTGTGAATGCGCTCCCGCAGCCGGTCCGCCGCCAGCACCGGTGGGCCGTAAAGTCCCGTCGTACCGGTCATGTCGATCCACGCCTCGTCGATGGAAAACTGCTCCACAAGCGGTGAATATTCGCGCAGCATGGCGATCAGGCTTCTCGAGGCTGTGACGTAAAGCTCGTAATCCGGCTCGACCACGACCAGATTCGGACATTTTTCCATCGCCTTTCCCAGCGGCTCGCCGGTCTGGATGCCGAATTTCTTCGCCGGGCCGCTCTTGGCCAGAATGATGCTGTGGCGCGATTTTTTGTCGCCCGCCACGACCGACGGCACCGTCCGCAGGTCGAAGCCGTCCCCCAGAACGCACATCCGGTGCGCTGCCGTCCACGACAAGAACGCGCTGTTGACATCGATATGAAATACGATCCGTTCCGCCATCAGTAGATCTCCCGCACCAGCGACCAGCGATGGCTGCGGACGGTGTAGCGCAGCTCAAACAGCCGCTCCGCCCCCTCCGTCACAGCCTTGCAGACGAACAGAAACGCCTCGATCCCGACGTATTCCACCCTCCGGCTGTCGAGCACCTCGCTGATCCGGACTGTATGGAGCACATGCTCCGCGTCCTCGAACCGGAAGCGCAGCGGCTGCATCGAGCCGTCCGCACCGCAGTGCGCGATCATCTGCACCGGAACATTTTTGCTCAGCATCGCTTCGCCTCCTTCGAACCTTTGTTCTATTATATCAGCTTTGCGCCCGCAATGCAAGCCCCATATCCTGTATCCTGCCGTACCGCAGACAACGAAAGCCTCCCGCGTTCCGAGCGGAACGGCGGGAGGCGCAAGTGCGGTTATCCGTTTTTCGTTTCTGACACAGCCCGCCTCAGGACAGCAGGACTTCGTCCGTTTCCTCCTGCACGCCTGCCTTTTCCGCAAAGCGCGCAAGAAGGTCCGCCTTTGTCAGGCGTTTCTTCTCCTCGCCGGAGATATCCAGCACGATCCGTCCGCGATCCATCATAATCAGGCGGTTGCCGTGGCGGATGGCGTCGGTCATATTATGGGTTATCATGAGCGCCGTCAGCTTATTGTCGCTTATGATCTTATCGGAAAGCTCAAGGACCTTTTTGGCCGTCGCGGGGTCGAGAGCTGCGGTATGCTCGTCCAAAAGCAGCAGCTTCGGGGTCTGAAGCGAAGCCATCAGCAGCGTCAGCGCCTGACGCTGGCCGCCGGATAGCAGTCCGACCTTGGCAGTGAGCCTGTCCTCAAGGCCGAGGCCGAGGGTCGCAAGCTTTTCGCGGTATATCTCACGTTCGGCGTTCGTAACGCCCCATTTGAGTCCGCGTTTTCTTCCGCGGCGATAGGCCAGAGCGAGGTTTTCTTCGATCTGCATGTTGGGCGCGGTGCCCATCATGGGATCCTGGAAAACACGGCCGATGTACTTTGCTCTTTTGTACTCGGGCATGCCGGTGACGTCCTCGCCGTCGATGAGTATAGATCCGGAATCGACCGGCCACACGCCCGCAACAGCGTTAAGAAGCGTCGATTTGCCCGCGCCGTTGCCGCCGATAACGGTAACGAAGTCGCCGTCATTCAGGCTGAGGCTGAGGTCTGTCAGCGCGCGCTTTTCGTTTATCGTTCCTGCATTAAAGGTCTTTGAAACATTCTTTATCTCCAGCATTACGCATCGCTCCTTCCGCTTACTGTTCTCTTCTTAGAGCGTGAAAACGAGCTTTTCGACTGCGCCTTGAGCTGCGGTATCGCAAGGAAGGCGGCAACGATGATGGCCGTGAACAGCTTAAGGTCGTTCGGGTCAAGCTTCAGCCAGAGGATGACGACCATGACCGCGTAGTAGACAATGCCGCCGAATATGATAAAGCAGAGCTTTACGGCGAAGTTGCAGCCCTTGCTGAAGATAGCGTCGCACAGGATCTCACCGATGACGATCGCCGCAAGGCCGATTACTATGGCGCCGCGGCCCATGCTGACGTCGGCAGTGCCCTGGAACTGAGTCATAAGGCCGCCTGCGAGGGCGACTATGCCGTTTGAGATGCCGAGTCCGATGACCTTCATCGTGCCGATATGGATGCCCTGTGCACGGCTCATCGCCGGATTATTGCCTGTAGCGCGCAATGCACTGCCCTGCTCGGTACCGAAGTACCAGTAAGAAAGAGCAACTATTATCGCTGCAAGGACAAGGCCGACCAATATTGCCTGCGGAATATGCAGTGAGGAGACGAGGAATCCGTTTCCGTTCTCCCAGAACATGCCGAACTTCTGCACGCTGGCTGTCTGATTGGCCTTTGTCATGATGCGCAGGTTGATCGAATACAGCGCAAACTGCGTGAGTATACCGGCGAGAATCGCAGGAATACCGAGCTTTGTATGCAGAAGGCCGGTGCACAGACCCGTGAGCACGCCTACAACTATGGCTATGAGCAGTGCCGCCCATGCAGGCATACCGGCAAGCAGGAGCATTACCGTGACCGCACCGCCGGTCGCGAACGAACCGTCAACGGTCATATCGGGTATATCCAGCAGTCGGAAGGTTATAAACACGCCCAGCGCCATGAGTCCCCATATGATGCCCTGCGCAACGGCAGCAGGCATTCTTGATATAAGGTTTGTCACGCTCAGAGCGGACAGGTAAACGGACATCGTCATTTTTCAGACCTCATTTCGGTTGATTGGTTAGCAATTACGATTAATTAGCCGATAGCGGTGTAATCGGAAGGAACGGTGATACCAAGCTGCTCGCAGATGTCTGCGTTGTACTTCTTGACGGGGTTCTGGTAGTACTCGATGGGCATGGTGGAGATATCGCTCTCACCGGTGAGGATCTTTGCAGCCATCTTGCCGGTGGTAACGCCGAGCTCATAGTAGTCGATGGACAGAGTTGCGATGCCGCAGCCCTTTGCAATGCCTTCCTCGCCTGTGATAATGGGGGTCTTCTTAGGCAGAGCAACATTGTTTATTGCCTCGGCACAGGAAGCGGCGGTGTTATCGGTGGGGATGTAAAGTGCGTCGCATTCGTCACATGCGGTCGCGGTTACGGTTGCAACGTCGTTGGAGTCTGCAAAGGTGTAGATCTTAACGGTGATGCCCTTGTCCTCAAGAGCGGCCTTAACTACGTCTGCCTGATATACGGAGTTTGCCTCAGCCGAGCAGTAGAGGATACCGACGGTCTTTGCATCGGGGAGAAGCTCGGAGAACATTGCAGCCTGCTGATCCAGAGGGGCGAGATCGGAGGTACCGGATACGTTGCCGCCGACGGTACCGGAGAAGTTATCTATATCAAGCGCGACGCCGTACTCTGTAACTGCGGTGCCGAGGATGGGAATTGACTGGGTAGCTGCGGTTGCCGCCTGAAGCGCCGGTGTCGCGTTTGCGAGGATGAGATCAACGCCGTCGGAAACGAAGCCGTTGCAGATGGTGCCGCAGGTCGGGATATCGTTTGCGGCGTTCTGCTCAACAAACTCGACCTTGTCGCCGAGCTCCTCCTTCAAAGCATCCTTAAAGCCCTGGGTCGCCGCATCGAGCGCCTGGTGCTGCACCAGCTGGCATATGCCGACGGTGTAGGTATCCTTGGCGGTATCTCCACTGCCGCCGTTATCCGATGAGCCGCATGCCGCAACGCTCAGACACATTGCAGCAGCCATTACTAAAGCTGTGATCTTCTTTTTCATAACGTTTTTCTCCTTTTTGATTAAAAAAACAGGGTGCTGCCGAGCCGGCAACACCCTGAGATTTCCTGCATCAGAAAACCGTACAAGGACATTCGCACCGATCGGTAGAATTGAGAGCAGCAAAATATCGGCCTGCATAGCAGACCTTAGTAAAGCTGAAATAGGAGGACGCAGACATTTCGCGTCTGCCGGTGCTCATCATATTGCGTGCAGTGCAGTTGCTCATTGCCGTATCTCCTTTCTCAAGTTCACCCGGTGGCGTCCACCGTGTTTTCATGCTGCAATAATAGCGCTTTAAATGGCAAAAGTCAACCGTCAAATATAACAAAAGCCGCAGAAATTATCCATCAAAAAACTACATCCGGCACAAATCGTGCCGGATGTACGGGTTTTTGCTGATCTTACTGAGCGCGATAGATGAAGGTTACCGCCTGTGCACGGGTGCAGGTAGCGTTCGGGCTGAATGTCGTTGCCGTGGTTCCGTTGGTTATGCCTTTGGAAACCGCCCATGCGACGGCCTCGGCGCACCATACGTTTGCCGGAACATCGGTAAACCGGAGCTTCAGATTCGACGCATCATCTCCGGATGCGCGGTACAGGAACACAACGATCTGTGCACGGGTGCAGACGGCGTTGGGACTGAAGGTCGTATCCGTCGTGCCCTTGGTGATGCCGTTTTCTACGGCCCACATTATTGCCTTTTCTGATTTTTGCCAGTTAGCAGCTGCTAACTGCTTTGCAAAAAAATTTGAATCCCTATCAAGTTTGTATGCATTATAACCGATCGCGCGCTCCATTGCAAGAGGGAATGTGCAAAAAATCTTTTCCGAAAAAATTTTAAATTGGGTCTTGACAAGATGAAATCCGGTGCTATAATGCAAGCATCAAACCTGTGACGAAGAGTAGTAGTTCCGGGAAGCCGTTGTTAAGAGAACCGTGGGTGGTGAGATCACGGTCGTCGGTGCGGAATGAATGGACTTCGGAGGGCGGCTTGAAAAAGCGTTTGCTTGAGTAGATGCCGACGGGATCCCTCCCGTTATCAATCGGGGTGCGTATGATGGTACGCATAAGCGAGCGGACGAATTTTTCGTCAATTTGGGTGGTATCGCAGGAGCGCAGCTCTTGTCCCATTGTTGGGATAGGAGGCTGCTTTTTTTATTTTTTAAGCAAGCTCCCCTCCATCTGCACCCAAGCTACAAAAAACATTTTTGGAGGAAAAAACAATGAAAAACAGCATCATCAAGAAGGCACTCGCGCTCGTATGCGCACTGGCAATGGTATTCACCCTCTGCGCATGCAGCAGCAACGGCAGCGATAACGGAAGCGGCGACAGCGCAAAGGTCTACAAGGTTGGCATATGCAACTATGTTGACGACGCTTCCCTCAACCAGATCGTCGAGAACATCCAGTCTCAGCTCAAGGCCATCGGTGAGGAAAAGGGCGTTACCTTCAAGGTAAGCTACGATAACTGCAACGCAGACGCGACCGTTATGGAGCAGATCATCTCGAACTTCATCGCAGACGACGTTGACCTCATGATCGGCGTTGCAACTCCCGTTGCGATGCGCATGCAGGCGCTGACCGAGGATAACGAGATCCCCGTTGTGTTCTCCGCAGTTTCCGACCCCGTGGGTGCAGAGCTTGTTGAAAGTCTCGATAAGCCGGGCGCAAACGTCACCGGCACCAGCGACTACCTCGACGCAGACGCGATCATGAACCTCATCTTCGCAAACGACCCCGACGCAAAGAAGATCGGCCTGCTGTATGACGTTGGCCAGGACTCCTCCGCAGCATCCATCGAAGCAGCTAAAAAGTATCTCACCGACAAGGGCGTTGAGATCGTTGAGCACACCGGCTCCACCGCAGACGAGGTCATGCTCGCAGCTCAGGCAATGGTAGCAGACGGCGTTGACGCCGTCTTCACCCCGACCGACAATACCATCATGAAGGCAGAGCTTGCTATCTACGAGACCCTCGCAAAGGCAGGCATCCCCCAATTCGCCGGCGCAGACTCATTCGCACTCAACGGCGCATTCCTCGGCTACGGCGTCGACTACGCAAACCTCGGCGTTGAGACCGCAAACATGGTAGCAGACATCCTCATTAACGGCGCAGACCCTGCAACTCTGGCAGTCAAGACTTTCGATAACGGCACCGCAACCATCAACACCGAGATCTGCACCGAGCTCGGCTACGACTACGACACCGTTGCAAAGGCATTCGAGCCCTACTGCACCAAGATAAACACCATCACCACTGCCGAGAGCTTCAGCGACGTTCAGCAGTAAATAGAAACACCATCGCACACAGCATATAAGAAAGAGGAAACGTTATGGATATTGCAACGATACTGAGCCTTGGGCAGACAGCGCTTGAGCTGGGACTTATCTGCTCGCTGACAGTGCTTGCGCTGTATTTGAGCTACAGCATGCTCAACGTGTGCGACCTGTCCACCGACGGCTGCTTTACCCTCGGCGCCGCAGTCGGCGCGATAGTTGTCATCTCGGGGCATCCGTATCTTGCGATACCTGCCGCGATGGCCGCCGGCATATGCTCGGGCTTTGTCACCGCCATATTGCAGACCAAGCTCGGCGTTGACAGTCTGCTTGCCGGCATCATCGTAAACACCGGACTTTATTCAATAAACATTGCGATCATGGGCGGCTCATCGCTGCTTAACATGAACAAGGTCGATACAGTGTTCTCGCTGATGAAGGATCTTCTCAAGGGTACGGTTTTCGCAAAGCAGTATAAGCTCGCCGTCGCGCTGATCGCGGTCATCGTGATACTTGTTCTGCTGACGCTGTTTTTGAAAACGCGCCTCGGCCTTGCCATCCGCGCAACGGGCAACAATCCCGACATGGTTCGCTCATCGTCAATAAACACCGCTTTCACGACCATCATAGGTCTGTGCATCGCAGGCTCGTTCACGGCGCTGTCCGGCTGCCTGCTGGCGCAGTCGCAGAAGGCAGTCGATATAAACATCGGCACCGGCATGGTGACCATCGCCCTGGCCTCGCTGCTCATCGGCGGCGTTATCATGGGCAAGGGCGGCATATTCACTCGCGCAGTCGGCGTTGTGCTCGGCTCCGTTTTGTTCAGGCTCGTTTACACCATCGCACTGCGCTTTGATATGCCGGCATTCATGCTCAAGCTCATATCCTCTATAATCGTCGTGCTTGCCATCTCCATCCCCTATCTCAAAAAGCAGATGCCGATGATAAAGCGGCGCATGGGGATAAAAACGCAGAAAGGCGGTGTGTGACATGCTGAAGCTCAACAACATCAGCAAGACCTTCAATCCCGGAACGGTCAACGAAAAAACCGCGCTGAGCGGACTTACCCTTGACGTTCACGACGGCGACTTCATCACCATAATCGGCGCAAACGGCGCAGGAAAATCAACGCTATTTAACGCCATCGCCGGCAGCTTCTTCACCGACAGCGGAAGCATCGAGCTTGACGGGCGCGATATTACCTTCATGCCCGAGCACAAGCGCGCTCGCATGATCGGCCGCCTGTTTCAGGACCCCATGCGCGGCAGCGCACCGGGCATGAGTATCGAGGAAAACCTCGCAATGGCGGCAAAAAGCGGCGGATGGTTTTCGCACATAACCAAGGCCGACCGCGCAATGTTCCGCGAAAAGCTTGCGCTTCTGGACATGGGGCTTGAGGACAGACTCACACAGCCTGTCGGACTGCTCTCCGGCGGCCAGCGCCAGGCGCTTACGCTGCTCATGGCGACTGTTGTTCCGCCGAAGCTTCTGCTCCTTGACGAGCACACGGCGGCTCTCGACCCCGGAACGGCAGAAAAGGTTCTGGAGCTTACAAAGAGCATCGTGGCCAAAGACAACATCACATGCATGATGATCACCCATAACATGCAGTCGGCGCTCGATCTCGGCAACCGCACGCTGATGATGGATAAGGGCAATATTATCATGGACGTATCGGGCGCAGAGCGCGACGGCATGACCGTGCAGGACTTCCTCGACCGTTTCAAGGCAGGCTCCGGCAAGGCGCTGGATAACGACCGCATGCTTTTAAGCTGAGTATAAAATACACAAAACCCGGACGATCGGTCGATCGTCCGGGCTTTTGCCGTCTATTTATCCGTTCTGCCGAGGATATAGTCCACGCTGACGTTGTAAAAGTCGGCAAGCTTTATAAGTGCGGCGCTTGGTATGTCAAGCTCGCCGCTTTCATAGCGTGAATATGTCGTTTGGCTCACGTTGAGGATCTCGGCCATCTCACGCTGCTTGAGATCTTTGTCCTCGCGCATATCGCGCAGTCGTTTGTACATTAATATCACCCTGCACGATTTTATGATATGCGAATATTGCATATTGATTTTTATGCGAAATTCGCATAAACTATACCCTGGAGGTGATATCATGCCGGATTTTGAAGAGATGTACTACACGCTCATGCGCGCTTCCGAGGAGGCGCTGCGGATAATGATCGAGGCGCAGAAAGAGTGCGAGGAAATGTACGTTTCGAATGATGAAAACGAATAGAAAAAGGCGGTCAAAAGACCGCCTTTAAACGTATTTTGCAGGTATGTATTTATGCGAGCTTCACTTTTGCCACGCGCTTTTTGCCATACATGATGATGCCGACGAGGTAGGCAGCAGCGCAGACAGTGCCGATAATGTAAGCCGCAGTCCAGGGCAGGTTGAAGCCGATAGACGCATTCATGATATAGGTAATGGTGACAAATGCGTAGAACGCGCCGGGGATGAGAGGCATCCAAACCCACTTGCTCTTGCCGTTTTCAAACATCCAAACGGAGATGCAGACGAACGCGAACAGAGCCAGAGTCTGGTTTGCCCACGCGAAGTAGCGCCACAGAATGGTGAAGCCGGCGGGGCTGGACTTCGCCCAGACGAGGATGGCCGCGACGAGGGCGAAGATGATTGCCGACAGAGCAAGGCGCTTGCCGTTGGAGTCCTGCTTGATGTGCAGTGTGTCGGCCACCGACATGCGCAGTGCGCGCAGCGCGGTGTCGCCCGAGGTGATGGGCAGGACGATAACGCCGAGCAGAGCGATGATGCCGCCGACACTGCCGAGGATATCCTTGCAGACTATACCGACGGTTTTGGTTGCGAGGGATGCGTCGGCCGCCTGAAGACCGAGGTTATAAACGCCCATTGCGCCTGCCGCCCAAACCATTGCGATGAAGCCCTCGAGGATCATCATGTTATAGAAGGTGTTGCGTCCCTGACGCTCGCTCTTCATGGTGCGCGAGATGATAGCCGTCTGGGTGGAATGGAAGCCGGAGAGTATGCCGCAGGCGACGGTTACGAAGAATATCGGGAAGAAGTGGCCGTTTGCGAAATACTCGCTGTAGTTGAACACGCCGTTATATTCCCAAACGTTGTTCCACACCTCAACGAGGGGATAGCCCTTGACAAACAGGCCGATGAAAACGCCGATTGCCGAGAACAGCAGGATGCCGCCGAAGATCGGGTAAATGCGGCCGATGATCTTGTCGATGGGGAATACGGTCGCAACTAGGTAGTAAATAAAGATAACGCCGTAGATGACCCATGTCGAGGTCGCGTTGGCAGCGCCCGAGAAGTTAAAGACCTGGGTTGCGGCAATGTCGCCGGGGGTGTAGATAAACACAGCGCCGACAAGCAGCAGGAGCAGGCAGACAAAGATGTTGTAAACCGTGAATATGCCCTTATTGGTGTACCTTTTGACCATGTCGGGCATCTGAGTGCCGCCGTCGCGCAGGCAGATCATGCCGGAGAAATAGTCGTGCATTGCGCCGCCGATGACGTTGCCGATGGGGATGGTTATGAATGCGATGGGTCCGAACAGGATGCCCTGTATAGGTCCGAGAATGGGGCCGGTACCGGCAATGTTCAGAAGGTTGATAAGGCTGTTTTTCCAGCCCTTCATGGGAACGTAGTCAACTCCGTCGTTTTTCGTGTAAGCCGGAGTTTTACGGTCGTCCGGTCCGAAAACCTTTTCACAGAGCTTGCCGTAAAGCGCAGCGCCTCCGAAAAGCATCACGAGACCGATTATGAATGTTATCACAATGTTTCCCTCCTTATAACAGGTGAATTTCGGCGGACGGTGCCAAAAACCGCCGCGCCCTGATGATTGTTATTTTAGTGTCATAGCATGTTAATATCCATATCAAGGCTCGCAATATTCGTTAATAATTTGTTAATGTTTCTGACAGTCTAATGATATTTCAGCCGGCAAATACGTACAGGAGAAATTGACAGCTCCTCGCGCAGCGTGTAAAATAAAGCGAATGTCTGTTTGACTGGAGTTGCATATTTTGAGTTTTTTATCGCCGTCCTATTTTGCATTTTTCCCGGTAACGGTTTTAATATATTTTCTTCTGCCGCAAAAGTGCAGGAACCTTTGGCTGCTTATCGGCAGCTGGTTTTTCTATGCGTGCGCAGGCCCCGAGTATCTGCCTTTTCTCGTCGGCTCGTCGATAGCTGTTTATTTTGCCGCGCGCAGGCTTGAAAAGAAGCCGCAGAAGGCGCTGCTTGTTTTCATGCTGGCGCTGTTTATAGGGCTTCTTACATTATTTAAATACCTCGGCTTTGCAGCAGGCGTTATAAAAAGCGCCTTGGCTGTCCTCGGGCTTGACTGGACGGCTGCCGTGCCGAAGCTTCTGCTCCCTGCCGGGATATCGTTTTATTTCTTTGCGGCGATGGGCTATCTTATCGACGTATATCGCGGGAAAGTTCCTGCCGAAAAGGATTTTGTAAAGAGCGCTCTGTTCCTGTCGTTTTTCCCCTCGCTGCTGTCAGGCCCCATTGCAAGAGCCGACAGACTTTTGCCGCAGTTTGAGCAGCGGCACGAATTTTCGTGGCGAGATGTGCGAGTCGGGCTTTTCCGCTTTGCCTACGGCGCTTTTTTGAAGCTGCTTATCGCCGACAGGCTGGCTGTCATGGTCGATACCGTGTTTGCCTCTCCGCAGAGCTTCGGCTCGCTTCAGGTCATTGCGGCCGCATGTGCTTTTTCTATCCAGATCTACTGCGACTTTGCAGCATATTCGCACATGGCCATAGGCTCTGCGCGCGCAATGGGCTTTAAGCTTACGGAAAACTTCAACACACCGTATTTTTCCCGCTCCGTTGCGGAATTCTGGCGTCGGTGGCACATCTCGCTCTCAACATGGTTCCGGGATTATCTTTACATTCCCCTCGGCGGCAACCGCCGCGGCAAAGCGCGAAAGTACATAAACGTACTGATCGTGTTCGCGGTCAGCGGTCTGTGGCACGGAGCGGCGACCTCTTTTCTCGTTTGGGGACTTCTAAACGGCATTTATCAGGTCATTGGGAGCATCACCGCGCCGCTTCGCGCAAGAGTTCGCAACGCTCTGCACCTTGAGGATAACGGAAAGCTCACTGTGCTGTGGCAAATGCTCTGCGTGTTCGTTCTGGCAACTGTCGCATGGACGTTTTTCGAAGCAGGCTCCGTTTCCGGCGCCATAGACGTTCTGCGCGCCTGCGCAGGCTCGCCGCTCTGGGCCGCCCCTTTGTCGGCAATGGGCATGGACAAATGGGAGTTTGTCGTTGCCGCCGTGAGCTGCATCGTCATGCTTATCGCCGATACACTTCACTTCAGGCACGGCGATCAGGCCGAGCGCGCGGCAGATAAGCCGTGGCCGCTGCGCTGCCTTCTGCTGCTGGCGCTGCTTTTTGCGTCGCTTATTTTCGGAAGCTACGGCACGGGATATGACGCGCAGTCATTTATTTACGGTCAGTTTTGACGGGAGGCTCCGATGAACAAGACTAACAAAAAAGATTGGATGCTTGCCATAGCCTTTGTCGTGCTTGCCGCCGTGCTTATACATTGCGCCTCGATCATAATGAGACCTGTGCATAACAGCTACGGCTCAACATGGGATGCATATCTGTGCGAGCCGGAGGACTCGATAGACGTGCTGTTTCTCGGCAGCAGCTATGCCTACTGTGACTGGAACCCGGAGATAATGTATGCTGCATCCGGCTTGACCGGCTACGTCATGGCCGGCTCCGAGCAAACGCCGTCCATTACATATTGGTATCTCAAGCAGGCGCTGAAAACGCAGTCGCCGAAGGTCGTCGTAATGGAAGGCTCGTCGTTTTTCTTTGAGATGTACCAGAATTACACTCAGATAAACCTTGACTATATGCCGCGCGGCATCAATCGCGCTCGTGCCATATTGGACGCCGCCGAGCCAGATAAGCGCCTGGGCTTGTTTTTCAATCTTTACTTTTACCATGATCGGTGGAAGGAGCTTACCCGGGAGGATATCGCCAAGCTTATAACGCCTGCCTCCGCGGATGTCAACAAGGGCTATACATACGTTGATAACGTCTATGACACGAAGGGCAGCACGCCCTATCACCGCGAGCCGTCCAAGGATACGGAAGCTTACGCAAAGCACCTTGAGGCGTTCGAAAAGATCGCCGAGCTATGCGGGGACAACGGCATAGCTCTTATCGTCACTATTAACCCGACCTTCAGCCAGTGCTCTCCGGAGATCTATGATAAGCTGGAAAGAGATTTGACCGGGATCGCCCCCGAGGCAGACTTTGAGCTTCTTGCCGATAGCTTTGACGAGATCGGCCTTGATATAAGCCGGGATCTGTATGACGGCGGACATCTCAATTTCTACGGCGCCTGCAAATTCTCGGAGTGGACAGGCAAAATGCTGCTCGACAAGGGCTACTCTCCCCGCGAGCAGACAAAAGAGAACGCGGCCGCATGGGATGACGGCGCGCAGTACTGGCTGAACCTCCGTGATAACGCACAGAGCGCCGCATCGTAAAACGCAAAAAAATCGCCATGACAGAATGAATCTGTCATGGCGATTTTGATTTTGTATTACAGGTGCTGGTCGCGGTCTACTTTATCGTAGAAGTATTCGAGAACGGGTTCCATAGCCGCGGTGAGCTTCATATCGAGGTTGAAGTAATAAACCGCGAAGGTCACGGCGAAAAATGAGAAGCCTGCGAGCGACAGCTTTTTGAGAACAGGATAAAACTTGGCCATTTTTATCTCCTTTCCAATTACCATGATTCCTCGTCGGGGAGGACTTCGAGTGTCGGATCAACAGGCTCTTCGCCCATAACGGTGCGCATGTAGGTGTTGATCTGGTCGCGAACGCCCTGACGGGAAACAACGCGCGGATCAAACAGGTCGTGGGATACCCAAACGAGATGTATGCCGAGCTCACGCGCGCGCTGCTCGAACATGCCGTGCATGCCGTCGAGCGCCTTGCAGCTCATGTGCTCCCAAAGGATGACCATATCGGCATTGAACTCCGTAACGATCTCCCAGAGGTCGTCAAGCAGAACTTTGTAGCCGCCGTGGGTACGGTTGCGCATGATCATTTTCTCCGTGAGCATCGCGATATCATACATTGCCTGCTCGCGGTTTTCGGGCGTGTCCTCTTCGGCTATCATTGTGGTGTTGTCCATCGACAGCATGTCGGTGAGCGGAACGATGCCCCAGCAGTTGAGCATCCACACGAGCAGATCCATGTAGTAATGCGACTGAACGCCCCACACGATGGCTCTGTGGCGGTACTCGTTTGCGGCCATTTTCTTTTTCTTGTATGCCTTCTCGGCAAGACGCATGATCTTGCGGTCGGTTTTCTCAAATATGGGAAGGCGGCCGCTGATGGCCATATAGTTTGTTTCGGTGTAAAGCGCAAGGTTCGAGCCGAACACCTGCGGATAGGGCGACTTGCTCATCTCAAGCCACTCCAAACGGCACTTAGTGGCGTAGTTTACGCGCTTTGCGCACTCGAAGTAGTAGTCCCAATCCCACTTTTCGCCGGTGTGCTCTTCAATGAAAGCGATGGCGTTGCGGATCTCCTGAGCGGCATATTCCTGAACGTCCTCGTTCATATGACGCAGCGGCGATGCCAGCTGGAACACGGGGATACCGTCCTCAAACTCCATGCGCTTGGAGATAACGCCGTTGCTGAGCAGCGAGCCGTCGCAGGTGGTGTTGCACTGAACGGCGCAGCAGCCGAGGATGGGCGCATCGTCATCGATAGAAACTCCGGCTTCCGCCTCGGGCATGGGGCATACGTCGCCTGCAAGGCCGTATTCCTGAGCAATGTCAATGTAATGTATTGCGGCGCGCTGGTTGAGCAGCACGGGGATATAGGTGGATGCGATCTCACGGCTGAGAGGAACTACTGTCGGGAAGCCCATCATAACGGACTGCATCTCGTTTTCATCAACGAGCACAACTTTCTTGGAGAACTCCTCGTCGTTTCCTATGCGGCGGTCGCCGCGGAAGAGCTTATCGAGAAGCTTTGCAACGTCCTCGATGATAACGTCCTGCTCTGCATGGCAGATGCGCAGATGCTCGCCGCGCAGGCCCTGAGTATGTCGATCGACCATCATGGGAACTGCCAGATAGTTCGCCATCCAGCGATAGCGGAACATTGCCTTTATATTGCGGGGCTTTACGAGAACGATCCTGAACATGTTGATCCAGTTATAAAGCCATCTGGAATAATCATAAAGGGTATCGACTACGCCGCGCCACTCACGGCGGCTTCTGTAACGCTTGCCCTCAACGTAAATATCGCCGAAATTTTTGGCGCCGATTCTCTTGTTGGACATTACTTTACACCTCCGTTGATTTTTTTGATCTCAACACTCTCGACGAATGCCTGAACACGGGTGCGCAGCTGTCCGTTGGTGCTGCCGATGTTGTAAGGACGGTCGATAGACAGCACGGGATAGCCGTAATCGTCATGCAGGATGTGCGAGCCCATCATGCGCTCGTACGCCCAGGGATCGCAGAACTTGATCTGCTCATAGATGATGCCGTCGGCGCCGTATTCCTTCGCAAGCTCGTTTACATACTCGCGGCGGCCGGTCATCTTTGCGGTGTTCATATATCTCGGGCACTGGCCGCGGTACATATACTGGCGGCAGACCTGCGTGAGGGCATTCTCATCATCTGTAAGCTCGATGGGATTTCTGCCGGGGAACGAGCCGTAGCAGAAACGGTCGGCACAGACATATGCGCCGCAGTCCTCAACAAGCTTTATAAAGTCGGTATCATCGACCTCCGAGCCGGCAACGACTACGCGGACGCGATATGGTTTATCCTCAGGCTCGCGGGTCTTAAGTTCCTCAAGGGTCTCCTCGAGCTTGTCGATGAGCAGATATTTCGGCGCAACATAGGTCGCGAGGGTTATTACCTGAAACTCATAGCCGGTGATACGCGGCTTATCGCCCTTGCGGAACTCGCCGATGGCGCGGATAAGCTCGCATATGCGGTTGTGCTCGGCGACCGCCTGACGGATGGCGGCATCGGAGGTATCAATGCCGTATGCCTTGTTCAGCGGATCGAGTATATGGTTTTTGCACTGGAGAGTGTACAGATTCAGGCCGTTATCGTCGGCTTTCATTGGGATCTCCATGTACTCGAAGAAGAATTTTTCCTTGTCCTTGCCCAGAGCCTTCAAAAGCTCCATGTTTTCGACCGCGCGGTTCATCATCGTGCAGCCGTCGGGAGTGATGAGGCAATCGGCAAAATTATAGCCGCCCTCGATCGCGCGCTCAAGCAGCGCGCGGCTGTATTCGCAAAGGAAGCTTGTCATATAATATGTGGCCATTTCCATTGAGCCGGTGCGCGGCGCGCGCAGACGGGTCGAAAACGCGCCCGGCAGGTTCAGCAGCGGCTCGGGAGTATTTTCGCAGACGTAAGCTACGCAGACCTTCCCCTCGCTCTGCGCCTGGAGTATTAGCTCATTCTGAGCCTCCTGAAGGAGGTTTTCAAAATACAGCAGATGCTTTAAATCTTTCATGTCTTTCTCCGTTCATCAGTTAGCATACTTTTATCGGCATAAAAGCAAGCAGTCGCCAAATGCCGACTGTCATTATTTTAACACTGAGGTGTGAAATTGCAATATACAAGATGCACAATTATTGCCGTTTTTGTTGAAAAAGCGTCAGCGCGCATTCCATGTGTCGGCCTGCTCGCGCAGCCATGCACACCACTCGTCCACGCCCTCGCCCGTTTTTGCGCTTATCGGGAATATTTTTATGTTGGGATTTCGCATTTTCGCAAACTCAACGACCTTGTCCATGTCGAAATCAAAATAAGGCAGAACGTCGATCTTGTTGATTATAAGCGCATCGCAGACCTGGAATATGAGCGGATATTTCAGCGGCTTGTCGTGTCCCTCCGGAACGGAGAGGATCATGGCGTTTTTCGCCGCGCCCGTGTCGAACTCCGCCGGGCAAACGAGATTGCCGACGTTTTCGAGAACGACGAGGTCGAGATCGTCCGTTCCCATTTCCGTAAGTCCCTGACGGGTCATGTCCGCGTCGAGGTGGCACATGCCGCCGGTGTGCAGCTGGATGACCTTTTTAACGCCGGTGTTTGAGATGCGCTCGGCGTCAACGTCGGAGTCTATGTCCGCTTCCATGATGCCTATATTCATTTTGTCGCCGAGCTTTTCGATCGTGCGCGTCAGGGTCGTTGTCTTGCCGCTGCCGGGCGACGACATGAGGTTTAGCAGAAAGCAGTGATCCCTTTTCATCTCCGCGCGGAGAACGTCGGCAGCGTCGTCGTTTGCCTTGAATATGCTCTGCTTTATCTCGTAAACTTTATACTGTCCCATTATATCTCCTTCTCAGCAGGCTTCTATCTGCTTGATATTCATTTCCTGCCCCTGCTGAAGCCACGTTCTGCCGCTGCCGCAGTGCGGGCAGGTCTTGCCGTATTTGACGGTGGGATATGTGCTCTTGCAGTCGTCGCACCAGGTTATTGCCGGGATTATCTCATATTTGAATTCGGCATGCTCTATGATCGGCTTTTTCTTTGCATACCACTGCCAGCAATCGCTGAGGTACTCCGGAACGATGCCCGATACCTCGCCGAATTCCAACGTCACGGACTGTATATCCGTAAGCTCATTTTCCTTTGCGATCTTTTCGACCTGCTCTATTACATATGTAACTATACTCAGCTCGTGCATAACGTTTCCTTTCAAAAAAGGGTGTGGAATCTCTCCCACACCCTGGTTTCTGCTCCGGGAGGATTATTTTCCGGAAAGCTTTTTCTTTATTATCTTGACCTGGCGCTTTGCGGCATACGGTCCGATGGCCTTGAACTTATCCTCGGCCGGGATCATCTTGCTGTTCTGCGGACGGTTGCGCTTGAGGTGGATAGCGTCGAACTCGCACTTGGTGGTGCAGATGCCGCAGCCGATGCACTTGTTGGGATCGACTACGCTGCGGCCGCAGCTCAGGCAGCGGGATGCCTCGCTCTTTATCTGCTCCTCGGTGAAGGTCACGCGGTCGTCCTGCATGGTGAGGACCTTGTTCTGATCAATTGCGACCTCGGCGCGTGCAGGCTTCTTGAACTTCTCTGCCGGCAGGGTGATGTTCTCCTTGTCCAGCTCCTTGAACTCGCGCAGGTTGCGGTGGATAGTCAGAGTCTGGCCGACGTTTACATAGCGGTGGATGGAAACCGCACCCTCACGGCCGGATGCGATAGCGTCGATGGTGTACTTAGGACCGGTCGCGCAGTCGCCGCCGACGAAGATGTCTGCTTCTTCGGTCTGGAAGGTGACGCCGTTGTGGTCGATGAGGCTGCCGTCGG
>ENA-ORNT01000927-ORNT01000927.1-human-gut-metagenome-genome-assembly--contig:-NODE-927-length-20498-cov-3.329159_pt1 | contig 20498 bp, 19 predicted proteins | sample MGYA00242120_ERZ509032 | MGnify/ENA primary metagenome ERZ509032 (study PRJEB26280, sample SAMEA2338729) | human gut metagenome | biome: human gut; feature: human-associated habitat; material: faeces...
ACTCTTTCTTTTGATGGTGGGAAATCTCACGGAGGCTCTACGGTTTGTGGTTTTTAAGCTCACACGGATTCATCGTTTATGGCCAATATGGTCCGAAGGTGCTGTCATGGGTCGTGAGTCATAGGTCCTAAAAAATCCAATTTCTGACTTCTAACCTCTGATTTCTGATTTCTTTTTTGTAATTTTGTAGATTATGGCAAAGAGTAAAGAATTGACTCCAATGATGAAGCACTTCTACGAGATGAAGGCGAAGCACCCCGATGCGGTGCTGCTTTATCGCGTGGGCGACTTCTACGAAACATACGGCGAAGATGCCATCATAGCAAGCGAAATTTTGGGCATTACGCTCACCCGACGCAGCAACGGCGCGGGTAGCGGCACTGAAATGGCGGGGTTCCCACACCACGCTCTCGACACCTATTTGCCCAAACTGGTGCGCGCTGGTAAGCGTGTGGCTATCTGCGACCAGCTCGAAGACCCGAAACTCACCAAGAAACTGGTGAAGCGTGGCATCACCGAACTGGTGACTCCAGGTGTGGTCACTGCCAGCACTATTCTCGACCGTAAGGAGAACAATTTCTTGGCAGCGGTATGCTTTGGGAAAAAGACGGTGGGCGTGGCGTTTCTCGACATTTCCACTGGCGAATTTCTCGCGGCTGAAGGTGCGGCTGAGTATGTGGAAAAACTGCTCGGCAATTTCGCGCCAAAGGAGGTGCTGATTGAACGTAGCTGCCGCAGCAAGTTTGCCGACCTGTTCAACACTCGCGTACTCACTTTCGAACTCGATGACTGGATGATGAGCGAAGAAAGCACCACCGACCGACTGCTCCACCACTTCCAGACACAGAACCTCAAGGGCTTTGGCGTGGAGGGCATGACCGAGGGCGTAAAGGCGGCAGGTGCCATTCTCCATTACCTCGACCTCACACAGCACACGCAAATCAAGCATATCACCACGCTCGGACGCATCGAAGCCGACCGCTTTGTGCGCCTCGACAAGTTTACCGTCCGTAACCTCGAACTTGTGGCTCCGATGGCGGAAGATGGCAAGAGTCTGCTGTCGGTAATCGATCGCACGCTTTCGCCTATGGGCGCGCGTATGCTCCACCGATGGGTGCTGTTCCCTCTGAAGGACGTGAAGGCCATCAACCGCCGCCTCGACGTGGTGGAATACTTCTTCAAGGATGTGGAAGGCCGTGAACTGGTGAAGCAGCAGCTGGAACTGGTGGGCGATATCGAGCGTCTGATTTCGAAGGTGGCTGTGGGCCGCATCACGCCTCGCGAACTGGTGCAACTCAAGTGCGCGCTGCAAGCCTTGGAGCCGATTAAGCGATTGTGCGAACGGAGCGACAACGATGTGTTGCGCAGTTTCGGCGACCGCATCAACCTTTGCCAACTCATTCGCGACCGCATCAACGAGGAGGTGAATCCCGATGCGCCAAACCAGGTGAACCGTGGCAATGTGATTAATCCGGGCGTTGACCCGCAACTCGACGAACTGCGCGAAATCTCGGTTTCGAGCAAGGACTACTTGATGCGATTGCAGAAGGAAGAAAGCGAGCGCACAGGCATTCCAAGCCTGAAAATCGCCTACAATAATGTGTTTGGCTACTACATCGAGGTGCGCAACTCCCACAAGGACAAGGTGCCAGCGGAATGGGTGCGCAAGCAAACGCTGGTCAATGCAGAGCGTTACATCACCCAAGAACTGAAGGACTACGAGGAGAAGATTCTCGGTGCAGAGGAGAAGATTCTGATTATCGAGAACCGATTGTTTGGCGAACTCGTGGCGGCTGTCACCGACTACATTCCTGCCATTCAGACCGACTCACAACTCATTGCACAACTCGACTGCCTTTGCGCTTTCACCCGCGCCGCCATCGACAATAAATATAACCGCCCTGTGATTGACGAGAGTCTCGACATCGACATCAAGCAGGGCCGCCACCCTGTGATTGAGAAGCAGTTGCCACCGGGCGAATGTTATGTGCCCAACGACATACATTTGGGCAACGACGACCAGCAAATTATGATTATCACCGGTCCTAACATGGCTGGTAAATCGGCTTTGCTGCGCCAAACCGCACTTATCACGCTGATGGCGCAAATCGGCTGCTATGTGCCTGCCGAATCGGCGCACATCGGGTTGGTTGACAAGATTTTCACCCGTGTGGGTGCCAGCGACAACATTTCGCTTGGCGAATCCACGTTTATGGTAGAAATGACCGAGGCGGCATCAATCCTCAACAACCTGAGCGAGCGCAGCCTTGTGCTGTTCGATGAGTTGGGCCGTGGCACATCCACCTACGACGGCATTTCCATTGCCTGGAGCATCGTGGAATACATTCACGAGGGTCGCGCCCATGCCAAAACGCTTTTCGCCACCCACTACCACGAGTTGAACGAGATGGAAAAATCGTTCCGCCGCATTCGCAACTACAATGTGAGCGTGAAGGAAATCGATGGCAAGGTGGTGTTTGTGCGCAAACTCGAAAAGGGCGGCAGCGAGCACAGTTTCGGTATTCATGTGGCGAAACTCGCAGGTATGCCCCGCAGCATCGTCGACCGTGCCGATGAGGTGCTGGCGCAACTCGAAGCCAACAACCGCAACGAGCAAGTGGCGACAAAAGACCTCGGCGATGTGGGCTCGAAGCGCAGTGGCTATCAGATGTCGTTCTTCCAACTCGACGACCCTGTGCTTAGCCAAATCCGCGACCAGATTCTCCACCTCGACATCAACAACCTCACCCCAATGGAGGCACTCAACAAACTCAACGACATCAAATCCATCATCACCGGCAAATAATCCCCACGCCCAGTGCGAGCAATTTGAATTTTCGGTTTGGATTTCAGCTTTCGGTTTGGATTTTGTCAATTTTTCACCGATTTTTGGTTTGGATTTTAGCTTTTGGTTTGGATTTTATCAAATTTTCGCCATTTTTTGGTTTGGATTTTAGCAAAAAGTATGTATTTTTGCAAGTGTAATCGTTTTTTACCCTAACGACCGATTAGGATTAAAATCCTCTGAATTATGGCATATTTAACACGACATATTGACGCACAGTTGCAAGAATGGAAGGATTCCCCAAGAAGGAAACCTTTATTGATACGAGGTGCTCGGCAAGTCGGCAAATCCACAGCTGTTAGAGAATTGGGAAAATCGTTTCGCCATTTCATGGAAATCAACCTCGAACGCCAGCCTGATTTAAGGCAACTGTTCACTGAAAACATCGACGTGAAAGCCACTTGTGATAATTTAAGCGGCACATTGCATATTCCCATCATTCCTGGAGAGACATTATTGTTTATCGACGAGATTCAGGTATGCAAAGAGGCGATTATGGCACTCCGTTATTTTAAAGAAGATTATCCAGAACTGCATGTGATTGCAGCAGGGTCGCTTTTGGAGTTTGCCTTGGAAGAATTGCCGTCGTTCGGTGTGGGCAGGATCCGCTCTTTATATATGTATCCATTTTCTTTTGACGAGTTCCTTATGGCGCAAGGTTTAGAAATGAGCATTTCCTATAAGAGCAAGGCCACAAGCGAGAGTCCACTTCCCGAACTTGCACATAAAAACCTCGTTGAACAGCTCCGCTCGTTCTACCTTGTGGGTGGAATGCCTGCCGCAATCATTGAATGGGTGGAAACGCATAGTTATTTGGAAGTGTCGCGAATCCATAACGATATTCTCGACACTTATCAAGATGATTTTTCGAAATATAAAAAAAGAGTTTCCCCTGTGCTGCTCCGCCAAGTGCTTCGTTCGGTAGCTTTACAGGCTGGTTCCAAGTTTGTTTACACTATTGCGTCAAAAGACGTGCGTTCTGCCCTCGTGAAAGACGCTTTGCACCTCCTTACGCTTGCCGGGCTAATTGTCCCAGTAAAGCACACCAGTGCCAACGGACTACCATTGGGAGCAGAGGAAAACGACAATTATGTGAAATATTTGTTCTTTGATTTAGGTGTGATGCAAACGATGCTTGGCAACCCTCCATCTGATACTCTTTTGGCATCGGAAGTGGATTTTGTGAACAAAGGAGCCGCTTCAGAAATGTTTGCAGGATTGGAATTGCTCAAGTATCACGACTGTTTTCAAAAGGCAGAAATGCACTATTGGCAAAATACAGCTAAAAACGCATTATCGGAAGTGGACTATCTCATTGCTAAAAACGGCAAAGTGCTCCCTATCGAAGTGAAAGCAAGTACGCAGGGCAGTATGCAAAGCCTATGGGTATTTATGAGAAAGCACCGAATCCATGACGGCGTCCGCACTTCTTTGGAAAATTTCGGGCAGCTTTATTACTACGACTCGGCAGCCGACCAAGCCGAGCGCTTTGTGCGAATCATACCTCTATATGCACTTAGCAACTTGAAATAAGGGGTTTTCTCGGCGCATGAGGGAGGAATATTCATTTATTTATTGTAATTTTGTAGGCAAAACGAAAAACCCCAAAAACAATTCTATTTATATATGGAAATTATCAATCTGTGTGAGCACGACTCGCTGGTGAGCCGCTACATGCTCGAACTCCGCGACAAGAATATTCAAACCGACCGCCTTCGCTTCCGCACCAATGTGAAGCGTATCGGTCAAATCATGGCTTATGAAATTTCAAAGCGTCTGAATTATACTGACTGCAAGACCGACACACCACTCGATGTGGCAAACACCCGCAACATCGCCGACAAGGTGGTACTTGGCTCTATTTTCCGTGCCGGACTCCCTCTGCACGAAGGTATGCTCAGCTACTTCGACGATGCCGACAACGCCTTCATATCAGCCTACCGCCAGTATATCAACGGCAGCGACGAGTTTGAGATTCACACCGAATATCTGGCAAGTCCAAGCATTGAAGACAAGGTGCTCGTGATAGCCGACCCAATGCTTGCCACAGGCAGTTCTATGGAGGTGGCAATCAAAGGCTTTCTGCAAAAAGGCACTCCCAAGCACATCCACATCGCAGTGATCATCGCCACCGACCAAGCCATTGAATACGTAAAGGAAACCCTCCCCGAAGGCATTGAAACCACCATCTGGGCAGGCGACATCGACCACATTCTCAACTCCCACAGCTACATCGTGCCCGGCCTCGGCGACGCCGGCGACCTCCTCTACGGCGAAAAATAACTCCCCCAAAAAACTCCAATTATCAGAAATCACGGCAACGATATACGAGTTGTCCCAGTAAATTCATAAAGGAATATTTATACAATACAAAAATGGCACAAAGCGAGAAGCTCTGTGCCATTCATTTTAGGTGCTATATACTAATTTGACTTTTTTGCTGAAAAATGAAATTATATATTTGAAACATATTGCGTTATTTCTTCAGACGATGCTTCCGCTATCACTTTGATGATATTTTTTGTATCATTTGCACAATCTGATAGGACCTGCTGATATATCTTAGTATTAGTTGCAATCGCTTCGCTCTGAAATTTTGCATGAATTGTTAAATTAATAACATTTGTGTCGGTAGAGTATTCTTTTTCTTTAACCCATACTTCTGAAATTGCTTTTTCCCGTGACAATACGCTGTTGTTTCCTTTTATCTTATTACTAGCGGCATTTGATAGGTATGCTATTAACTCATTTCTCCAATTCGAAGCGTATTCTTGTTTGTCTCCACTAATAGTTGAGTAACGAACCAAACGCCATTTTTCTATAATTTGTTGAGATGAGTTTGTAAGCAATGCCTTAAACATTTTTCTTTCATACGCCATCTCCGTCAGAGGATATGATTTATACTGCTCTGCGTCTGACATGGTCATGTGCTCATCCATCCTTTTGGTCATAATTTCTGCCAATTGCAATATCTGAAAATCTTTCATAAGAATTAATTCATTTGGGAAATGATAGTACATGTTTCCCTGTAAAATGGGACTCTAAAAAACAGTACTGCAATCAAGTAATACGGTTTTTTTATTTCTGTGCTCTAAATAATAGTCTTCTTATTGTCTCATAAATAATAGGAATTTTAATTTGTCACCATAGTTACTGATGTGATTTTCTGTAGTCATCTGCCGTGATTCCTCCGCTGCTAAGACATTTTTCAATATCAATCTTTGGCGACAACTTTATTTTTCCTTCGTGCAACTGACTTTGTTGCTCATTAGCAAGTCTTGCTTCTTGTTCCTTTAGCTTTTCTAACATTTTTTCCATATACTATAAATACTTATATTTCCACAAATATACACTTTTTTGTTAATTGTCAGATATTTATCAAAATATAAATTTCAAATTGGACATGAGAAACAGAAACGCAATACGCCAAAAATTCAAGAGGTACCTTTTCCCTTTCACCACAATATGTTGTTTAGTTTCGGATTAGGTGTTTGGCGAGGCGGGAGGCTCCGCGGAGGCCTTTGCTGGTGATGTGGTAGAGCAGGGGGAGGATGAGGCGGCGGAGGGGGCTGCCAGCGGCGAGGCGGCGGTAGGCTGGGGCGTACAGCTCGCGTGCGGCCTCGGTTTTGCCCTCTTTGGCGTAATGCGCTGCCAAAACGATGCGGCGGAAGTCGATTAAATGCAGCATTCGCTCTTTTTCGGGGTGATTTGAGTTCGCCATATATTGCTCAACCAAATCAATCACATGTTCCCATCGCCCGATGCGGTCGGAGAAATTAGTGCCCGTGATCGACGCTGCACCACTGTCGTAAATGTCAACCAGCAATTGGTTAACAATAGCTATGCGTGGCTGTCCAAGCAAAAGGCGAATCCCCAGTTCCCAATCGTTCCATTCAAAAAGTTCTGAGTTCCAAGGTCCGTATTCTTCAAAAAACTCGCGGCGCACGGCATAGCGCTGTGTGGCAAATATGCTATGCAGAATTTGGTTGGCAAACAGGTCGGTGGTGAAAAAAGGGAGATTGCGTAGGTTGCCGTCAAGGCTGTGCAGACACGCCTTCGTCGCCACAAGGTCAAGCGCACCGCCATGCTGAGTAATGGCATTGCGGTAAGATTCCACAAGCGTTGGACGCATGGTGTCGTCGCTGTCGAAAAACAGCACCCAATCGCCTTTTGCCTCGGCAAATCCGCGGTTGCGTGTGGCAGATGCCGTGTGATGCGACTCTTGAGCCACCACCACCTCAAATCCGTCAGCAGAATGTTGAGCTTGAAATTCATGCAGCACACTCAAAGAATCGTCGGAACTGTCATTGTCAACCAGCACCACTTGAAGTGGACGGTAGGTCTGTGCCAACACCGAAGCGAGTGTGGGTTTCACCTTCTCGGCGCGGTTGTAAACAGGTATGATGATGGTAAAAAGCATTGTGTCAATTTATTTCTTCTGCAAATATAGTGCAAATCTATTGCAGAGCAACAAGTTCGCTTGATTGCTGTGCTGAGATGCTACCTATTTTCTACAAAGATAATGGAAAAACACTAATATGTGAAAAAAAAACACTATCTTTGGCATTCAATCGTCCCCTTTCAACAAAAACGAATAAAGATGACATTGCAGCTCCTGATATGCACTTTCAACGACGGAATCAAGCGAATCCCCGACTTGTTGCTCCCACCTATCGACGGTGTGGAATACCTTGTGTCGTGGCAGCAAGCCGATGATTTCACCCCCCACGAATTACCGGAAGAAATCGCCGACCGCTCCGATGTGGAAGTGACCACGCTGCCAGGACTCGGTTTGAGCCGAAACCGCAACAACTGCTTCCTTCATGCCTCAGCCGATATCTGCCTCATCTGCGACGACGACTGCCGCTACACACCCGAAGGACTTCGTGCCATAATCGACGCTTTTGAGCAAAACCCCGATCTTGACATCATCACCTTTGTGGCAAAGAACGACTCTGAACAGAAGTTCTACCCTTCCACCAGCTTCAACCTGAAGGAAAAGATGCGTAATTATTATGTCACATCATTTGAAATAGCTTTCCGACGCTTGCCTGTGATAGAGAGGGTGAAATTCAACGAACACTTCGGGTTGGGCTCCGATATGTTCGGCGCAGGAGAAGAGGCGATTTTTATAGCCGATGCCATTGAGGCCGACTTGAATTGCCAGTTTTTCCCCACACAAATTGTGGAGCATCTTGGCCCCACCACATCAGTCACACGCGCAGGTGAAGCAAGTGTGCTGCGCTCCAACGGTGCCATACTCTACCACAGCTACCGCGCCACCATGTGGCTCCGCCCCCTGCCCCTGCTGGCATGGCGCGCCCACCGCAGTGCCAACGTGCCCTTCACCTACGCCCTCAAGCACCTCAACCAAGGCATCACCCAAATGCGCCGCCTCACCAAAAACCCCTAACCTCCCCCACAAATAGTAGGATAAGCGTTATTTGGAAAGCGAAGAAAAGAGTTTTGACACTAAGGATACCAGTTGTGTCACGCTTTCTTTGTCTGCTACAGGGATATTGATGCTGGTTTGCCCGGTAGCTTCATCGGTTTTCACGATGCTGTCAACCAAGTGTGCTGTGGCTTCGGGTGACTGGAGCGTTTTCGCGAGTCCAGACAAGAACGATATGCCTTTTTCCACGAGTTGTTCGGGTGTGTCGCCGGCTGTGCTGGGCGTGGTTTTGTGATGCTCGTCATCTGGTTTCACCGACTGTTCTGCCTCTGCTTCAGACTCATGCTCTTCAAATTCGAACTCGTATTCGTGGTTGTCAGGACTGCTGGCTTCCGGGGTGTCGTGCGTGTCAATAGCGTCGCGGTTATCTTCCAAGTCGTCGGAGGAAACAGCCGTTGCAGGTTCTTTGTCCGCATCTTCATCAATTACGCTGCCCACCACATTGGCGATGGTGCTGAATTTATCGTCGCTGATGAAAATCGAGTCGTCGCCATTGTCGAGCACTCCCTCAAACATGTTTTGCTTGAATCGCAATTTACCTATCATATTCTCCTCGATTGTCCCTTTCGACACAAGGTTGATAACCTGAATGTTGCGCTGCTGGCCGAGGCGATAAATGCGGCCTATACGCTGTTCGAGCACGGCAGGATTCCATGGCTGGTCGAGGTTCACAATCAGCGATGCCGACTGTAGGTTCAATCCCGTGCTGCCGGCATCGGTGGAGAGGAACACACGGCAATCGGGATCGGATTGGAAACTTTGCACGATAGCGCCACGCTTTGGCGAAGGCACTCCACCGTGAAGATAAACGTGACCTATGCCTCGCTTTTCAAGTTCTTGCACCAAGAGGCGTGTCATTCGCTCCCATTGACTGAAAACCACCACTTTCTCATCACCACCCTGTATCATTTGGTCGATAATGTTGAGGCATTCACCAATCTTCACATCATGTCGTGTGTGCTGGTCGAGAATGAACGTGCTGTCGCACACCATGCGCATCATATTGAGGTTGAGCAGCAATCTGTGTCTATCTTTCTCAGAAAGGAAGTGGTGGGCGTTCCATTTGTGAATGAGCTGAGCCACAGTCGATGCGCACTCTTCGTGAATGGCCATCTGCTGATCCGTCATAGGCACGAGCAAATTAGTGTCGCATCGGTGGGGCAACTGCATTTCCACATCGCGCTTTCTGCGACGAATCAACTTTTGCTTCACTTGGGAGCCAATGGCGTTGAGGTTGCGGTAGCCCAGCACCTTCCCTGTATCGTTGGTCACAATGCACTGGTCGCGGAATTGATGGTATGGACCGAGGCAATACTGGTCCACCAGTTCCATCACCGAGAACAATTCCTCAAGTTTGTTTTCGAGTGGTGTGCCCGAAAGTGCTACCATATATTTCGATTTCAGCCGTCGGGCAGCCGCAGCAATCCTCGTGTGCCAGTTTTTCAGGCGTTGCACCTCGTCGAGAATCACCATATCGGCATCAATATGCCCCATGAATTTGGCATCGTTTGCCATTGTGTGATACGAAACGATTTTATAGGTGGCAGCATCGGCATAGAGCGCTTTTCGCTTTGCCGCATCACCTTCAATCACCATTACATCGGCTTTTGTGAAGCGTTCAATTTCGCTCTTCCACTGATATTTTAGCGATGTGGGGCAAACCACCAGAACGTTGCCCAGCAGATTGTGCTTCCGTAGCACTTCTGTTGTGGCGATGGCTTGAATGGTTTTGCCAAGCCCCATCTCATCGGCAATCAGAGTGCGCCCCTGTCTTACGGCAAACCGCACACCTTCTTTCTGATAGGGGAAAAGGCTGACACTCAGCAGCGAATCGAAAACCTCATCGGTCAGACCGTTGACTATCTCGGCGCGCGTCCTGCTTTCACGCACCTCAAGCACAAACTCAAGAGCATCGTCGTAGCAGCGGAAAGTGTCGGAAATCTGCCGAGCCTCGTTGAGCAGCGTCGGGAAATGCTCATATCCATTTGCGAGAAGCACCCCGTCGGCATCAAAATAGCGACTTGCCAACTCCTTGAACTCACTCTCACATTCCGAACCTATGCGAATACGGACCGTGCGACCTTTGCGATACGACAGATAGATGCTCGTGTAGGCAGGTATGTCGCGATGAACACGCATTTTGCGGCTGTTGCTAATTTTGTTTTTCACAGCCTCAAGATGCTTGCAAGTACCTAATTGCGAAGTCTTGAAATCAAGACATGAGCAATAGTTCCACACACTATCTGCTCCACGATACACCACCTTGTATCTCCTGTGCGTGTGTGGGTTGCGCACCCAATATTCGCCTGGTGCCGACTCCTCGTCGATAGGCTCAATGCCGAAATTTTCGGATATGGCAGCTTGCTGACGCAAAGCCACTTGCCACTCCTCCAGCGTCATTCCACTCGGCCTCGTCACCTCCGACAATCGCTTAGCAGTCTTCTTCTTAGTCGCATTCTTGGTCACAGTTTTCTTCTTCGCCATCTTCATCAAAAACGTTTAACTAGTTACATCCACAAAGATACTTCCCCACAACAATCCCTACAACCATTCTCTCATTTTTTTTCACTGAAAATCACACTATAATTTGCCTAATAGCTCCAAATAGGTCATTTATGAGTTTTTCACCTCAAAAGGTGATGATTTAGCGACAATTCTTTTGTTTAACAGTATATCCCTATCTTTCAAAGATTTATAAATCCTTTTTATGGCAATAGGTAATGGATTTGTAACGTGTAACCGAATAGTTACGGTAAGCGAGGTTTTCTTCTCTTTCAAAGATGATTTTTCTTATTTAGCTTAACAATTACAAATAAATGAGTAACTTTGTAAAGTAAGATAAGCTATTTATAGGTAGCTATCTAAAACCTATTAACATAATCCTGATAAGTATGATAAACTTTGTAGCACTGGATTTAGAAACTGCAAATGCCTATAGGGGCAGTATCTGCCAGATAGGTATAACGGAAGTTATTGATGGAAAAGGAACTTTCTACAAGAACCCAGACAATTAACAAGACATAATGAACTATTACAAATGAAACACCTTTTATATCTCATTTTAGCACTGCTTCTGGTGTCTTGTAATAAGGGAAGGGTTGTAGAAGTGCACAACATTGACAAGGCTTGCAATGTATCCATATTCCAAGGCATCAAACCAGACATCAAGTATAGTGAACTATGTGCCATAGTAGGTTCACCTAATGAGTTCATTGAAACCGGAAGTGGCGAAGATAAAGAGAAGTGTCCTGTTTATTACTTGAAGGATGCTAAACTTGTATGCCATTGGTCTGGTGATGAAGAAGACCCTATAGGTGTGATAGACTGGATACCATACCAGAACAAAACTTTTACACTAAATCAATTCTTCAAGGCTAATCCTAGTGAATATGGCTTTGATTCAGAAACAGAGAGATTCCGAGTTTACAAGGATGGCATCTGGTACTTTTCTGTATATGTAGAGAACAACAAATTAATCAAAGTATCATATTGGCTTTTAAAGAAATGAAACAGAAGATTAAGGGACTTATTGCCTACCTCCAAACCGTTGATAATCTCTATTACAAAGTGGTGTTGGGTATCATTGCCTTTGCCTTACTTTGGATAGCAGTGAACTTGCAAGACTTGTATGAATTGATTGACGATAAATTTTGATATGAAACAGTTACACAAGATAGGTCTAGGGGTGGCTATAGCTCTGCTGATATGCCTTTTTCCTATGCCATATGGCTATTACACCCTTGTAAGGTTCATAGTAATGGTATTCTTTGGATGCTTGGCATTTGCCTTCAACAAGGAAGGAAAGACAAATTATGCCATAGCGTTTGGTGCTGTGGCTTTACTTTTTCAACCATTCTTCAAAATAGCCCTTGGAAGAGGAATGTGGAATATCGTTGATGTGATAGTTGCAGTGGCACTATTGATTCTGTGGTACAAGCACAAATAAACAAATCCCCACCTAACCACAAAAAAGAGGTTTTTTTTTATGTTTTTGTTTTAGTGCCCCCAGTATTTATCCACTGAGTGGTGAAAGGGAAAAGGCACCTGTTGAATTTTTTGTGATTCAATAGGTGCCTTTTTGTTGGGTATTGTACAATACCGGTTTTGTTACGAAAGGACTATACGGTGAGGATTTCTTTTTCTTTGGCGGCGAAGAGTTCGTCCACTTTCTTCAGGAATTTGTCGTGGATCTTTTGAACTTTTGCTTCTGCGTCTTTTTGCACGTCTTCAGCCATGCCGTCTTTCACAGCCTTCTTCAAGCCTTCGATGGCTTCGCGGCGTGCGTTGCGGATGCTCACTTTTGCCTTTTCGCTTTCGGCCTTAGAGTCCTTCACGAGTTGTTTACGGCGTTCCTCGGTGAGTGGTGGAATGTTGAGGCGGATCACTTCACCATTGTTTTCTGGGGTGATACCCACGTTTGAGTCCATGATGGCCTTTTCGATGTGGCGGAACATGCTCTTGTCCCATGGGGTGATCATGATAGAGCGAGCGTCGGGCACGCTGATGTTAGCCACAGCGCTGAGTGCCATTTTGCTTCCGTAGGCATCTACTTTCACGCCATCGAGGATTTTCACATTGGCCTTACCTGCGCGGATGTGAGCCAATGCCTCTTCCAAATAAATGGTAGCCTCGCCCATCTTCTTTTCAGCAGGGTCGAGATAAAATTTAACGTCGTTCATAATTTGATGTCTTATATTAATTGTTTTAAATATATCAGAATTATTCAGGTTACGAAAATAGTAATTTTTCGCCGTTTTCGCAAAAAATCACAAAAAATATTCGTTTATCCCATTCAATATGCGCATTACTGGGTGAAGATGAGGGTGGTTTTGTTTTTGGAGGCTCGGCTTGGGGCACTGGGGTTGAAGGAAAATCCTTCGTGGGTGAAGGCTGTGAGTGCTTCGGGTTGTGTGATGCGGTTTTCGAGGATATAGCGCACCATTGCGCCACGGCAAGCCTTTGCCCACACCGCTTGCATTTGGAGGTCGCCACGGCTGTTGCGAGCGTAGAAAAGGGGCTGAATCACCGTCAGTTCGCGCAACACTCGTTTCCAGTCGAAAAGATGCTCATACTCTGCCGTGGAAAGGTGAACGAGGATGCCGTCGTCGGCTTTCACGCTGTCGATGAGCACATCGGTGAGCCGACCACGCCAAAACTGGCTCATGGGCATGTCGTCGGTGGCATCGAGTGCCACGGAATGTTCCATGCGATAAGGCACAATGCCGTCCATGGGGCGAAGCAGACCGTAGAGAAAGCAGGTAATCCACAGGTGGCGGTTGCCAAACTCCAACGCCTCCGGACTGAGCGAAGCGGCCTTCAGATGCTTATAGGCCTGACCGTTGTAAGCCATGATGGCAGGCATCTTCTCGGCGATGCCCCACGAGCGATAACGCTCGCAGTTCTCCAACGCCAACGCACAGCTACAACCCAGCATCTGCGCCATGGTTTCGGCATCGGCTCGCGCCATTTCTGCCGCCAGCACATCAGCCACCGCTTGAAACATCGGCACACTCTGCGCTTTCGCCTCGCTGCTTTCATTCATTATTTTCGCATTAGCCAGAAGTATTTGCATAATATGGAGGATTTACTGGAAAGTGAGGATTGAGGTGTGGGAAGGGGTGATGAGTTCGGCGGCTTGGCGCACTTGCTCGGCAGTGACCGCCTTGATACGCTCCACGGTGCGATCGACGTTAGGCACCTGATTCCAGTAGAGCACGCTCTTGCCAGCGCCCAGTGCGGTGGCCTCCACACTCTGCGATGCCACGAGCAGTTGACCGCAATATTGGCGTTTGGCGGCTTCAAGGCGCGAGGCCGATAGTGGCGACTGTGCCAACTGGTCGATGGTCTTGCCGATGATGTCGAGGCTTTTCTTCACCTTGTTCTGCTCGCAGCCGAAGTAGATTTCGAGCAAACCGCAGTCGGTGAAACTGGCGATTGACGATTCCACCGTATATACCAAACCACGGCGTTCGCGCATCAGCACATTCAGCAGCGAGTTCATGCCGGGGCCAGCCAGCAGATTGTTGAGCAGCGCCAAGGCGAAACGGCTATCGTCGTACATACCAGGCACCCTCGCACCCACTATGGTGTGGCTCTGGTGCAAGCCGAAATCCACCACTTTGTGCTCCGCAGGGAGTATGGCAGGGGTGACGCGTGCCGGGCGGCAGAGCCGGTGGTGCATCGCGCCAAACTGTTTTTCTGCCTCGCGAAACACCTTGGCGGCATCGGCAGGACCCATGTAGAAAAACGACATATTTTCGGGCACATACTGTTCCTTCAAGTAGCGTGCGCAATCGGTGCTGCCCATGGCGGTGATGTGATCCTCAGTGCCGAGAATGTTGTGCCCCATGCTGCTGCCTGATCCGAAAATCAAGTCTTCAAAATCGTCGAACACGGCTTCGCTTGGTGTGTCGCGGTAACTTGCCACTTCCTCCAGCACCACATCTTTCTCACGCTCGATTTCGGCTTCGGGAAACACCGAGTGCATCACCAAGTCGGCAATCAGTTCCATGGCGCGCTTGAGGTAAGGCTCTGGAAACACGCTGTAGAGTGCCGTGCCCTCTTTGGTGGTGTAGGCGTTGAGTTCGCCGCCCACGGTCTCCATGCGATTGAGAATGTGCCACGCGCGACGATGTGTGGTGCCCTTGAATATGGTGTGCTCCACGAAGTGCGCCAGTCCGAGGCGTGAGGCGTGGTCGTCGCGACTGCCGGCGTTGATACTCAGGCCGCACCAGCCCACACGCTGCGCCGCTGGCACATGCACCAGTTTCAGCCCATTGGGCAAAGTATGTGTAGTAATTTCTTTCTTCATTTTGCTGTGTTAGTTTCTTGTGTCGAGGTGGATAATGTTTTGCACCATCATCAGTTCACGAATGTCGGCGCGATGTATTTCCATATCGTCGTAGTTGGGGTTTTCGCTCCGCAGAATCACCATATCGGGGTCGGCGTGTCGGCGCACATATTTCACCAGTCGGAAATTGTCGAGCAGCACCACATATATCTGCCCCCAAAAGATGTATTGCGTGTTGGAGAGTTCGCGCACGGCGATGAGGTCGCCACTGCGGATAACGGGGCTCATCGAGTCGCCACTCACACGCACGATGCGGCAGTTCTCGTTGATGATGTCGGGCAGATTGATGTGGCCCACCACCAAGTCGTCGGAAAACATGCGTGCGCGCGGCATTGTGCCAGCCGTCACATCGATGTCGTAAACTGGCGTGCCCATCGAAATGGTTTCCACCTCGCTTGCCGGCACGGTGGTGATGGAGGGCGAACTGTGTTTGGCAAACGGAATGTCGGTGCCCTTTTCGAGCCATTCCTTCGAAACGCCCAAATTCACCACAATGCGGTTGATGAGCGAATCGCTCACAGGCAAGCGACCGTTCATATACTTTGACAGGTTGGAAGTATCAACGCCAATTTTCTTGGCAAACTCGGTTTGCCTGAAATTGAGTTCCTTGATAAGATACTTGATGCGAGAAATAATGTCGGAGTCAGCCATGATAGTGTATAATTTTATTGTGTGTGTTTATAGCCAAAAAATGGAGGCATCAATAACCAAAGGCAAAATTACCACAAAATTGGCATTTTACCAATTTATCACCCACCTTTTTTCTCTCCCCACCAAAAGTTTTTTTGCAAAACAAGTGGATAGTGTGGGAAAATTCTTATTTTTGCGGACGAATATCAACTAACTACTACAGCCAAACATGAGCGAACTGAACGATTTCTTTTTCACCCTTAGCGGATATTTGTGGAGTTGGCCCACCATTGTTTTGCTTCTTGGAACGCATATTTACCTCACCGTCCGACTTCGTTTTCCACAACGCCACATTCTTAAAGCCCTCAAACTCTCGATTACGCCCGACAAGGGATCTTCGGGCGATGTGTCGCAATTCGGTGCGCTCGCCACTGCGCTGGCTGCCACCATCGGCACCGGCAACATTGTGGGCGTGGCTACGGCGGTGGCGCTGGGTGGTCCGGGGTCGGTGCTGTGGTGCTGGCTCACAGGCGTGTTTGGTATGGCCACGAAATACGGTGAGAGTCTGCTTGCGGTGAAATATCGTGTGCGCACTCCCGAAGGCAAGATGGCTGGCGGCCCGATGTACGCCCTTGAAAAAGGCTTGGGTTGGAAACGCCTTGCCATTCTCTTTGCGCTGTTTACCGTGATTGCTTCGCTGGGCATTGGCAACACCGTGCAAGCCAACGCCATTGCCGCATTGGCAGAGAAAACCTATTCCGTGTCGCCCTACATCACAGGCTTGATAGTGGCTGTGCTCACAGGCGTGGTGATTGTGGGAGGCGTGAACAGTATCGCCAAAGTGTGTGAATGGGTGGTGCCAATCATGGCATTACTCTATATTGTGGGATGCGGCTATGTGCTTTGGCACCATGCCGACTATGTGATGCCTGCCATCGAGAAAATCTGCTCATCCGCATTCTCGCCCCAAGCGATGGGTGGTGGCTTCGTAGGCTCCACTATATTGATTGCCGCACGCTTCGGTATAGCGCGAGGCTTGTTCAGCAATGAATCGGGACTCGGATCGGCATCTATCGCCGCTGCCGCTGCACAGACCCGAAACCCTGTGCGTCAGGCATTGGTGGCATCTACTGGCACATTCTGGGACACCGTGGTGATATGTGCCGTTACGGGCATCGTGCTCGTGAGTTGCATTATGGCAGACCCAACCATCAACTATTCCGACGGTGCCGAACTTGCCAACATGGCATTTGGCGACATTCCAGTAATAGGCAAGCCGCTCTTGAGTTTCGGCATGTTCACCTTCGCCTTCACCACCATACTCGGCTGGTGCTACTATGGCGAACGCTCGGTGGAATACATACGCGGAGGCATCACCACCCACATCTACCGCTGGGTGTTCATCGTCTTCGTATTCCTGGGTAGCATCATCAACCTCGAACTCGTGTGGAACATCAGCGACTGCACGAACGCCCTCATGGCAATCCCCAACCTCATCGCCGTCATTCTCCTCAGTGGTGTAATAGTCCGCGAAACCCGCACCTACCTCTGGGAAAACCGCCTCGACGCCCCCATGCCCCCCCGAACCTGAAGAATAACCCAATAATCACTAAAGAACAGGGGTAGTAAATTTGGCGATTTTTGCTTTAGAATCGGTGAAATGGGGTGGTTTTTTCGATTTTTTGGGGGAATACACTACGGAATTAAGAAATATTCACTATATTTGCAAGTGATAACTGCTGCGGATTTGTGGTGGTAATATTCGGATAATTAACTGATTAGGCTTTTAAAACTGGTACTTTACTATGAGGAAATCATTTGCATTTCTGGTCGTGGCTGTCTTGGCCACTGTTTGCTCGTGGGCTGCAACGTTTTCCACCACTTACAAGGTGGGTGATAGCAACAAGTGGGAGATGAGCAATTTCTGGAACAAGAGGACGTTTTATGTCGTTCCAGCGATGGGTCAGTCGGAATGTGTGGCGCTGTTTCCGGGCATATTCGAGGGGAAAGTCATCACCAGCGATGTGGTTGTGACCCTGCATGTGGCCAAATGGAGCGACGGTGCGAAGCCTAAGGCCAACACGTTCTCGCTATTTTTCGACTCGGAATGTAAAAACCCTGTGCCTGCCACCCAAAGCGGCACATTGCCCACCTCCAGCACTTTTGTGGACCTTGTTTACACGGTCAGCAAGGACGACGCGACCTTCACTAATGATTTGGCGGTGAAAATCAAGAAACTATACTCCAACTCCGCGCAAATCCGCTGGGAGTCGGCCACGATAGCGTTCTCCTACGAGAATGCCGAGCCTCCCGTCACGTTGCTGTCAATCGCCATCGCTGGCGAGCCCGCAAAAACAGCGTATTTTGTGGGCGAGGATTTCGACCAGACTGGCTTGACTGTGAAGGCGAATTACAGCGATGAATCGGCGGCAGATGTCACCTCCGATGCCGTGTGGTCCTTCGTCCCGTCCACAATCACCGCAGGCACTACCACCGTGACCGCCACCGCCACATACGGCGGCATGACCGCGAGCAAGGCGTGCGCCATCACCATCAAGGAACTCCCGAAATACACTTACACATGGAGCGTGAACGGTAAAGTGGCGCAAACATCTGCCATTACCGAGGGCGAGGCGGTTGTGCCGCCGGCCGACCCCGAACCGATATGCGGCAAGGTGTTCACAGGCTGGGTGACGACACCCACGGTTGATGCCGCGACGGCTCCCACTTATGCCACAATCGATGAAACAGCAAAAGCCAACACCACATACTACGCCGTGTTCGCAACCCAAACCATAGGCGCAGATAAATGGGTGAAGAAGGCGGCGGAGGAAGTGAAAGAGGAAGGCATTTACGCCCTTGTCACGCCCAGCGGCAACGCATTCAATGGCGAGATCGTGAATGGACATGGCAAAACCACCAACGGCGCGTTTGAGTTCAACGATGAAAATGTGGCAACCACCGCTCCCGAAGGCACTTGCGAACTCACCTTTGTGAAGTCGGAGAATGCTGTGAAAGACGGAGAGGTGGGCTTTAAAATGCTGAATGAAGCTACAGGAAAGTATTTGAACTCCACTAAAAACTACCCTGACCCTGGGTATCTGTCGTGGAAACCGTCGGAGGACAGCTACTGGTACTCTGTTAAAGCTGGCAGTTGGTTTTACGACAGCAACGCCACCTATTTGAGGGTGTACAACAGCTCTTTCCGAACTTATGCGAACAGCCGCAACGAAGATGTGATCTTCGCCCAAAAGGTGAAAGGCGTTGCCTACGCCGACTTCACCACCATCGTGGCGCCGCCGCAAGTGACCGCATTGGCTGACATGGCAATGAACGGCGCAGAAGGTGCCGTTTACCAGGTGGACGACGAAATGGTGGTGGCACGCAAGTTTGAGGCAGGCGGCAAGCACTACATCGTGGTGAAGGACGCAGCTCAGGCTGTGAGAAACCTCAGCAGTCCTGCCGCTGACGACAGGCACTTCGCCATCAACGGCAACAAGCAAGAGGACTACGCCCAAAACAACTGGATGCTCGTAAGTCTGCCTGTTGAACTCTACTACCAAGTGAACGAGAAGAGCACCGTCACCTCAATCACCGGCATGCTTGACGAAAAGCTCAACGTGGCTATGACCGCTACAAATGTGGTGGTAGGTGAGGCTGCTGATTTTGCCCCAAACACCTACTGTGCCATCAACTTCATGGGCGAAAGCAGCGTGAAGGGCGCCAACCCAGAGTACGCCAGCAACTACTACTTCGCCACTCCTAAGGCCAATGAATTTGCGAATGTGGTTTGGGCTGTTTACAACGCCACCGACGGCGCATTCCACCTCCCAGCGCGTCAAGGCTCTGCCAACGCGCAGGAATTCAAGGCAGCCTTCAAGGTCGACTATTCATTGAACTCCACCCCATCTCCCGAACTGATAGACGGAGACATGTACACATTCGAAGCCTTGATAAAAGAAGTGACCACAACCGAAGCAAAACCAGCGCCACGCAAAGCCGCCTACGACTCAACCACAGCCCCAAGCACAAGATTTGTGGTATTCCCCCTCAATCTCAACGGCAGCAGCAACATTACTACCGCCATCTGCGAAGTGAGCAGCGCAAAGAAGGCAAAAACCATCCGCTACTACAACACTTTAGGCACCGAATCCTCCCACCCATTCAAAGGCATTAACATCATGGTGACCACCCACACCGACGGCACCACCACCGCAGTAAAAGTTCTCCACCACTACTAATCTCCCCCCCACACCTCACACGTTTGACTGTTGTGGTTGTGAATTCAGAGCCCACTCGTCTAAAGATTGTTGACTCGTTTAGTGGATGGTGAAGGTGAAGAAGCGGGTGCGGATGGTCCAAACGTGGATTGCCCAGAGGAGGAAGAATCCGTTGGAAACCACATCGTAAACGGTGCCCCATGGCGATGGGAGGGCGATGAAGAAATTGAGCACCCAGAGCATTAAGTCGATATCGAAAAGCAGGTTCCATAGGCGTTCGCGGCTGGTGACCTCCACCACCACGTGTTCGCCCTCGCCGACCACCACTTTGTGCTCGGCTTGCACTCCCGGTTGCCACTTTCCCAGCGGCACACAGAATCGTACGCCAAGGCTATACACGCCTTTCGGCAACTCTATCTTCACTTCTTTGCCTCGCATCAAGCCCACAGGCCTGCCTCCGATGAGCACCCACAGCGGAATGCGCATCGGAATCAAACCACT
>ENA-ORNT01000930-ORNT01000930.1-human-gut-metagenome-genome-assembly--contig:-NODE-930-length-20481-cov-5.656418_pt1 | contig 20481 bp, 14 predicted proteins | sample MGYA00242120_ERZ509032 | MGnify/ENA primary metagenome ERZ509032 (study PRJEB26280, sample SAMEA2338729) | human gut metagenome | biome: human gut; feature: human-associated habitat; material: faeces...
CCATAATAGGAATAAGGGTTTCAGCACGGGGTGTGAGAGAATACTCCACTCTTGGAGGCACTTCGGCATACACTTTGCGGTTCACGTAGCCATCAGCCTCCAACGACTTTAACGTGCTGGTAAGCATCTTTTGCGAGATGTCCGGAATCAGCTTACGTAGGGCATTAAACCGTAGGGGGCCATCCTGATGAGATTTCAGGGTGTAGATTACAAGTAGCGACCACTTGTCGCAAACGCGCGCCAAAACGTTACGAATGGGACAGTCTTGCACAACCATTTCTTTTATCATTCTTGCCATAAGCTATATATCTTTTTTCTGTAATCTCGCTATGCTTTTATATTCTCAATATATTGTAGCAATAGCTTTATACATCACAATAGGCTACAAAAGTAACTAATATCCATAAACTACCATATATGCTTGTAGTTAATCTTAGTTAACGATGATTTTTTCTTTCTTCCATTCTTCCACAATAGTTACTTCGAAGTAACTATCTAACCCTTTTGTGCCTTCTTGTGAGGATTATTTTTTCAGTATATCTTTGCAAACGAAATAATCCTCTATCTGTAATTAGATTAAGGGAAAGAAAGAATTATAATCAACTAAAAACTATAGCACATTATGAAAGAAACAAAGACTATCGCAAAGGCTGCAAACTTCACAGCCGTAGATTTTGGTAAGATGAGTGAAATCAAGGATTACACCTTAGAGATGGGTCCTGAGATTAAGATTCCCGGAAAGGTATTCGGAGGTCAGAGCGTGAACGCTACTGGTGGTGAGTTCTCATTCCAGAGCTTTGCTCCTGGCACAGAGGTTGGTTTTCTTCATACTCACAAGGATCACGAAGAATTGTATTTCTTCCTTAGTGGTAACGGCGAGTTCCAGGTTGATGGCGAGGTATTCGCTATTCAAGAAGGAAGCGTAGTAAGAGTTGCGCCAGCAGGCAAGCGTTCGGTTCGCAATAATGGTTCCGAACCTCTTTTGATGCTGTGCGTACAATATCGTGGAGAAACATTCACTGCCGATGATGCTGCTGATGCCGACATTCTTAACGAGAAAGTAGAGTGGTAAGTTTGAGCTTATATAGAATATTTCTATTAGGGAAAGTATTAGGATATGACTTTCAAGTCGTAAGGATGCGACTTGAAAGTCCTGAACCGCATGTTTGCGATACGTAAGTGCCATAGATATTTTTCTAACTCCAATGGTTAGAAAATTATCTCCCATACGAAGCTAACCCATATGGTTAGAAAATTATCTCCCATGTTTAGGTGGTATACTTTTTAATTATTAGGGGTGGTACACTTTTAAGTTAGAATCTACATTTAAGACACGCCTATATGTATTTTATGTCGTCTTATGCCCCTGAAGTGTTAATGAATGTTTGGGAAAGTGTAACCTTCATAGGAAAGTGACACATTTTTGATAGGAATGCAACACCTGTTTCCTGAAAAAAATATATCTTTGTTACCCCATGGAATAGCATTAACACAAATTCTTTACAAATAAATTAAACTAACTTTATGGTTCAAATTACAAGACAAAACTGTATGTCGTTTACCGACCGTTTCTGGAATGGAGGAGTTAAGCGTTGCTTCGCTCTTCTTCCAATGATGTTGCTCACGTTGTTGCTTCTGCCTACACGTATTGCGGCGCAGACTACAACAGAAGACCAACGCTGTGTTTTGTTCAATAGCTCGGATGGGACAACCGATTATGTAGCAGAGTACGATGCCACGAATAAGACATTGACTTTCAAGAAAAATGATGCTGATGTATCAGATATATCAAGTAACATAGTTTTTGTTGGTAACTATAATAATGTGGCTGAAATTCGTAAGGCTTTAGGAAATGTTACCATCAAGGAGATTGTCTTCGATAAGAGTTTCAATACATACGCCACTACTTCGTTGAATAGTTTCTTTAAGAACCTCTCTGGGTTGGAAACAATTACAGACCTTGAATATTTGAATACAGCGAATGTGACGGATATGTCATCCATGTTCCATTCTTGTAGAAAACTCACCGATCTCGATCTCTCTAATTTGAATACAGCGAATGTGACGAATATGTCATACATGTTCAATAAATGTGAAAAACTCACCGGACTCAATCTCTCTAATTTCAATACAGCGAATGTAAAGAATATGAGATCCATGTTCGATGGATGTAGAAATCTCACCGAACTCATTCTCTCTAATTTCAATACAGCGAATGTGACGGATATGTCATACATGTTCCATAAATGTGGAAATCTCACCGAACTCGATCTCTCTAAATTCAATACAACGAATGTGACGAGTATGTCACACATGTTCTCTGGATGTACAAAACTTGCTTTGCTCGATTTCTCTAAATTCAATACAGAGAATGTGAAGGAAATGATCAGTATGTTCTATTCTTGTGGAAATCTCACCTTGCTCGATCTCTACAATTTCAATACAACGAAGGTAATGAATATGTCATACATGTTCAATAAATGTTCTGACCTCCAAACTATCTATGTCAGCGATAACTTTGTTGTGACAGGAATAACAAATGAAAAAAATAAAAAGGATATGTTTACAGATTGTAAAGCGCTCAAGGGTGCTCTCCCGGAGTATGACGCAACTAAAACAAACGTCGAATTCGCCAACTACAAGACTGGCTACTTCACCAAGCTTGTAGTAAGGAATGGAGATGAGGGATACGGTATTGCAGGAGAAACGACGCAGCTTATAGTTGATAAACTTTCTCTTGATGACACCAAAGACCTCGTGGTTTACGATCCATTCACAGCTACAGCTGCTTCTTATATCCGCACGATGGAAGGCACTACATGGGGTACACTCTGCTTGCCTTTCGAGGTATCGCTCGACGGACAGAACTTCCGTGCCTTCGAACTTCTTTCGGCTGACGAGAGAACTAATACAATAGAACTCGAAGAGGTTAATACAACCATCCCTGCCGGAACTCCGGTATTCATCAAAATGAATGAAGAAGCAAACTCGCTCAGCTTCTCTGTAGTCGACAAGGAGATAGCAAATGAAGTAAAGACTGGTGCAACTGCTGACGGCTATCAGCTCGTAGGTCTATATGCCACAAAGATGTTTGACAATGACCAGGACAGCAACTGCTATATCCTTAAGGCTGGCAAGCTGATGAACCCTGCCAAGATATTAAGTGAAACATTGACAGAAGCCGTTGGCTCCAAGCCTTTCCGTGCATATATGGTGGACAACAGTTCGTTTGCATCAGGTGCAAAGATGTTCAGCATCTCTGAGAATGGCAGCAACCCCACAGATTTTCTCTGCTTATTAATCCGGTGTATACACAAAAGTGCATTATATTTGAAATAATGTTTCCTTTTGTCGCTGTAAAACCAATTTTTTGCTTATATTTGCATCCACAAGAGATTTAATACTATACATCATTAAAAACATGTTTTAGCTTATGAGTAACAAACTGAACTTCATTATCACGGGAGCTACAGCGGCAATGCTTTTGTTGCCGGTGAAGACAGATGCCCAGAAACTGGAATTGGGACTGCGTAGCACTATTCCTGCGTCAGTATTGCAGAAACCCATGAGGACAACTCCTGCCGCATTGCGTAAACAGGAACAGAAGTTGGAAGACAGCTATCCGTTGCTTTTCAAAGGAATGGTGCTTAGAAACAGCTTCAACTCCGGACTTAAGGAGTTGCGCCACGGTGACAACCTTTCACCATTGTCTCTTCAACCGAGAGTGCCGTTGAGAACGGCAAAGACGGTGTCGGGCAGAGAGCTGTGGGGAAGCGTAGTGGATGATGCCACGTGGGGAGACAGTGGTAAAGCCTATGGCTTCTATAAATTCAATGCGGTGAGCAACATCACCGTTGAAGCGTTAGGACTGAATAATTATATCCGTCCTAACGGCGGCGGTGCCATTGTCGGCGACAAGCTGTACACCGTGAACTATACCGCTTATCCTGGAGTTATATTCGCTTCGCTATATGTGTTCAATACAGAGACGTGGGAGAGGGAAGGAGACATTGTCGACCTGAACGATTATTCTCTTATTGCCTGCGAGACGGCAACAGCCGACGACGGCACGGTGTACGGAGAGTTCTTCAATTCTGATGCCAGCGCAATGGAACTTGGCATTGTGGACTACCCGAACAAGACACGCACCACTATCGGAAGACTGGGGCATCAGTATGTTGCTCTCGGCATGACAAAAGACAATGTGCTGTATGGTGTAGCCGAAGACGGTAACCTCTACAAGATAAACACATTGACGGCGGAAGAGAAACTGATAGGAGCCACAGGCGTAAGACTGATGAACAGCGAACAGAAATACTACTATCAGAGTGGTGAGATAGACCAGAAGACGGGCGTATTCTATTGGGCATGTGTTGATGGCGCCGGTTCATCAAAGCTTTATACGGTAGACCTCACTACAGGTGCTGCAGAAGTAGTGGGAGAGTTCACCAACAACAATATGATAATGCTCCTCACCGTGCCGGAGGCTCTTGCCGACGGTGCGCCGACGGCAGCGACAGACTTGACAACACATTTCACAGACGGTAACCTGAACGGTACCATTTCATTCAAACTACCTACAACAAATATAAAAGGTGACAACCTTACAGGTGAGGTGGCGTACTCCATTTCCGAGGGTGCTGATGTGCTTGCCAGCGGCAGCGGCGCACCAGGTGCCGACGTTACGGAAAGCCTGACTTTCGATACAGACGGACTGAAGAATATTAAAGTTTCCACTTCCAACTCAGAGGGTAAGGGAGAGATAGCTAAGGCTACGATGTATGTAGGCTACGACACTCCTAAGGGAGCAGGAAACATAAGTCTTGCTATCAACGAAGAGACCGGTGACGTAAGTCTTTCGTGGGATGCCGTTACGGAAGGTGTAAACGGAGGATATGTGGGCGATGTGAAATATGATGTCGTCCGATATCCTGACAAGACCGTTGTTGCCAAGGGCATTACGGAAACGAGCTTCAGCGACAAGATTACGAGCAAGGACTTTAAGGCTTATGCCTACGGCGTGAAGGCTTACAACGACAAGAAGACGGGTGAAGAGGTCCGCTCCGACTATAAGGTGTATGGCGAAGCCATGAACCTTCCGTATTCAGAAGGGTTTGACAGTGAGGATTCCATGGCTTACTTCACCATCATCGACAACAACAACGACGACTCAAAGTGGTTCTATAACTATACCGACGGCAACGGCGAGGCAAGATATAAATATAATAAGGATAATGTGGGCGATGACTGGCTCATTACTCCTCCGCTCAAGGTGGAGAAAAACAAGGTATACACCGTGAAGTTCAAGGCAAGGTCTTACAGATCTTCTCTTATAGAGAAACTTGAGGTGAAATACGGTTCCAGCAACACAGTAGAAGGTATGACGACAGAGCTGCTGCCTGCAACGGAACTGCCGGGAGCATACACGGAATTTACCAAGGAGATTACCGCTACCGAAGACGGCAAGCTCTATATAGGATTCCATGCTGTCAGCGAACCGGACAGATACTATCTGCAGCTTGACGATATAAGTGTGAGTGCCGGTATGACGGCTTCTGCTCCGGCAGCGGCAGACAACTTCACTGTCGTTCCTGCCGAGAAGGGAGCAATGAGTGCGACGATCAGTTTCACAGCCCCGACGAAGGCTATCAACGGTGCTGATCTTTCAGACAAACTGAGCTTCAGGATAAAGCGTGGAGGCGTTGTCATCAAGGAACTGACAGATGTGGCTCCTGGCTCTAAGCAGACATTCGTTGATACAACTCCAGAAAACGGATTCAACTCCTATAGTATAACATCTGCCAATGCAGACGGCGACGGACGCACAACGGAACCTGTTGATGCTTATGTGGGTATCGACACTCCAAGTTCGCCGGTACTGAACATTGCTGACAATACCTCTTCCGTAAAGGTTACATGGACCGACAAGGAGGAAGGCGAAAACGGAGGATATGTTGACACGCAGAAGACTTCGCACAAGTTCTATACCCTTGAGAATAGCCCATATGGAGAAATTCCTTCGCTTGAAGCGAAAATACCTGTCGGCACAAACTTCTATGACTATTCTTTCGTTACCAACGAAGGTGAACAGAGTCTTGTGCGGTTCGGCGTTACGGCGGTTAACGAAACGGGAGAAGGCTCCGTCGGATACACTCCGTATATGGTTGTCGGCAAACCTTACGACACTCCGTTCTTTGAGAGCTTCCAGGGTGCAGAACTGACTTACGACATGTGGTGGACACTGAAGAAAGACTTCACCATAGGTCTCACCCTGGACTCTTCTGACGGCGATGGCGGTAGCTTCGCAATGCGTAGCGATGCCAACGATGGAACAGGTATAATCGGCTCAGGTAAGATTTGTCTTGCAGGCACTACCAACCCGATGCTCATCTTCAGCCACATGGCTGAAGCGGGGGCTAACGCCAAGCTTGTCGTTTCCGTGCAGAAGCCGGACGGAAGCATAGAGGACCTGAAGACAATAGATGTCTCTGCTGATGATGGAGGCTGGGTTCGTGAGTCTATATCATTGAAGCCGGAACTGGCATCTCTGCCGTATGTCATCTTCAGATTTACCGGCACGGCAAATCTCGGAGAGAGGATATATCTGGATGAATTCTATGTTCGCGACATACATAACAGCGATCTTACTCTGAAGAATTTCACTGCTCCAGCACGAATCAAGAAGGGTGAAACGGCAAAGGTTGAAGTTACCGTGAGCAACTTCGGCAGCACTCCTGCAAAGGACTATACCGTGAAGCTCTATGCCGGCGACAAACTCGTTGACAGCAAGGAGGAGAAGGCGGAACTTGCTCCGTTCGCATCAAAGACCTATTCGCTGGACTATGCTTCGAGCGTGATGGAACAGAACGATGCCGTTGAACTGAAGGCAGAGGTGGCTTATGATGCAGACATGAATCTTGATGACAATGCGAAGACTGCATCTGTGGCGTTTGATATTTCCAACAAACCACGTCCGACTAATGTTGATGCAACGGAGAGCGGTGATGGTAGCGTGAAGGTTTCTTGGACTGCTGTCTCTCCAACAGTAGCTGAAGTGGAAGACGGATTCGAGAACTATGACTCATGGACTATGGATAAGTTTGGCGAATGGACAGGACAGGTTGGCACTTCAACACCTGCCGATGCCGAGACAGGTAGTCTGTTCCCAGGTATTGAGTATCCGAACCAGGGAGAACGGTTTGCATTCATACTTGCTGATCCGCTGACGGACTGGATTACTCAGGAGATTCTCGACACCGAACCCGCTCTCAAGCCTCATGGCGGCAGCAAATATCTTGCTTCATTATACAAGTGCGGCAGCGACCCTAACCTCCCGGACTATTACGATGCAGACAACTGGCTCATCAGTCCTGCGCTGAGCGGAAGAAAGCAGACCATATCCTTCTGGGCTTCCAACAGCATGACGGATGGATTCCCGTTGCCGGAGACCTTCGAAGTGTTGTATTCTACAGAGGGAACGGATATCAGCAAGTTCGTGAAGATCGGCGACAGCCGCACTCTAAGCAGTGGCGAGTGGGAAGAGATAAAGGTGGAGATTCCGGAAGGAGCAACACGCTTTGCCATCCATCAGACCACAAGCAACGAAACGAACTTCCTGTTCAAGATAGACGACATCAAGTATGAGTCTGGCTCAGGAAAGGTTACCGGTTACAATGTTTACCGTGACGGCACTTTGCTGAAGACTCTTGATGCAGAGAACCTTGAGTTTGTTGACAATACTACAGAAAAGGGAAAGACATATGTGTATGCGGTAACGGCATTGTTTGCTGACGGTGAGTCTGAGGCAACCTTGGCAGCGGCAATAACAGCCGACATAGAATCAATAGAGAATGTGCTCAAGGCTTCTTCTTACGATGTATACACCATCGACGGCAAGCTCGTCGGTACGGGTCTTTCAACTCTGAAGAATCTGAAGGCAGGCTCTTACATCATCAACGACCAGAAGGTTATCATCAGATAAGTCGCCGACATATCGATAACCCAACTAAAAACAAAAGCCACATCCGTCAATGCCGACGGGTGTGGCTTTGTTTATAAGTACTCTCTTACGAGCCTTAGGATTAGCTTACCTTGTTCAGCTTCTTGATGATTGAGAAGATGAAGAGAGCTGACACGAGGCAGATGCCGGCGAGAACACCCCAGATAGTAATGAGGTTGAAGTTCTGTCCCCACATGATACCAGGAACCATTACCAACTGGTTGCCGATGGCTGTCGCACCAAACCACAGACCCATCATCAGACCAGCATACTTTGGAGGTGCAACCTTAGATACGAATGAGATACCGATAGGAGAAAGCAGCAACTCGGCAAATGTAAGAATGAGGTAAGTAGAGATAAGCAGGTTGGCGCTTACACGTGGACCTTCAGTAGCTGGGTCGCCCTGAGCCAACGGGAGTTCGAGACCCATTGAACCAACTGCCATCCAAACGAAACCAAGAGCTGCTACGAGCATACCAAGACCAATCTTCTCAGGTGATGTAGGCTCCTTGCCAATCTTGTTGAGCCATGAGAACAGTGCAACGCTGACAGGAGTCAGGGCTACAACGTAGCATGGGTTGAACTGCTGGAAGATAGGAGCTTCCACTTCAACAACACCGTCAAGGTTGTTGTATTTGTAGAACAGGAAGGCGATGGCTGCAACGATAACACCAAGTGAAATGCCCTTGCCCTTACCAGATTTGCTCTGTGCCAGACTGAAGCAACCGTATATTACAAAGATGCAGGCAACGAGGTTCGTTACGTCGAATGCCATAGACTGCAGACCCTCAGAAGTCTTGTTTGTATAGTCGCGTGCAAACAAAGTCAGAGTGTTGCCGTTCTGGTGGAATGCCATCCAGAAGAAGATAACCACAGCAAACACAAGACACAGACAAACGATGCGCTCCTTTGTCTCGGCAGGAGAAAGCTCCTTGGCATCAGCTTTTGATGCGTCGGCAGAGTTCTTCTTTGCTTCGTTTGCAAGAACATGTTTATAAGTGAAGCTGAATGCGTAGTAGATGGCGATACTTACGATAAGAGAAGCACAAGCCACTGCAAAGGCAAAGTGGTAAGCATCCTCTGGCGATACGCCGAAGCTGACCTGTGCCCACTTCATGATCTTGATGGCTGCTGTAGGAGCGAACATCGCACCGATATTGATAGCCATGTAGAACAGTGAGAAACCGGAATCTCGGTTTTTGGCAAACGCAGGCTCGTCATAGAGACGACCTACCATAACCTGAAGGTTTCCTTTGAACAATCCTGTTCCTAAGGCGATGAGGATTAGTGACAGTCCCATAGCGGCAATGGCAACAGTGTCTTTGCCGAGAGGAAGCGAGAGGACAAGATAGCCGATGAACATGATGAAGATACCAGTGGTAACCATACGTCCAAAGCCGAATTTGTCGGCAGCGATACCTCCGATGATTGGAAGGAAGTAGACCATCATCAGGAATGTAGAGTAAATAGTACTTGCCAATCCGGTTTCAAAACCGAAGTTAGCCTGTAAATAGAGTAAGAACACTGCAAGCATGGTGTAGTAGCCGAAACGCTCACCAGTGTTTGCCAAGGCTAAGGCCCACAGACCTTTTGGTTGATTTTCAAACATAAACGATGTTTTTTAAGTTATTAATTTGGTTAATTGGTTATTTTCAAATTTTGTTTATTGTTTCTATTCTCAGTGGGTGAGGTCAATGAGATAAGTAAGTTTAACGACGATGTTGCCGTGGTTCGACTTTCCGAAGTAGTCTTTCTTTGAGTCACCGTATATATTTCCCAGACCGTAATAGTATCTTCCTTCAATCTGGAAGTGTCCCGCTTTCCTGTGGGAGTATTCCATTCCGAGTCCTGCCGCTATGCCATAGTCGAACTTGTTCTCTATCGGCATCGTTTCCTGTGCTATGTTCTTGTTGGAGCGGTCATCAACGTTTGGGGTGGCAAGGTCATAGTTCGCCTTGACATCATCGCTGAGATAGATGCCGAACTGAGGTCCTGCCTGGAAAAAGAACTGGAAGCCCTGTTTCTCCCTTCCCCATGCGAGATGGGCGAACACAGGAATCTGTATGTAGCTTATCGTGCGGCTGTATTCCTCAGCCATGCCGGTCTGCGGATTTATCACGGGTTCATCGTTCAGGTTCAGTATATCCTCCTTCCATCCCGTCTGTGCATAGTTTACCTCTGCCTGTACCGAGCAGATGGTAGAGAAATATTTCTCGCAGACGTATCTGAAGGAAACACCTCCTGTTATGCCTCCGAGCATCTTCTGGTTCACTTTAGGTGTAAAGCCGATGTTGCTGAGCATGTAACCGCCGTTCACTCCGATGCTGAGATCGTTGCGGTGTTGTCCTATCTGAGCCTCTGCTGTCAGAGCTGTTATCATGAGCAGTATTGTTGCTGCGTATTGCTTTATTCTGTTCATTGTTGTTTTTTGCTGTCTCCTTTGCATGTGGCTTAGAACTGTATTATGGAGATTGTCTTGTTCGTGTTGTAGTGTACGAACATCAGATTTTGGTTCTGCATGCCGCTGTTCTGTCCGTCAGCTTTCCTGAACTTCAGTTGTGCCTGCAGAGCTTTGGCATCAGGTTCCGTACCATTGAAGAGCTTTCCTTGTTTGCTAATGCCCCTTATGAAGAACATGGCATGGTCATAGCCCGTTATGGCAAAGCGTGGCATATAGTCCATCATGCTCTGGTCGAATTTTTTCAGATATTCCGTTGAGAAATCCTTTGTTGCCGTTGACAGAGGGTTATAATAGAAATGTGACGGTACGCAGGTGTCGTATTTGCAGAACTTGTCCATGTTGTATTTAGCATACATCAGCCATTCTGTATATCCGAAGAGCGACACCTTCACGCTTGGCATCGTCACCTTGTATTTGTCGAGCTTTGCTATCACGGCGTTCAGCTCCGGCGAGCGTGCGGTGTTTAGTACCACTATGTTCGGTTTCGTAGTAGAGAAAGCCTTTGCAAAGCTTTCATCGCTGTTTGTAATGTTTGTTATGCTGCAAGTCATGCCTTTGTCGGCAAGTGCCTTTCTCAGTGTGAAGGTAAACACGCCCTTGTCGCTCTGTTTGTCGTTGCAGTCAACCACCACTACGTGGCTTCCGCTGAAGCGTGTTGTAAACTGCTTCACCACTTCGCCGTAGAACAGTTCAGGACTCTGATAGACCTGGAAGATGTTCGGGTTCTTTGCCACGTCGTTTCCTGTTATAGAAAAAGGTATAACCAGTTTTATGCCGTGTTTCTTGGTGAATTCCGAAAGTGCCGGCACTTGTTTTGAATATAGCGGACCGAAAATCACGTCGCAGTCTGTTGCTCCTTGCTGGCTGAGCGTTTGGTTGATGTCCGTGTCGATAGCCACGTTCCATGCCTTTATGTCGATGTTTATGCCTTCCTTTTTCAGCTTGTCGCATCCCATAAGTATTCCGCGGTAGTATTCCACCATACGTCTGCCGTCGCCGTCAACATTGTGTAGCGGCAACATAATGCCAACCTTTACGGTGTTGGTTTTCGCTGCTACAGTCTTGTTCTGCTGTGCAGACTTGTCTTTGCTTGTTGTGGTTGCAGGCTTTCCTGTAGGGTATGGGATGAAGATATAGTCGCCCTTCTTCAGTTCATATCCCACAGAATTCATGTCGGGGTTAGCCTTGATGAGTTCCTCGATGGATATTTCGTATTTCTTTGCGATGCCGAAAATCGTTTCGCCTTTCTTCACCTTGTGCATCTCACGGTAGTTCTGCGTCTGTGCGTCAGCGATTGTTGCCAAGCACAGCAGTACTGTAAGTAATGAGTATTTCAAAAAACGTATCATGCTTTTCTATATATTAATAATGTAATGAAAATGTAAAGTCTCGTAGAGGACTCGACATCTCATTTATATGTTATCTCTTGCAAAGTTAATGTTTTTCTTTAGTATTAAAGATAAAATACATATATTTTATGATTTTTCTTTAGTATAAGTCGTAAAAACGTATGTTTTTTATTATACGAGTTGGTAATTGGGCGAGGAGGTTCGTTTCGTTGTTCAAGGAAGTCGGGTAGACAAATCTTTTCGTCAACTTGTCTGCTGAAAACACGAAAACGCCTAAACAATTCTAAGTTTCCATCATGTGATAAAATGTATTGTAAACACTTAACGAACCTCAATAGAGACTATAAATATGTTGATTTTGATCAATGTAAAACCTTTTACTAAATTCAAAATAAACAAAATGAAAGGGAAAAATATACCACTCTTATCTTTGAAAATGTTCTAAAACTCATATTTAATAAGCAAAAATACGGATAAACTGCACATTCGATAAAGATTTGTGTAATTTTTCTTTGAGGTATAGTATGATTAATGTATTTTTGCAAAAAAAAGAAAAGCATTATGCAATCTACTCAGAATTTCAAGACACTTATAAGTAACCTGAGCTTACTAAAGAACAGGAAAAGAGTTGCGTTGGTGTGCCCGAACGATTCGCACACGGAGTATGTGATTAACCGCGGTTTGGAAGAAGGCATTGCGGACTTCCTGTTATGCACTGGCGGTACGAAAGCGGATTTTGTCTGCGAACTGGCAGAGAAATATCCTGACCACGTATCTATCCATGAAGCAGAGAATCCGGACGCGGCAGCAGCTCTTGCAGTACAGATTGTGAGAGAAGGCAAAGCTGATGTTCTCATGAAAGGCACAATCAACACAGACAATCTGCTTAGGGCAGTACTTAACAAGGAACATGGTTTGTTGGAGAAGGGTAGGGTAATGACCCATGTGACAGTGGCACAGATTCCTTCATACGACAAATTCCTCGTTTTCTCTGATGCAGCCGTTATTCCACGGCCTACAGAAGAGCAGTTTGATGCTATTTTGGGATACGTCGTGGATGTTTGCCGCAATCTCGGAAAAGAACGTCCGAACGTGGCTCTTATACACTGCACGGAGAAGGTCAGTGAGAAATTCCCTCACACCTTGAGTTATGAAACACTTATGAAAAAGGCTAAAGAGGGAGCATACGGAGATGTTGTCGTTGACGGACCGATGGATGTCAAGACGGCATGTGATGCCGACAGTGGCGCTATCAAGGGTATTGCATCACCTGTGGTTGGCAATGCCGATGCCCTTATCTTCCCTAACATCGAGTCGGGCAATGTGTTCTACAAGACTATCACTCTCTTCGGAGGTGCTGAAACGGCAGGTATGCTGTATGGCACTACTGCTCCAATCGTCGTAGCCTCAAGAGCTGACAGCGGTGAATCCAAATTCTATAGTCTTGCTGTGGCCTGTATATCTCATAAATAAAAACAATAAATAACTGATATGAAAATTTTAGCCATTAACCCTGGATCTACATCTACGAAACTCGCAATATACGAAGATGAAAAAGTAGTTTGGACAGGTGGAGCGCATCTCCCTGTAAACGAACTCTCGAAATTCCATCATATCATTGACCAATATGAATACAGAAGGGATTTCATAGTACAGAAACTTCAACAAGAAGGAATAGAGCTGAAGTTTGATGCCGTTATAGGCCGTGGCGGTCTATTATGCCCTCTCAAGGGTGGTGTCTACGAAGTTAACGAGAAAATGAAAGAGGACTTGTTGAATGCTACTCATGAGCATGCCTGCAACCTTGGTGCTCTCATTGCTGACGAAATAGCAAGGGAATGTGGATGCAAGGCATATATCGCCGACCCTGTTGTTGTTGACGAGTTCCCTATGAAGGCAAGAATTTCTGGTTTCCCGGGAATAAAAAGAGAGTCCATCTTCCACGCACTCAACCAGAAGGCAACGGCAAGGCAGTATGCTGCATCTGTTGGTAAGAAATATGAAGACATGAACCTTATCGTGGCTCACCTCGGTGGCGGTATTTCCATTGGAGCCCATCAGAAGGGAAAAGTCATTGATGTCAACAATGCCCTCAATGGTGAAGGTCCTATCTCTCCGGAGCGTGCAGGAACAATACCAGCAGAGGCTTTGGTGAACCTATGCTTCAGCGGCAAATATGATATCCGTCAGATAAAGAAGATGATTCATGGCAAGGGTGGACTTACCGGATACCTTGGAACAAACGACATGATTACTATCGAAAGTAAGGCTGAGGCTGGCGAAGAGCCATACCGTACACTCTTTGAAGCTATGCTCTATACTATATCCAAGCAGATTGGTGCTATGTATGTGGCTATGATGGGAAAGGTAGACGCTATAATCCTTACAGGTGGTATAGCTCATGGTGATTATTGCGTAGCAGGCATAAAGGAACAGGTTGAGTATCTTGCTCCAGTTGTAGTCATTCCTGGCGAAAACGAGATGAAGTCGTTGGCATACAATGCTCTTGGTGCTCTGCGTGGCGACCTTCCGGTTCTTACATACACTGGAGTTTCTTGCGTTGAAGAGATGAATCTCGTTGTTAATGACGAAGACTAAAAATAATACACAGGCATACTAAACACACACCCATTCAAGAGAGGGCAGAAGCGAAACCGCTTCTGCCCTCTCTTGCTCTGATTCATAAATCTCTATTATTGTTTTTAGTATAAATATCCTTAGATATGTCGGGACAAAAGTCTTGTAGGCAAGTCTCTGCCTCTCTGTGTATAAGACTTGCTACATAGAATCATTTACTACTCATAGATTTCCTCAATACTATATCTGCTGTCTATCTCGTCATCTGCACTACTACAAGGGTTAAAGTCTTCCGGAATGTCGAATTTCTCATTCGGGTCATAACCGAGAGAACGGTCGGCAAACACCTTTTTCATATAATATGCCCATATAGGCAATGCCATGTTCGCTCCTTGTCCCATACGGGTAGAATCGAAGTGGATGTCACGGTCTTCACCGCCAACCCAACAGCCGCTCACCAGCGTCGGAGTAAAGCCCATAAACCAGGCATCGGCATTGCGGTTTGTAGTTCCCGTCTTGCCACCCATCGGGCATTCCACCTTGTATTTATATCTCATTCTTCCTCCTGTGCCATGGTCAATGACAGACATCAGCATCTCAAGCATTTTGTATGCCCCTTCTTCACTTATCACCTCATTCATGCGAGGCTGGAAGTTGGCAATGACATTTCCGTCGCTGTCTTCTATCTTCGAAACGAACATCGGTTTTGTATGTATGCCGTGGTTTGCAAACGTGGTGTATGCACTTACCATCTCGCTTACTGTTGCCTCGTTAGGGCCAAGACAGAGCACGATGGACGGATAGATGCCGAATGTGTTTATTCCGAAGTCTCTCAGTATACGCAGAAAGTCCTGTGGGTTTATCCTGCTCATGAGGTCTGCCGAAATCCAGTTGTTCGACATGGACAAAGCCCACTTCAGTGTCACCATAGAGCCATAGCGAGCTCTTGATCCGTTCCTTGGAGTCCAGTTGCCATAGCTGCGTTGCACGTTGCGTACCACATCACAAGGTGACATGCCGTTAGCCATTGACAGGGCGTAGAGGAACGGCTTTATTGTAGAACCAACCTGCCTTCTGCCCTGCGTCACCATGTCGTATTTGAAATGAGTGAAGTCAATACCTCCCACATACGCCTTTACGGCACCGTTTCTCGGATCCATACTCATGAATCCGGCTCTCAGGAACGACTTCACATATCGTATGGAGTCCATTGGCGACATCAGCGTGTCTATGTCGCCATGATACGTAAACACAGTCATCTCCACCGGCTTTTTGAACGACTCCTCTATCTCCTCCTCCGATGCGCCCTGTGCCTTTAGCATCCTATAGCGGTCGCTTTGTCGCATGGCACGGTCGAGAATGGAATTCACTTCCGAAGCCTTCAACGCCTTCGTGAACGGAGCATTCGGCTTAGTCCTGTTCTCTTTAGAGAATTCAGGCTGCAGGTAGCCGCCTACATGTTTCCTCACGGCATCCTCTGCATATTTCTGCATTCTTGAATCCAGTGTGGTGAAAATCTTCAGTCCGTCGGTATATACATTATACGGCTCTCCGTTTTTCTTTAAATTCTTGTTGCACCAGCCATACAGAGGGTCTGTCTCCCATGCAAGTGAATCCACGGAATACTGCACCCTGTTCCATGATGGATACTTTGACAGTTCCGGCTTCTTCGCCATCATATACTGTCGCAGGAACTCACGGAAATACGTTGCAATGCCATCCTTATGGTCTGAGCGGTGGAAGTTCAACTCCAGATCCTTCATCTTGTTCTCGTCAAACTCCGCCCGGGTGATATACCCTGCCTTCAGCATCTGTCCGAGCACCACGTTTCTTCTTTCCAGACAGCGTTCAGGATAGCGTACCGGGTTGAAGAAAGAAGGATTCTTGCATAATCCTATCAAAGTGGCAGCCTCATCAAGCGTCAGCTTTGATGGGTCTTTGCCGAAATACACATTCGCTGCATTTTTTATACCTACAGCATTATGGAGAAAATCAAAATAGTTGAGATACATGGTAATGATTTCCTCTTTCGTGTAGAATTTCTCCAGTTTTATTGCTATCACCCATTCTATAGGCTTCTGTATCAGTCGTTCCGACGTGCTCTCTGCAGTCTGCGAATAAAGCTGCTTAGCTAACTGTTGCGTAATGGTAGAGCCGCCTCCTGCACTTGTCTGTCCGAGCAGTCCTCTTTTTACCACGGCTCTTGCCAGTGCGATGAAGTCGATGCCCGAATGTTCGTAGAAGCGCTCGTCCTCTGTCGCCACGAGTGCTTTTATTAAATAAGGTGAAAGATTATTGTAGCCCACATGGATTCTGTTTTCGCGGTTCATGTTGTAGGTTCCCAACAGTTTGCCGTCTGCCGAATACACCTGTGAGGCATATCTGCTGATTGGATTCTGCAGATCTTCAATATCGGGCATATATCCTATCCATCCGTTCCATATTGCAATGAAACTTGCAAAAGCCCCCATTGTCATGAAGATAAGAAATCCCCAAAGAAAATGAATTAGTTTTTTTCTCATTATAGTTTTTATACGTAATCTATAGCCTGTTACAGGCACATTATTTCTATTATTTTGCAAAAATACAATTTTTTCTGTCTATTGCCACAAATAAATTAAAAATTATGCTTACCTTCGCAGTTGAAAAAATAAAAAGATAACTACGGTATATGGAAAAACATGATTTTGTAACAATTGCCGACCTGTCGAAAGAGAAAATCCTCCACATGATACAGATGGCAAAAGAGTTCGAAATGCATCCCAATCGTGAAATTCTGAAAGGAAAAGTAGTGGCAACTTTGTTCTTTGAACCTTCCACCAGGACACGACTGAGTTTTGAAACGGCAGCCAACAGGCTCGGTGCAAAGGTAATAGGATTCTCTGATGCAAAAGTGACAAGCGCCACCAAGGGCGAAACCCTCAAGGATACCATCCTTATGGTTTCCAACTATGCTGACGTGATTGTGATGAGACACCATATCGAGGGTGCAGCACAATATGCATCCGAGATTGCACCGGTGCCTATCGTCAATGCAGGTGACGGTGCACACCAGCATCCTTCACAGTGCATGCTTGACCTCTATTCTATCTACAAGACACAAGGCACACTCGAGAACCTCAATATCTTTCTTGTCGGCGACCTCAAATACGGTCGTACAGTACACTCGCTGATCATGGCAATGCGCCATTTCAATCCTACATTCCACTTCATAGCTCCAAAGGAGCTTGCCATGCCAGATGAATACAAACTGTATTGCAAACAGCACGGCATAAAATATGTGGAACATACCGATTTCAACGAGGACATCATTGCCGAGGCAGACATTCTCTATATGACACGTGTGCAGAAGGAACGCTTCTCCGATCTCATGGAATACGAGAGAGTAAAGAACGTGTATATCCTGAAGAAAGACATGCTCTGCAAGGCACGTCAGAATATGAAGATTCTGCATCCGCTGCCAAGAGTCAACGAGATAGCATACGATGTGGACGAAGCCCCACATGCATATTATATCCAACAGGCACAGAATGGTCTCTATGCACGTGAAGCCATCATCAGCGACGTGCTCGGATATTCTCTCGAGGATATAAAGAACGACAAGACTATTATAGGATAAGAAAAAAAACAGAAATATCACTATGAGTAAAAAAGAAAGACTTGTTGCCGCTATCGAAAACGGCACCGTCATCGACCATATACCGGCAGAGAAGGCATACGCCGTGGCTACTCTGCTCGGACTGCAGACTCTGTCAAATCCTGTAACTATCGGTTACAACTATCCGTCCAAGAAATTAGGAAAGAAGGGTATCATAAAGGTGGAGAACAAGTTCTTCACCGATGAGGAGATTTCCCGTCTCTCCGTCGTTGCCCCTAACGTGGTGCTTAACGTCATCCGCGACTATGAGGTGGTGGAGAAGAAACCAGTCACTACTCCGGACATTATCCAGGGCATAGTAAAGTGCAACAACCCCAAGTGTATCACAAACAACGAACCGATGCAGACCATCTTCCATGTGATAGACAAGGAGCACGGCATTATCAAGTGCCACTATTGCGACAAGGAGCAGAATATTAACGAGGTGAAACTTGTATAAGGAAACAACCTTTAAAAAATATAGTAAAAAAGAACTTATCTATGGACCAATCCTTATCGATTCCAATAAAGAATATTTTAATTATAGAAAGTCAATGTATATATGATATGAAAGAAATGGAAATAAAGAGAATAACATTAAAATTGGTTTAATTATAATAGGGGAATAATATATTAATTGATATAAAAGGAATTACGTCCTGTTCATAGAGTTAATGAAGAATGAAAGTCTTGGTTTTCAAAAAATACTTGATTATATGAGGAGAGTATTGATATATATGAAACTTTATAAATATAAAGCATTACCATATAAAAATGATAACTTAAATGAAGGAGAATTAAAACAGGTAGAGTATTGTAAAGATATTATATTAAATAATCGTTTATTTATGACTCCAAGGGAAATATTAAATGATCCATTGGAGGGAATGGCTGTGCCGATAGAATTAGGAATAAGCGGCTCTGGAATATATGCATCATTGGGAATGCTTCACCATTTTGTTGAAGAAAAGATAAATCAATATCGGATATTATCTTTATCTGCTAATGCACGTAGTCCCTTAATGTGGGCACATTATGCCAATAATTATGCAGGGGTATGTTTTGAATTTGAATTAGATATAAATTTAAACAATATACATAAAGTATCATATATAGATCATCAATTCGATACATTGTATGAGCCTAGTGATGATGAGTTTTATAAAGCAATTGAGAAAAGCCTTGTTTTCAAAAGCAAAAATTGGAGTTATGAAGAAGAATATAGATTGATTACAAAAGAAAATAAACAGTTTCTTGATAATATAAAATTAACAGGTATTATTATAGGACATAAATCAGTTTGGGCGAAGGATATAATAAATTGGGTTAAAGATAAGAATATTCCTATATATTATACACTTATTTCAACAAAAAACTATGAAGTAAATATTATAAACAAATTACCAGCTATGCTTGATATGGGAGTTGATACATTAAAAAATATAGGATATTTTGGATATTTATGGTAAAAACACTAGAATAATTTTCTTGCTTAGATTGGATAAAGTTAATTGAATAATTTTAGAAAGTTGTTGAGAGTACATTATTCATAGATTAAAACTAATAATGTCAGATTAATAAGGGTAAAAGAATGAAAAAATACTGAATGGAAAAGTGAAAAAACATATGATTTTATGAGTAAAGAAATAATAACATTAAAAGATATATTGCCTAATGGTATAGCAAAAGAAATAGTAGCTATATTAGTGTTTGCAATTATTATTGGTTTTTATAATAGGATAATGGCTTGTTTTACTATTATCAGTTTTTTATATGGAATGATGCTGTCTATTACTAGAGAAGGGAAAATTAAAATTGCAATAAATTTATTTTTAATTATATTAGCTATAACAACATTATATAATGTATTTAATTATAGTGCACAGGGTGAAAGATTTTTAAATATAATGCTGGAAAAAAATACTTGGATAGTATGGCTTAGTTGTATTACTGTAAACAGTTTTATTTTCTCAAAATTATGCAACCAATGATGCATATAATCCTAATCAAACCGCGGCAAATACAAACGCGGGAGAAAATTCTTCTATTACAAACGATGCAATTATGGGAAGAAAACCAGCTATAACTCAAACGGCAATTACGGGATTTAAAGATATTCAATTAGGTTCTACAAGAGACGATGTTATAAACGCCATATTAAGCGATAATACGATGATACTGCCAAAAAAATATATGACAGGTTCGGTAGATATAGCCGCTGAAGAAAGCGCGACTTTTTTAGCTTTAGAAGAAAATAAATTTTATAAAAGCGGTTATTTTATTTTTAAGAACGATTCTCTTTATTCTATAACTATACATTTTCAGCCAAATCAAGTAGATTTTTTAGAACTTCTTTCGGCTTTAAACTCTAAATATAGCAAAGGAGCTTTTTTAGATGCAAACACTGTAGCTTGGCAAAATGGAAATATGCGAATGATACTTGAAAGACCTAGTATAG
>ENA-ORNT01000938-ORNT01000938.1-human-gut-metagenome-genome-assembly--contig:-NODE-938-length-20378-cov-9.340452_pt1 | contig 20378 bp, 25 predicted proteins | sample MGYA00242120_ERZ509032 | MGnify/ENA primary metagenome ERZ509032 (study PRJEB26280, sample SAMEA2338729) | human gut metagenome | biome: human gut; feature: human-associated habitat; material: faeces...
GGTGCAGCCGCCGGTGGGGGCCTGCACGGTCATGGGATCGCCGCCGTTCATAGCGGTGTTAATGATGGCGTCGATGTGGCTGACCAGGGCCTCGCACTCGGCCTTGGCGGCGTTGTAGCGCACCATGCCTTCACTGGCCATGATCTGGCTGTACAGGTCGTTGACACGCTGGTTCAGCTCGGCCACACGGGCAGCGTCGGTTTCGGGCTTGGCGCTCTCGTTGTTCAGGTCCAGGCGGGCGAGGTTGAACTCGCCGATCATGTTCTGCAGCTCCTCGTCCGCGTCATTCTCGCGGCGGGCGGCGTCCAGTTCCAGGTAGCGGACGTCAGTCTGCAAAGCAGCTGCGGCTTTCTTAAAAAGATCAATGCAATCCATGGTAAAATCTCCTTGTATATATAATGTAGATTGGGTTTATTCGGCAAGTTCGCCCACCAGCAGCGCGGCGCGGGAGCCGGTGACGTGGACGTCGGCCCACTGGCCGATGAGGGTTTCGGGGGCTTTGAACTCGACCACCAGGTTGTTGTCCAAGCGGCCATTGACGGTGCCCTCGCTGCGGCCGGCGGCCTCCACCAGCACGCGGACGGTCTGGCCGGTCATGGCGGCGGTGGCCGCAAAGGCGAACTCTTCCTGCGTTTTCAGCAGGCGGTCCATGCGGGCGGCTTTTTCGGCGTGGGTCGTGGGGTCAGGCAGTTTGGCGGCGGGCGTACCCATGCGCTTGGAATAGATAAAGGTGAACAGCTGCATATACCCCACCTTGCGGATAAGGTCGAGCGTCGCGGCAAAATCTTCTTCCGTCTCGCCGGGGAAGCCGACAATAATGTCGCTGGAGAAGGTCACGCCGGGGATCTTTTCTTTCGCATAATTGATGAGGTCCATGTACTGCGCGACGTTGTAGTGGCGGTTCATCTCCTTCAAGAGGCGGTCAGACCCGGACTGCACCGGCAGATGGATGTGCTTGCACAGATGCTCCTGCGCAGCAATCGTATCAATGAGCTTGCGGCTGGCATCTTTCGGATGGCTCGTCATGAAGCGAATCTGATAGTCGCCGGGCATCTCGCACAAAAGATTCAACAGATCGGCAAAGTCGATGGGGTTTTCCAGCCCCTTGCCATAGCTGTTGACGTTCTGGCCCAAGAGGGTGATTTCCTTGTAGCCTTGGGCCACCAGCTGCTTGAACTCTGCCAAAATGGCGGCAGGTTCACGGCTGCGCTCCCGCCCGCGGACATAAGGCACGATGCAGTAGGTGCAAAAGTTATCGCAACCGTACATGATGGGCAGCCAGGCGCGGAAACCGGAGTCCCGCCGGATGGGAAGTTCCTCGACCACGGCGTTGCGTTCCTCGGGCTTTTCCAGGTAGCGCTTGCCTTTGCGGATGCGCTCCGCCAGCATGGCGGGTAAGCGGTCGATGCCGTCAACGCCGAACACGAGATCCACATAGGGGTAGCTCTGGCGCAGCTTTTCAACGATATGCTCCTGTTGGGCCATGCAGCCGCAGATGCCGATCATCAGGCGGGGGTTCTGCTCTTTGAGCTTTTTCAGCGCACCGACATTGCCGAACACCCGCTGCTCGGCGTGCTCACGCACGGCACAGGTGTTGAACAGGATGAGGTCGGCGTGCTCGACATTGTCACACAGGCCGTAGCCGACATCCTGCAAAACGCCCTTGATTTTCTCTCCGTCGTTGACGTTCTGCTGGCAGCCGTAGCTGCGCACATACGCCAGCGGTGGGGTCTCGTAGTAGGCCGCCAGCACCTTGGCCGCAGCGTCATTGTGGGTATAGGTCAGTTTTTCCAAGTGAATTCTCCTTATTATAAAACGCCCGGGTCTTGCCAAATGGGCGCACCTATCCAAACATACCATATTAGTATAGCAAATCTCGGGCAAAAGCACAAGCGGCTGATGTTGATTTTTTTGTGCAAATTGGGTTTTGGGATGGAAAAAACGCGCCGGGAAGATTGACATTTCCGCCATCATGCGCTACAATAAATATGTTATGCCGCTGTGGCGGAACTGGCAGACGCAAGGGACTTAAAATCCCTCGGGTAGTGATACCCGTACCGGTTCGATTCCGGTCCGCGGCACCAATTAGATAGAAAATATCTGATTGGAATCACAAATAGAGAAAATGCTGATTGAACTTGTAGAAGTCAATCAGTTTTTTTGTGTGTGAAAATACCCTACGTAAAAAAGAGATGAAGTTTAGATTTTTCGTCTAGACTTCATCTCTTTTGTTTTTCAATACCCTCTCTGCCTTACAGGGAGAGCTTATTCGACGTACTACCGTGACGGAGGTTCTGCGAATAAGGCTTCCCTGTTCATCGCAAGCGATGTTAGCACGACCAGCAGTTTATACGGCGCTTGTGCTTGTAAAAACTGGGTCTTAGCGTCAGGGGAGCTGTCGCCGTAAGGCGACTGAGGGGTACCACAAACTGCGAATGAGGCTCAGCTGTCAGCGAAACCGACTGAGAGGTACCATAAGCTTACTGTACTCCAGAGCCTTTTCCCGCAGCAGATAGGCACCGGGGCGCAGGTTTTTCGTTACCGGCAGACCGCTGAGAGCGAGTAAGTCCCAGCGCAGGTCAGAATCTGGTTATAAGCGTCACGCTTGGTCAGCTCGCGGCCGCTTTTGGCCTAGTCGACGTACTGGCCAACAACAAGATAGCTTTTACTTTGGCAATAGCTTTTGCAGGCACGTACCTGCGCATCAATGGATTCTTCGCGCTGCATATCGCTGCTGAAGCGCGCGTAAATTACTGCTCTAAGCATCAAATCACTCCTTTTGTCAATTCTCAATTTCATGATTAAAAATATCTGCTAGTTCTTGCGGTCGAAATTAAAAAGCCCATACAGTCCACCGGTGATTAAATTAAGAAAGCTATTAGATAGAGGCCAGTTAGTGTCTTTCTCTCGCTTCCACGTAAGTATACAAAAGAACGGACCTATAATGTAGCTGCTCTTTTGCCAGTATGGATCGAAAAACATAGCAACTAACATAAAGAGGTACATACATCCTAAAAGTTTAGCATATTTTTTACGCGTCATAAATTACTCCTTTAAATCGTCAATTTCTTCCTTGCCGTCAGTCTTCTGATATGTACCCAGTTTTCTGGACACCGCTTAAAAATTGAATAATTATATTTGCATCATGGATGTTTTCCTAAATTTAGAGGGAGGCATCCATTTTGTTTTAGCTTGGATTCTTCTGTTATTATAATAATCAATGTACTCAGCAATAGCATTTGAAAAAGATTCAAAAGATGGATAATCTTTCTCGAACCCATAGAACATCTCGTTCTTCAATCTACCGAAAAATGTTTCCATAATGCAGTTGTCATAGCAGTTGCCTTTTCGAGACATGGATTGAATGATTCCGTGTTTCTCAAGCTCATTCCTGTAAAATGCATGTTGGTACTGCCATCCTTGATCCGAATGCATAATCAGACCTTTTACCGAAGGAAAGCTTTTAAATGCCTTCGTAAGCATATCCTTGATTTGTTCTAGGTTTGGGTTGAGAGAAAGATTGTAAGAAATAATTTCATTCGTATTCATATCTAAAATAGGTGAAATATAGTATTTACCCCATGGCAGATTAAACTGTGATACATCAGTCGTCCACTTTTGCAATGGCTGTTCTGTCCTGAAATCTCGATTTATAATATTGTCAGCAACTTTGCCGACCTCGCCTTTGTAAGAGTGATATTTTTCTTTGGGACGTTTACCGAGCAATGCAAGCTGGTGCATAATTCGCTGGACTCGCTTGTGATTTACATTAAAACCACGATTTATAAGTTCTCTATGTACTCGTCTTACACCATATCGTCTTTTGTTCTCATTGAAGATAGCAATGATTTCAGTCGTTAAATCGGCATTGCGTTCGCTGACTTTATCAGTTTTGCTAAGTTCGTAATAATATGTTGAACGCGATAAACCGATCGCATTCAGCAAATCGTTCAGCTTATGCCCTTCGTCACGCAGTTCTTTGACGAATGCAGCTTTTTCGCTTTGAGTTGCGCTGCGAATCTCTCTTCCCTCAAGGCAATCCTTTTTTTTACAACAGCAATCTCCGCTCTTAACCGCTCATTCTCTGCTCTAAGGCGAATCATTTCTTCTCGTTCTGACGGAGTAAGTTCTGCTGGTTCTATCTTCTCCTTCATGCTAGCCTCCTTTGGCGGTCGTCCTTTTCGTTGTGCGACCAATCCTTGATACCCTTCCATTATTCTATAACATCTGACCCATTGATACAAGAGTCCGGTGGCAATTCCAGCTGCAATAGCTGTTGCGTTAACTGATGCACCAGCTAGAATTTTAGCTACTAATTCGTATTTTTCTTCCGTCGTCCATATTTTGTTCTGATTTTGATGTTGTAATGCTTCTGTTCCACAGGCATCTTCAATGCGAACCCAAGTCCGAATCGTATTGTGAAAACATTTCACTTTTGCTCCTTCTGGAGTCTCTGGCCATTTCCCTTGTCGATATAACTCGACACAGTTTCTCTGGTACTCATAACTATATTTCATAAAAATACCCCCAATACCGGTTGTCCAGTATTGGGGGTACATATCATATGGCTATAGCTTCGGGGGTTCTGCTTTTTTGGGCGGATGGCGCCGGCTCGAAGGAGTTGCGCTTGTACAATCTACGTATCCAATATAGAGAAATTTGACTTTGCACTAACAAAGTAATATAATTGTAATGCAAGGAGGCGATGATATGGATACTAATATGACGTTTAGAATGGATTCCGATGTTAAGGCAAAAATGGCGGAGATTTGTGCTGGAATAGGGATGAGCCAATCTACTGCTTTTAATATTTTTGCGAATGCTTTTGTTCGTGCCAAGGGTATGCCGTTTCCTGTAACTTTAGAGAAGGGTGAGGAAAAAATCTCTCGTGCGCAGATGTTGTCTGATGCAGATAGCATATTAGATGATTTTGCTGCTGATTATAAGAGGATGGCAGAATGATTTGGGTTAGTGCAGATGATGTTATTGCACTTCATAGCAAAATCATAAAAAAACCGGTGGTATTGATGGGGTAAGAGATAGGTCTGGTTTAGAAGCTGCTGTAGCAGCACCGCTTCAATCATTTGGTGGGGAAGATTTCTATCCGACAACTATTGATAAAATAGCTCGTTTAGGTTATGGTTTGGCGGCTAATCATGCTTTTATTGATGGAAATAAGAGAATTGGAGCATTAATGACTCAACTATTATTGCAATGGAATGGCTATCGTCTTGTATTAAACAGAGGCGAATTGGCTGATATGTTTATTGCCATTGCTGATGGTTCTGCTGGTGAAATTGAATTGTTGGATTGGATTAACAAGCGTATTCATAGATAAGCAAGATAAGTAAAAATAGAAGGCTGACGCTTCGCATTTACGCAAGGCGTCAGCCTTTTTGCTGTTCAATATGAGGGGAGCGGTTAAGCCTTAAGGCCGAGCTCGTAAGCCTCCTGCAGCTTGCTGCTGCCGCTGATTTCGCCTGCAGCATTGACTCCGCCGCAGAAAAGGCTGCCGGCTAATTTAGCCTTTTCGAAGCAGTCAATCCAGCCGGTTAAGCCTGCCAGTGCACGCTCAGGGGTATAGCTGCCGTTGTCCGCAGCAGTTGCCAGGAAGTATACCTCACGGAATTTGTAATCCTTAGGAAACATGGAATTCATGCGGTCAATCAGCACCTTCATCTGACCTGCCATTTCGTAATAATAGATAGGTGTTGCCCAAACAACTACGTCGGCATTCAGCACAGCCTCGGTTATAGGCAGAGCATCGTCGTTAATAATGCAGTGCCCCTTGCTTTGACAGGCCAGGCAACCTATGCAGAAGGCAATGCTTTTGCCCTTGAGCGATATATATTCAACCTCATGGCCTGCGACCTCGGCGCCTTTGACGAATTCCTTGGCTAAAGCCTCGGAATTGCTGTTTGTTCTTAAACTTGTGGAAATAACTACAACCTTTTTAGACATTTGTTATCCGTCCTTTTCTTTGACTAATTTCCTGTTGTCTCTAGTATAATACTTGGAGTACAGTCTAAGTCAAGGGGGAGGAGGTTAATTTGCGTTGAGGCTTTCTTCTTAAAGCCAGCTTTTACTGTTCCTACTAGCGTGGTATAATTAAGCTAACGCTAATATGAGGAGCTGATATTATGGGCAAAAGAGCAATCTATTCCTGCATTACGCTGCAAAAAGAGTTGGAAAACACCATTAATAAAATAGGCTTTGATGGCAAGGTCACATATCTTAATGTTGCGCTTCATAGCAATCCGCAGAAGATGCATGAAACATTGCAAAGGATTATAGACGAAAATACAGAAGCAGAGGAAATAGTTATCTGCGTTTCCGGTTGCGGCAAGGCTACGTGTGATTTGAAGGCCACAACCTGTCCTATTGCTGTGCCGCGCACTATGGACTGCATTGATGTTCTTCTGACCGGTTCCGGCATAAAGCGTCCTGACGGAGCGATTTTCATAACTAAGAGCTGGATGAACTTTATGAAAAACTCTACAATTGACTATGCCAAGCTTGTGCAGGAGCGTGGTCAGGCAGAAGCGGAAACTTTCCTGAAGCAGCTGTATAAGGGATTCACGGATTTTTATATCATTGATACAGGGACGTATGATTTGCAGGAGGTTGAAGCTTATATTATGCCTTTGGTGAAGCTTTTGGGAGGAACGCTTACGCGTCTGCCGGGGCCTTACAAGGTGCTGGAAAAACTTGTGTCTGGCAAATATGATGACAGCGTTATTGCTATACCTAAGAGTGGAACGCTGAGCATTCATGAGTTCGATGGCCTGCGTCCTTGTACGATTAAGAAGTAGGGCATGAAGCACGGAAGTGAAATAAAGGCTTAACGTAAAGTCTATGCTTTAGCTTTTAATTATTTCATGGTAAAATGTATATAGATATAATTAAACGGAGGTTAAGCCATGCGTTATCCCATCAGCATTCAAACATTTGCAACAATTAGAAATGGTAATTACGTATATGTAGATAAAACGGATTTAGTATATCGCTTGGCACAGGAGCACGTTTGCTTTTTGTCGCGTCCGCGTCGTTTCGGCAAATCTCTGCTTATAAGCACACTTGATGCTTATTTCTCTGGCCGCAAGGAGCTGTTCCGGGGCCTGCATATGGAAGCCTTAGAGGATAAATGGGAAGCTTATCCTGTTTTCAGAATTGATTTTGCCAAGGGACGCTTTGATGTTGACGGAGAGCTGGAGAAGATTCTGGAGGAATATGTAAGCAGCTGGGAGGCTATATATGGCAAATGCGATATATATACAACGCTGAGCAGTCGTTTTCAATATGTTTTGGAGCAGGCAGCAGCGCAGACAGGTCATCAAGCTGTTATTTTGATAGATGAATACGATAAGCCGCTTCTGGACGTACTGGATGAAGACCTGGAAGATGAGAATCGCAGCATCTTGAAGGATTTTTACGGCACCTTTAAGGCTGCTGATGCCAGCCTGCGCTTTGTGCTTCTGACTGGTGTTACGAAGTTTAGTCAGATTACAGTTTTCTCGGGCTTTAATCAGCCGAATGATATCAGTATGGACAGCAGGTACGATGCTATTTGCGGTATTACTGAAGACGAACTGTACAGTGTTTTGGGTGAAGCAATCAGTGAAATGGCTAACAAGTTTGACTATACAGTTGACGAAATGAAGAGTTTGCTGAAAAAGCAGTATGACGGCTATCATTTCAGTGAAGCACTACTTGATATATATAATCCGTTTAGCATTATTAACGCTTTTGATAAATTGAAGTTAGACAATTATTGGTATAAGTCAGGAACGCCAACATATTTAGTGAAGCTTTTAGAAGGGCATCATGTGAATATGCAAAAGCTGACCAGCAGGCCATATGAGTCGCAGTATTTTGTCGATTATAGGGCAGATGCAGAAAATCCTTTGGCGATGCTTTATCAGAGCGGGTACCTGACGATTAAAGGTTACGACAGGCATTATAGGGAGTATACTTTGGATTATCCTAATGTTGAGGTAAGAAAAGGCTTTGTAGCTTTGATGGCAGAGGCGAATAAGTGCTGCAGCTAAGTAAAGCAACATGTCATAATTGCAAAATAAAAGGATGAGCTTTAAGCCTTGACTGTTCCAATTAGTAACAGGAACCAGGGCTGATAAGCTCATCCTTTTTTGAAGTGAATCCGTATCAAGGCAGGCGTCGGAAAAGACGTCGGTTCCGTGGGGCCTTCACTACATATACCTAATATTAGCTTTATTTGCTAAAGATGTCAATTGGTTTCACCTATAAGAGCATTATAAAAAATGAGACTAGCGGCTCCGGAAATGGTGGTGCTGATTACTAATCGGCGTAAAAATCGGACAAACTATTCTCTGCTAAGCACAGTATAGCATTATAGCTGCTATGAAGTCAATGATGTAGTAAGCTGTAAACTTTGATGTAGCGAAAGTAGTATAAAGCATAGTGTTTGTAGTATAATATTAGGAAAGTGAAAGAATACTTCTTTAGGGAGGTGTAAAAATGCTGAGTATTTACTTGGGTGATTGTGAAAACGAGATATACAATCCGCCATTATACTTTATAAATCAATATGAAGACTTTTGGTTGGAATCTGAATTGGCCAAAAAGATGATTAAGGATGTAGATAAATCAGAAGTAGTAGGCCCGCATTTGATTCAAAGTCCGGTGCTTGGACCAATATCGCCTCGCGAGTTGTCCGGTGGTGTCAAAACCTTGCTGCTATTAGCTTTTGACAACAGCGGAAAAATATTTAATGCAACAGCATGCGGTGATAACTGCGCTAAATGGATTCTGGAGATTGCCGAAAATAAGGATTTAACAATAAGCCTGCATCATAGTATGAATTTTGGCGATGGTGAATATGCCATTAAGATATTAAATAATGGTGTTGTCGTACATAATCAAGAGGAATGGCTTGATGTAGTGTATGATTTTTTGTGAGGTAGAGCATGAAGGGTAAGTATAGTGTTTTTGTACAAAATAACAGACTGCGCTATGAATTTACTATCTCCAGAAATATTACTATTATCCGTGGTGATAGCGCTACCGGTAAAACAACGCTTCTCGATTTATTAAATGCTTATGACAGAGAGGGAGAGAGCAGCGGTGTTTTAGTAAAATGCGACGTTCCCTGTGTCGTTATCGGTGGACAGCGGTGGGAAGATAATCTGCAATTTATCCATAACAGCATAGTTTTTATAGATGAATGCAATAGATTTATTAAATCTGAGGATTTTGCTGTACGTGTTAAGGAGTCGGATAATTATTTCGTTATAGTTACTAGGGATGATTTGCCGAATCTGCCTTATAGCGTAAAGGAAATCTATGGCATTCGAGAATCCGGTAAATATGCCGGACTGAAGCAGGTTTATAATGAGTTTTATTGCTTATATGGAGAGCTGGAGAATACTGAGCTGGCACAGGAGAGTCTTGTGATTGCGGAGGATTCTAACGCCGGTTTTGATTTTTTTAGCAGTTTATGTGATGGAATCGTAAACTGCATTAGTGCTAACGGAAAGTCAAATGTTTTTAAAGCTTTACAGGAGCATCGCGAAGAAAAGGTTTTGGTAATTGCAGATGGAGCTGCCTTTGGCTGTGAAATGGAAAAGGTTATGCAGTTAATAAGAATCGGCAGAAAAATAGCGCTATATTTACCGGAATCGTTTGAGTGGCTGATACTTAATGCGGGAATTTTTGATGATAGCGAGTTAAAGGCTATTTTAAACGACCCGAGTGAATATGTAGATAGTAAGGAATTTTTTAGCTGGGAAAGGTTTTTTACTGATTTGCTTGTGAAAAAGAGCCATGGTACATATATGCAATACAATAAACGAAGCTTAAATAAGGCATATTTGCAGGAAAAAATTAAGAATAAAATTGTTAATACTATGTCTTCTATAGAATTTTGAAGGACGTTTCAATTTAAAATTTTTCGTGCCAACAAAAAAGGCAGCTATTACACAAGCATGAAGCTTGCTAATAGCTGCCTTTTGTTATGCCCACTTGACAAACCGCTTTGATAAATATATCGTATAGACCTTCGCCTTACGTAATCTACGGTTTCCGATTTCTTCAGCCACACAGAAGACAGGTCTGAGCCTTCGGGAGCGACCCTGAGCTTCCTGCCCCTTTTGCCTGCCGCGGGAATGGCTACCCACAAATTTCACCCATCTTTCAGATAATTGCATTTTTATGGTATGCGTTAACCAGGTATTGAGCTACTTTTACCTCAGAATTCTGTTATACACGGATTTCTCCGCTTCACTACCAACAGCTTGCTTCGGAGTTTCCGCTAAGTTCGCTGCAGCATCCCTGCTGCAGGTTTCACGGATTTTTCTAGCCTTTCGAGCTAGCGTCTATTGTCGCTGCCAGAATCCTTTGTGCTTTAATCGGCACCAAGATCCGCACATACCGTTCTGTGTTGCCTTTTGGGCTTCTCCATCAGTCCTCGCGGAGCAACAGAAACCTCACTGCCGCAGTATCCCGCAGGCAGCCTGGTCACAGCTTCCGGTATTCTCGGAGGGGTTGACAACCCTTTAGTGCACCGAGTTATACGATATATTTGTCAAAACAGTTTTCAAGGAGCGTGTCGGTGTTCAACCGATGAATAAAGTATAGCATATCTGCGTGAGTTAATCGTGGAAAAAAAGTTGCGCGTTGCCTTTTTACATTGGCGGAAGAGAAACTGTTTAAAGTTATTCGTAGAAATAAAAACAGCGTTGATTTTTTTGGTAGACAATAGATATCAGGAGAAGGGCTCTGTGATATTGAAAAATAGTAGGCATTGCCTTATAATATATTATAGAATAGATGATAAGGAGATGATTTTTGTGAGCATACGTGAGCTTAGAGAATGCACTGGACTGAGTCAGAATAAATTTGCAGCAATGTTTGGTATTCCTGCTGCAACAGTAAAGGATTGGGAGTATGGCAGACGCAATCCTCCGAGTTATGTGGTGGACATGATAAAAACGATTTTAGAATATAAGGGAATTATCATTGACAGTAATTATGTTGATGAGTGTGAAAAAAGAAGAAAAAGTGTTGAACGTGCATTGGCTGTAGTTCTTACTGCTACAGAAGGGCCTAATGAAGAGTTTATGAATGCGCTTGAGTTATATATTAATGGTAAGCTGACTCTTAGCGAAATCGAAAACAAGGTTAATCGTCTTGAGTACATAGGAGCGTAATGTATATGGATAATGGAAAATATTGCTATCCTAATAGTGATGTCTTAATCAATAATTACAATATACATGATAAAGCTTTACTTGAAAAGCTAGAAATACAAAAGGTTACTGTCAAGCTTTTAGGTTTGGATATCAGACCGGAGCGAATAGAGGCAACGTTTGATATTCAGCATCTGATTGCTATACACAGGTATTTATTTTTAGATTTATATAATTGGGCAGGACTTTTTCGTGATGAAAATTTGTATAAGAGCGAAAGGGTTTTAGCAGGTGGTTCAGCAGAATATGCTGATTACAAAGATATAGAGGCAAAGCTTAAAGCCTTTTTTGACAAATATGGTGAGATTGACTGGAATAAAGAAGATAAAGCTTTGCCTTCGATAGTAGTAGATTTTCTTGTAGAATTGTGGAGTATTCACCCATTTCGAGAAGGAAATACAAGAACCTGCGTGACATTTTTATGGCACTATTTGCAAGCTCACAATATAGAGTTTCATATTGAGTTAATCAGAAATAACCCAATGTACGTCAGAGATTCTTTAGTGATGGCGAATTATGAGCAAAAGGAGTACCTTACTCGTATTATAACTGACGCTATATTGGGAATTAAGAATGCTCATGAATCTGTAAAAAGTAATTCTGAGAATAAAGAGAGCTATAGAATTGCAAAGTCGGATTATGATGCATTCAAAGCAAAGTATTCTGTTAAAAAGTAGGCAATGTATTGTGCCACGTGCGCATAAGCTTTTGCCTATATATTATAGTTCCTAGTGAAATTTGTATAAGTATGGACAAAATCAACAAAGGCTGACGCTTCGCATTTACGCAAGGCGTCAGCCTTTTGCTGTTCGTATGAGGGTTAAAGGTTAAGCCTGAAGACCTAAGCTAAATTTTGCTATAGGTTTGCTTTGGATTGCGATTACGCTTGAGCTTTCTGAGCTTTAGGTAGCCGTTGTAGGGATCATGCTCGAGCTTGGGATTGTGCCTGATGCGGATTTTTTTGAGCAGCGATTTGACGATTTTAAGGTCAACTCGAGGACTTTTTCCTCTTTCGATAGCAGTAGTTATCCTGATAGAGCAATGCTCTTTAGCGGCGCTTTGATGTTTAACGTTGGTATAAGGATAAGGAATATAGCCTTCCGCATCTAGAAGGTACTTAGCGAGCCAATAGATTTCTTCTTCTATCCTGCTGCTGAGGGTGAATAGAAATGTGTCGGAGTAGAGCTCTAAAAAGTCATTGAGGGACATTACAGAGTGCTGCGCAAGGCAGTCGTTCAGCTCCTTGTCATTATGGATGATGCGTAAGTCTAGGTCAGGAACGCTTGCTATAAGACCATAGGGGGTTCGTTTAATAATAACGTCATAGGTTAGGTTCATGGGATACTCCTTGAAAAATTTTATTATCTATGTAAAACGAAAGCTGAGGCCTCTAAGGATTTCGCGTGTTGTTTGCTTAAAAATGCTATGAATGCAGCATATAATGATAGGTGTACGTGTGATTTGTTGAAAGGGTGAGAAAAATGCAGAAAAAGCATGCTTTTGAAGTAATTCCGAGTGCATTGGTTAAAACGGTAAGGTTTCCTGAGGGACAGGTTTATGAAAATGTGCAGGATGCTGTGTTTGGTACAGCGTATGCACTCGCCATGAGGCTTAAAGAGAGATGCCTTGAATGCTACAGTGTAGATTTGCTGGTGAACTACCATGATGTGTTTGGCGATGGCAAGCAAAGCTACTACGACACAATTGAGCTGTTCGTGGGCGTGAATAATGCGATGGAAATTGTTAAGCTGGTTATGGTAATGTATGAGAATCATATCAGCAGGGAGGCTTTAATTGATGGTATGTCAATCGCACTGAGAGAATTGAAGAGGAAGGCGAGAAGTGACTCCTAGAACGGAAAAATGTTGGCAAAGCGAATAACTTTTTGTTAACCTTTTGGGTGCTATAATGTCCTCAATGAGTAAAAATTGAGTAGAAGTTGAGTAGAATTTAAGTAGAAATTGAGTAGTTTTAACACATTTGGAGGTTTAATATGACTAAAACGATTTCTTTTAATATCCAAAAGGGCGGAGTTGCCAAGACTACATCTGCGGTTATTACTGCAGAAATTTTGCAGCAGCGTGGTTATGATGTACTGCTGGTTGATTTTGATCCGCAGCGTAACCTGACGCACGGGCTTACAGTAGATAAGCCTAAGTGCCCTGTTGCCGATGTGCTTAACGGCAAAACTAATATTAAGGATGCCATCTTGAGAACTGAAGCTGGTTTGGGACTGTTGCCTGCTGACAGATCCCTGTTTGCGCTGCAGGCTGCCTTGGGAAGCAATGCGCTGGCAAAGGTGCTGGCGCCGGTCAGCGGGTATTTTGATTATGTGATTATTGATACGGCACCGGCATTGTCGTCGCTGTCTGTTAATGCGCTGGTAGCTAGTGACTTGGTTGTTATTCCGGCGGTTCTGGGCGATTTTTGTGATTTGGCTAGCAGGGATGTCCTTAATACCATTGATACTGTTAGACAGCAAAATAAAAAATTGGCAGTCGCCGGTATCTTGATTACTATGAGCAAGAAAAGATATGTGCTGGACAGACTGGTTGCAGAACAGTATCAAAGGCTTGCAGATAGTAAGCATATCAGGCTGTTTACATCTAAAATCAGGCAGTGCCAAAAGGTGAAGGAAGCGCAGATGCTGAAGATCAGTTTGCTGGAATATGCACCGCGGTGTAACGCTGCTCTTGACTATCGTAATTTTGTGAATGAATTATTAGAGCTTTAGTAATAGCAGGTCAGCAGCTGATAGCGTGTTGGAGGAGATTTTATGGTAGACTTTGCAAGCAGTTTAAAAAAGGCAGAGAAGAAAACTTCGGCTAAAGACAAGGTTACAGGCTTCTTCCTGAACAGAAAGGATGAATGCTTACAAAAGGAAAGTAGCAGAAGAATTACAGTTTCTGCTCCGGATGCTTTGTTTAAAAGAATCGAGGCAGCCGCCAAAGAAAGAGGACTTTCGAAGAATGCTTTTATCCTGAGCTTGGTGCATAAGGAACTGGATGAGTAGCTTTTACTTAGAAAATGAGTAAAAGCTACTCATTTTTTTGTAATTGCTGGTTCATTTATTCTAATTTAAGCTCTTCATAAATCCTTCTACGGCAAAAGCTGCCAGCCGTTGAGTAGCAGGCAGCTTTTTGGCGTATTATTTCTTCTTTGAAAAAGTTTAGGAGTTATTTAGGTTTTATGCTCTATAATATGAGGGAATTGGCTGATGCTTTTACAAAGACAGTACTTTAACCTCTTGTTCGGGCTGTATGAAATTATATGCTAGTTCTAATTGCACGCATAAGAAGTAGAGTATGGGTGCTGGAGAGCGACGTGGAACAAAGGCTGATTGTATTAACGTAAAGTACTTGGTTTAGGTTTTCGTTATTTCATGGTAAAATATAGGTAGATAAGTGTTATTGCTTAGTAAAGCAGTATGTCATAGTTGCAAAATAAAAGGATGAGCTTCAAACCGTGGCTGCTCCCGTTACTAACAGAAACCAGGGCTGGGATTTTTTGTAAACAGTGCTATTGTTATTTGTTTGTGCTTAAGCTACAATATTAGTAGTAAGGAGGACGTTAGCATGTTAAATGAGGTTGTTTTTTTTGAAACACGTATCTTTAGAATGTTTTGCGAAAAATTACAAGTTTCACCTGTTGATGCCAATAAATTATTCGAGAAGTACGGAATATGGAAATATATTGAAGATACCTATGATATGTTGCATTTGAGTAGTGACGAATATGCTTTAAAAAATATTTTAGAGATATTAAGGGTAAATGGTGTGAACTATGAAGCTTAAAGATGGAATGATCTTGTATCATGGAAGCTACACTCCTGTACAAAATATCGATTTAACAAAGTGTGCAGCTGGTAAGGATTTTGGTAAGGGGTTTTATGTTACGGCTAATGAACTCCAGGCTAAGAATTTCATAAGGACATCATTGTTGAAGGCTAAAGGCTTAAAGCAAATAGACGATAAACAAAATTATGGATATGTAACCTGCTATAAATATCATGCTCCTACTGAATTTATGCCTATATATGAATTTAGTGATGCGGATAAAGAGTGGTTGTGGTTTATTTCATTAAACAGAAGACAGAGGCTTGCTAAAGCATTATCACCTCTGCTGCCAAAAACTCTGTTTGCAAGTGAAATTATTATTGGAAAAATTGCAAATGATACCACTAACCCGGTTATTACCGCATATCTGAATGAATTATATGGTTCATTTGAAGATGAAAGTGCCGCAAAGATGGCAATATCTTTGCTTTTACCGAACAGATTAAAGGATCAATATTGCTTTTTAAGTCAACGGGCTGTTAATTGTTTAGAAGTCGTGGAGGTTAAAAAATATGGGGATTGAGAAAAAAACGTTTTGTGCAGATTTAATCTTGGCCGATGCCATTATTGATATGGCTGATGAAGATGGCATTACTTGGCAAGAGGCTAGAAGCAAAATTATAAATTCTGCAGCTTATACAGCCTTATATGATTTCGAAAATGGATTGTGGGAAAACGGGCCGGATTACTTCAGAGATTATTACAAAAAAATAGCGTGAGCTAAAAAAAGTCGATTCGGTGGCTTTTTCAATTTTGACCAATTTATAAGTCATTAAACTGTCGCGTTAATTACTAAAGGGGTTTGCAGAGAGTGCGACTAATCCGGGCTGAGATATAGCTGTGCTTGCTTCTGACGGTAGTGTTATAGCAGAACTTTACACAAAATTGGCGTTAATATATCCAGTGAATCAAGAACTGTAGATGGATGGCTAGAAGCTAAGTGAAGGCGTGATATATTAATTGCAAAATAAAAGGATGAGCTTTAAGCCGTGGCTGCTCCCGTTACTAACAGGAACCAAGGCTGGCAGGCTCATCCTTTTTAGGTGAACAAAGCTGTCGACGGAGGAGCGGTGCAGTTTTCTAGCTTGGTAACTGTCAAATGTAATAGCTAATATATTAGCTGAAACTTGCAAAAAGAATGCTTTTAAGATAAAATATTAGCTATGGATATGTTTGATTTTTTGGAAGCTACCCCAGATGAGATTAACAAAGGAATTGCAGCTCGCGTTCGTACTGTACGTAAACGGCGCAAAATTTCACAGGTTAAATTAAGTGAGAAATCAGGAGTAAGCTTAGGATCTGTGAAGCGCTTTGAGAGTACAGGTGAAATTTCCTTATTATCTCTGACTAAAATTGCTATCGCATTGAATGTTGAACAAGAGCTGAAGCAGCTTTTCAGCAACGTGCCTTATTTGTCACTTGAGGAGATAGAAAATGAAAGAAATCAACAAGGTTAAGGTATCTTATAATGGCAAGGTGGTAGGCTCTATAATTAGGTATCAGCGTTATCTGACCGCTTTTGCTTATGATCCGGAATGGTTGAGTAATGGATTTTCTATAAGTCCTTTTTCGCTGCCTTTAAGAGAAGAGCCTTTTATTGCTAAGCAAGAGCCTTTTGATGGTTTGTTTGGCGTTTTTGCAGACAGCTTGCCTGATGGATGGGGCAGACTGCTGCTGGATCGTTTATTACTGAAAAACAAAATAAATCCCCATAGTGTAGGTAATCTTGAGCGTTTGGCGATTGTCGGCGCATCCGGTATGGGCGCTTTGTCTTATGAGCCTGAGTATAATATTTCTGAGAAAAGCGGTTTTGCTGATTTGGATAAGCTGGCTGAAGAGTGCAGTTTGATACTGTCTTCTGAGTATAATGATAATATTGATGAACTGTTTTCTTTAGGTGGCTCTTCAGGTGGTGCAAGACCTAAAATACTTACAGAGGTTGATGGAGAAGATTGGATTATAAAGTTTCTTGCTTCTATGGATAAACCGGATATAGGCTTGCAGGAGTACAAGTACTCTCTTTGTGCCAGAAAATGTGGGATAAGTATGTCAGAAACGCATTTGTTTCCTTCGGCGCGTTGTGAGGGTTACTTCGGTACAAAAAGATTTGATCGCGTGAAAACTTCTGAAGGTGAAAAAAGAATTCATATGGTTTCGGTAAGTGCTCTTCTGGAAACGTCACACAGGATTCCTAATCTTGATTATATTATCTTGGGAAAATTAACTTTGACGTTGACAAAGGACTATCAGGAGCTTGAAAAACTGTTTAGGTTAATGTGCTTTAATGTTTTTGCGCATAACCGCGACGATCATTCTAAAAACTTTTCGTTTATATATTCGGATGATGAGAAAAAATGGCTTTTATCGCCTGCCTATGACTTGACGTATAGTTATTCTATAGGCGGAGAGCATGCTACAACGGTTGCTGGTAATGGCAAAAATCCGGGCATGAAGGACATATTGGAAGTTGCGAAGAATCTTGGTATGAATCTCAAGCGGGCTGAAGATATAGCGCAGCAGGTTCAGGCTTGTGTCGAAGATGATTTAGGAGAAATTCTTTCTAAAAGATTTTAAGGTTTAATATTTATATTTCGAGAAAGAAAATTTGTGTTGTAGACGTGGCAGTTTTGAATTACAAATATATTATACGAGATGGTTCATTATATCATGAACGCATAAAAATAAAGGATGAGCTTTAAGCCGTGGCTATTCCCGTTACTAACAGGAACTAGGGCTGGCAGGCACATCCTTTTGTTATGCCAACTTGACAAACCGCTTTGATAAATATATCGTATAGACCTTCGCCTTACGTAATCTACGGTTTCCGATTTCTTCAGCCACACAGAAGACAGGTCTGAGCCTTCGGGAGCGACCCTGAGCTTCCTGCCCCTTTTGCCTGCCGCGGGAATGGCTACCCACAAATTTCACCCATCTTTCAGATAATTGCATTTTTATGGTATGCGTTAACCAGGTATTGAGCTACTTTTACCTCAGAATTCTGTTATACACGGATTTCTCCGCTTCACTACCAACAGCTTGCTTCGGAGTTTCCGCTAAGTTCGCTGCAGCATCCCTGCTGCAGGTTTCACGGATTTTTCTAGCCTTTCGAGCTAGCGTCTATTGTCGCTGCCAGAATCCTTTGTGCTTTAATCGGCACCAAGATCCGCACATACCGTTCTGTGTTGCCTTTTGGGCTTCTCCATCAGTCCTCGCGGAGCAACAGAAACCTCACTGCCGCAGTATCCCGCAGGCAGCCTGGTCACAGCTTCCGGTATTCTCGGAGGGGTTGACAACCCTTTAGTGCACCGAGTTATACGATATATTTGTCAAAACAGTTTTCAAGGAACATGTCGGTGTTCAACCGATGAATAAAGTATAGCATATTATAATGAAGTAATCGTGGAAAAAAGGTGCGCATTGATTTCTTGCTGCTTGGTATGAGGGGGATTGATTAAGTCCTTTAGTTCGAATATGCTTCCTGCAGTTTGTTGCTGTTGCTGATTTCACATGCAGTATTAACTCCGCCGCATAAAAGCAGGTGATATAACCACAAAGAAATTTTCGTTTTAGGTATCATAATTCCTACCATTGTAGTATAATTAAATTAACGAAAGAAACTTTTATATAAGGGTGGTGAAGTAATGGAAACTTTCATGGGAATTCTTATTCCGTTTATCGGAACAACACTTGGTTCGGCGTGTGTGTTCTTTATGAAAAAATCGTTGAGTGATATGGTGCAGCGTTCGCTTGCGGGCTTTGCAGCTGGTGTTATGGTTGCAGCGTCTATCTGGAGCCTGCTGATTCCTGCTATCGAGCAATCCGAAAGCATGGGAAGGCTGTCCTTTCTCCCTGCATTTATCGGCTTTTGGATTGGTATATTATTTTTACTCATGCTTGACCACTTGATTCCCCATCTGCATGTGGGAAGTGAACAGACGGAAGGCCCCAAGAGCAATTTGAGCCGTACTGCGATGATGGTTTTGGCAGTCACGCTGCATAACATACCTGAGGGAATGGCAGTTGGTGTTATGTATGCCGGCTTTCTGGCGGGTAATACGCCAATCACGGCGGCAGGGGCGCTTGCCTTGTCCATCGGTATTGCTATTCAAAACTTTCCGGAGGGGGCGATTATTTCTATGCCGCTTCGCGCAGAGGGAGAGAGTAAGAACAGAGCATTTTTGGGCGGTGTGCTTTCCGGTGTTGTGGAACCAATCGGAGCGGTGCTGACGATACTTGCTGCCCAACTTGTAATACCGGTGCTGCCGTATCTTTTGAGCTTTGCTGCCGGTGCGATGCTTTATGTTGTTGTAGAGGAGCTGAGTCCTGAAATGTCGCAGGGAGAGCATTCCAATATCGGCACGATTTTCTTTGCCGTAGGCTTCAGTGTTATGATGGTGCTGGATGTGGCGTTAGGGTAGAGAAAAATTTCGGTATATCAGAATGCTGCCGCTTGCAAACAGTATAGCGGATAGCCTGAAAGAGCCAAAGGATATTATGAAATGAGAGATTGCTGTGAAGAACAAAAACAGCATTAAGAAGTTTGATGGCAAAATCTAGCTTCTTAATGCTGTATTTCACAGTAATCTCTTTTTAGTTTTTCTGTAAATAGGGCATGAACTGAAAATTTTTATCTAAATATTGACCGGCATAAGCTACGCCTTTACCCATGGTGAAGGCTGCCAGGATGGTGCCTATTCCCAGTCCGTCTATATGTCCCAATAAGAACAGTGTCAGCAGTGCTGTGATAGCAAGGCAGGTTACGTCAAAGGTGATTTTGATTTTAGCGTACTCGATTTTTATGATGGCGCTCAACTCACGCGGGAATAAATCCGTAGGGATAATGGGCAGGCCGCAGCGATTGGACAAGGCAATACCGATACAGATTAAAACATAGCTTACGATAAAATACAGCACACGCCAGGAAAAGGCCTGCGGTAACATGTTTATATACAGCTCGAACAAATCAAGGAATTGGCTGAACACAAAGCCTACAACAAAGCTGAACATATAGGACGCAATAAACTTTTTGCGCAGATACATCAGGCTGGCGATAAGCAATCCTTGGAAAATGTAGGTCCATGTACCGAGTGTGAGCTTGGGAAAGGCTTCGCTAAAGGCAAATGGAACGCTGCTGATGGCGCTGATGCCGGAACCGGAGTAGAGCATGAGTACGACGCTGAAGCTGTTGATGATTACTGCAACCAATAGTGCTAGCTCACCGCACAAGGTCAGACGTGAATTTTTTTCGTTTAAAAGCATTTATTTACCCCTCTCGAAAACAATAAATTTATCAAAAATGCATTTCCTATTATAGTAC
>ENA-ORNT01000942-ORNT01000942.1-human-gut-metagenome-genome-assembly--contig:-NODE-942-length-20354-cov-17.744667_pt1 | contig 20354 bp, 16 predicted proteins | sample MGYA00242120_ERZ509032 | MGnify/ENA primary metagenome ERZ509032 (study PRJEB26280, sample SAMEA2338729) | human gut metagenome | biome: human gut; feature: human-associated habitat; material: faeces...
CTGTCGTTATAGGATGGTAGGAGGTGCGTGCCTACACTATTGCTGAATAGTTACGCCGGCTCTGATTTAGGGTTAATTAGTATTAAATCTTCATGGAAAGCAGGCTCAACAGATGGTCAGACGGCAAAAAAGCAGTACCTTTGCGCCCGATTATGCCGTTGTGGCTCGAATAAGTTCCACCGAAGCGTGGGCGCCAGGCGGTAAGAACCGTATTACATAAATTAAAGTAAATGTACGCGATTGTAGAAATCAACGGCCAGCAGTTCAAGGCTGAGGCTGGCAAGAAGCTCTTCATCAACCATTTGCGTGATGCAGAAGAGGGCCAGGCTGTTGAGTTTGACAAGGTTCTGCTCTTGGACAACGAGGGAACCGTGAAGGTAGGTGCACCGACCGTAGAGGGTGCAAAGGTAGTGGCAGAGGTCGTCAAGCCTCTCGTAAAGGGTGACAAGGTCATCGTCTTCAAGATGAAGCGCCGCAAGGATTTTCGCAAGAAGAACGGTCATCGTCAGCAGTACACCCAAGTAGAAATCAAATCAATCAACGCTTAAAGTAGGAGGACGAAAGAATGGCACATAAAAAAGGTGTAGGTAGTTCTAAGAACGGCCGCGAGTCTCACAGCAAGCGACTCGGCGTGAAGATCTGGGGTGGCCAGAAGATCAACGCTGGCAACATCATCGTGCGTCAGCGTGGCAACCGCCACTACCCCGGCGAGAATGTTGGTCAGGGCAAGGACGATACGCTCTATGCGCTCACAGACGGCATCGTCTATTTCAAGAAGGGTCGTTGCAACAAGAGCACAGTCCACGTTCTGTCTGAGGAGGCTTATGCCGCCAAGACTCAGGTGAACGCTGACGCCTAAACCAAACAATAATTCCTATTCCAAACAAACACAGAAAGCCTGTCTCCCCCACGGAGCGGGCTTTTTGCCTTTCTGCCCCTATCGTCCCGCAAAGTCGCCCCAAGTCGGCCCGATAGGATGAAATGTGAATAGTTTTCCATCGTTTTCTTTGCCCATTCATGATTTCTTCGTACATTTGCACTTAGAATGTCTCTTCGAGACCCATAGCAGAACATCAATTTAAGACAAGATACACTATGCTTACATTAAAGCTCATCAGTGAGGAAACTGAACGTGTGGTGAAAGGCTTGGAGAAGAAATGCTTCCCCAACGCCCGCGAGGCCGTGGAGAAGGTGCTGGAATACGACCGCCTGCGTCGTGAGAGCCAGCAGCAGCTCGACGCCAACAAGCAGCGTCAGAATCAGCTCTCGCGCGAGATTGGCGGGCTGATGAAGTCTGGCAAGCGTGACGAGGCCAACCAGGTGAAGGAGCAGGTGGCCCAGCTCAAGGCTGCCGACAAGGCCCTGCAGGAAGTCATGCAGAAGGCCCAGGCCGACATGAACGAGGTGCTGCTCACCATCCCCAACATACCCACCGACGAGGTGCCCGAGGGCCGCGATGCCAGTAGCAACGTGGTGGTGAAGGAAGGCGGCGTGAAGCCCGATCTTCCCGAAGGCTCCCTTTGTCACTGGGATCTGCTGAAAAAGTTCAACCTCGTCGATTTCGACCTCGGCGTCAAGATCACCGGTGCGGGCTTCCCCGTCTATATCGGCAAGATGGCCCGCTTCCAGCGCGCGCTGGAGGCCTTCTTCCTCGACGAGGCCCGCAAGTCGGGCTATACCGAGGTGCAGCCGCCCCTCGTGGTCAATGAGGCCAGCGGACTGGGCACGGGCCAGCTCCCCGACAAGGAGGGCCAGATGTACCATGCCAACCTCGACAACCTCTACCTGATCCCCACCGCCGAGGTGCCGGTGACCAACCTCTTCCGCGACGAGATCATCGAGGAGAACGAGCTCCCCATCAAGTGCTGCGCCTACTCCGCCTGCTTCCGTCGCGAGGCCGGCAGCTATGGCAAGGACGTGCGCGGTCTCAACCGTCTCCACCAGTTTGACAAGGTCGAGATCGTCCGCATCGACACGCCGCAGCACGCAGAGGTCTCCTACCAGGAGATGCTCGACCACGTGGAGGGCCTGCTCGCCAAGCTGGAGCTTCCCTACCACATCCTCCGTCTCTGTGGCGGCGACATGAGCTTCACCTCCGCCATCTGCCACGACTTCGAGACCTGGAGCGCCGCCCAGCAGCGCTGGCTGGAAGTCAGTTCGGTGTCCAACTTCGGCAGCTACCAGGCCAACCGCCTCCACTGCCGCTTCCGCCATGCCGACACCAAGAAGATCGAGCTCTGCCACACGCTCAACGGCTCGGCCCTCGCCCTGCCGCGCATCGTGGCCACCATCATCGAGAACAACCAGACCCCGGAGGGCATCCGCGTGCCGAAGGTCCTCGTGCCTTACTGCGGCTTCGAGATGCTCGACGACAAGATGGACTAAGCGCCGCGCGGAGCGGGGCGACCATCCACAAGGAGGCGCCCCTCCCCGCCGAGCTTCAAGATAGAAACAATCAATCCGAATCAATAACGTCAAAATCATTCGCAGATAAAGACTATATCTATTTATCATGAACAAGATTCTAACCAAGAAACAACTCTCCGACCACGCTTATAGCTTCGTCGTCGAGAATGGTCAAATTGCCCGCAGCAGCCGTCCTGGCAACTTCGTCACCGTGCGTGCCGACATCCACAGCGAGCGCATCCCCCTCGTCGTCGTCGATAGCGACAAGCAGAAGGGGACGCTGACGCTCGTGGTCCAGGAGGCCGGCCTCTCTTCCACCAAGTTCTGCCAGCTCGCCGAGGGCGATGAGATCCTCGACGTTGTCGGTCCGCTCGGCACCCCCTACGCCATTTCCAAGGTCGGCACGGTGGTCTGTGTCGGCGGCGGTGTGGGCACGGTCAGCGTGCTCCCCGTGGCCCGCGCCATGAAGGAGGCAGGCAACCGCGTCGTGAGCGTGGTGGCAGCCCAGACGAAGGACCGCCTGGTCGTCGTCGATGAGATGCGCCAGGCCAGCGACGAGCTCATCGTCGTCACCGACGACGGCAGCGAGGGTCAGAAGGGCCTCCCCGTCGATGCGCTGGGCGAGATCCTGGCCCGCGAGCAGGTCGATCGCATCGTGGTCGTCGGTCCCGGCGCCATGATGGAAGCCATCTGCCAGGTCGGCAAGGAGAAGTCCATCCCCGTCGATGTGGCCCTCAACGCCATCATCGTCGATGGCACGGGCATCTGCGGCAGCTGCCGCCTGACCATTGGCGGCAAGACCCGCTTCGTCTGCATCGACGGTCCGTTCTTCGACGGCACGCAGGTCGATTGGAAGGAGGTAGAGACGCGCGGCACCATCTACTCCAAGATGGAGAACGACGCGCTGGAGCAGATCGGCGTCCACCTCGACAAGGAGTCGCGCCTGGAGCAGACCGACAAGGAGCAGCCCACCATCAAGGAGCCGCTGGGCCACGGTGCCGAGAACGACTCCATCGAGGAGCTGACCGACCGTGGCGCCGCCTGGCGCGACGAGTTGCGCAAGTCGATGAAGAACAAGGATCGCATGGCCCTCAAGCGCCACGCCATGCCGATGGTGGACATGCACACGCGCACCCACGACCGCATCCAGGAGGTGGCCCAGGGCTTCACGCTGGAGATGGCCATGGACGAGGCCTGTCGCTGCATCGACTGCGCCAAGCCCACCTGCCGCGAGGGTTGCCCCATCCACATGAACATCCCGGCCTTCATCAAGAACATCGAGCGCGGCGAGATCCTCGCTGCCGACCGCGTGCTCAAACAGTACTCCTCCTTCTCCGCCATCTGCGGCCGCGTCTGCCCGCAGGAGAAGCAGTGTGAGGGCCATTGTATCCACGTCAAGATGAAGGACGCCCCCGTCGCCATCGGCCCGCTGGAGCGCTTCGTCGCCGATTACGAGCGCCAGTCTGTCAAGAAGGTCACGTGGGACGTGGCTCCCGCCAACGGCATCAAGGTCGCCATCATCGGTTCCGGTCCCTCGGGCCTTGCCTTTGCGGGCGAGATGGCCAAGAAGGGCTTTGAGCCCCACGTCTTCGAGGCCCTCCATTTCCTCGGCGGCGTGCTCTACTACGGCATCCCGCAGTATCGTCTGCCGGACGAGATCGTGGACCATGAGCTCGACGTGCTCCGCTCCCTGGGCGTGAAGTTCCACACCAACTGCCTCGTGGGCAAGACCGTCACCATCGACGAGCTCCGCGAGCAGGGCTTCAAGGGCATCTACGTCGCCACGGGCGCAGGCAAGCCGAAGTTTATGAACATTCCCGGCGAGAACGCCATCCATATCCTCTCCGCCAACGAGTTCCTCTTCCGCGTCAACGTCATGGACGCCGACCAGCCCGACTCTGAGACGCCGCTCTATGTCGGCAAGAAGGTCATCGTGGTCGGTGGTGGCAACACCGCCATGGACTCCTGCCGCACGGCCAAGCGCCTCGGCGCCGACGTGACGGTGGTCTATCGCCGCACCTTCGACGAGATGCCGGCAGGCCGCGACGAGATCGAGCAGGCACAGGAGGAGGGCGTCAACTTCATGAACCTCCACAACCCGCAGCGCTACATCGTCGGCGACGACGGCAAGGTGAAGGGTGCCGTGCTCGACGTGATGAAGCTCGGCGAGCCCGACGACTCGGGTCGCCGCCGCCCTGTCAAGACGGGCGAGACCATCACCGTGGAGTGTGACGAGGTGCTCGTGGCTGTCGGTGTCGATCCCAACCCGCTCGTTCCCCAGTCCATCGAGGGCCTGAAGGAAGGCTGGGCCCACGCCATCGAGGTCAACGAGGACGGCCAGTCCAACATCTCCGACATCTACGCCGGTGGCGACATTGCCCGCGGCGCCGCTACGGTGGTGCTCGCCATGGGCGACGGACGCCGTGCCGCCAACAAGATGGCCGAGGAGCTGCTGGCTAAGTAGTCCCTACGCGCTACGACACGATACAAGGCTGATTGGCTTCCAAGGGCATACTGTAAACCACTTGGGAGCCAATTGGCTTTTTTCCCAACCATACACTCATACCACAATCCTAATCCCCCCAACGCTATGACACCTGCCTATTTCCCAGCCTCCGAGCTGATCATCAATGGCGACGGTAGCATCTTCCACCTGCACCTCCGCCCCGAACAGTTGGCCGACCGCGTAATCCTCGTGGGCGACCCCGGCCGCGTCCCCCTGGTAGCCCACCACTTCGACACCGTGGAGTGTGAGGTCCAGAGCCGCGAGTTCCACACCATCACGGGCACCTACAAGGGCAAGCGCATCACGGCCCTCTCCACGGGCATCGGATGCGACAACATCGACATTGTGATGAACGAGCTCGACGCCTTGGCCAACATCGACTTCGCTACCCGCACGGAGCGCCCCGTGCACCGCACGCTGACCCTCGTCCGCGTGGGCACTTGTGGCGGACTGCAGCCCGAGACGCCGACCGGCACCTATATCGCCAGCGTCAAGAGCATCGGTTTCGACGGCTTGCTCAACTTTTATGCGGGCCGCGACGCCAGTTGCGACCTCGAGCTGGAGGCCGAGTTCAAGCGCCAGGTGGCGTGGCGTCCCGTCATGGGCAATCCCTATGTGGCCACGGCAGACGCCGCGCTGATCGACCGCGTGGCACAGACCGACATGGTCAGGGGCATTACGGTGGCCTGCAACGGCTTCTTCGGTCCGCAGGGGCGCCGTCTGCGCCTCCCCCTGATGGACGAGCGGCTTAACGAAAAGATTGAAGCCTTCGAGTACAAAGGCCTCAAGATCACCAACTTCGAGATGGAGTCGTCGGCCCTCGCCGGTCTCTCCCGCCTCATGGGCCACCAGGCCATGACCTGCTGCATGGTCATCGCCAACCGCCGATCCCACGAGGCCAATACGGGCTACAAAAACACCATCGACTCGCTCATCAAACTGGTGCTGGAGAGAATCTGATGACACACTACGCCAACGATACCATCTGCGCCCTGGCCACCCCCGTGGGGGGCGCCATCGCCGTCGTGAGAGTGAGCGGCAGCCAGAGCTATCCCGTCCTCGGCCGCCTGCTCCGCCAGGACCTCTCCGCCTGCGCGCCCGCCACGTTGCGCCACGCTTCCCTCTACAGCCCCGAGGGCGAGGAGATCGACGACGTCGTCGTCGCCTTCTACCGTGCGCCCCACTCCTACACGGGAGAGGACGCGATAGAGATCTCCTGCCACGGATCGGCCTACATCGTCCACCAAATCCTCGACGCGCTCACCAAGGCCGGATGCCGCCAGGCCGAACCGGGCGAATACACCCGCAGGGCCTACCTCAACGGCAAGATGGACCTGAGCCAGGCCGAGGCCGTGGCCGACCTGATCAGTTCCTCCAACCAGGCCTCCCACCGGCTGGCCCTCAGCCAACTCAAGGGCCACGTCCGCACGGCCCTGGAGACGCTGCGCGAAAGGCTGCTCCGGCTCACCTCGCTGCTCGAACTCGAACTGGACTTCTCCGACCACGACGACCTGGTCTTTGCCGACCGCAGCGAGCTCCTCTCCCTGGCCCGTAGCATCGAGGACCACGTGGCCGCGCTGGCCCGGACCTACCATTTCGGCAAGGCCGTCAAGGAGGGCATTCCCGTGGCCATCGTCGGCAAGACCAATGTGGGCAAATCGACACTCCTCAACCACCTGGTCGGCGAGGACCGCGCCCTCGTGAGCGACGTCCACGGCACCACACGCGACAGCATCGAGGAGACCACCCTCATCGGGGGGCTCACCTTTCGCTTCGTCGATACGGCCGGACTGCGCCACACCGACGACGTCGTGGAGCAGATGGGCATCGAGCGCACATGGCAGAAGCTGGACGAAGCCCTGCTCGTGCTCTGGGTGGTCGATCGCTGGCCGACGCAGGAGGAGACCGACGAGATGGTGGCCCACTGCCAGGGCAAGCACGTCCTGCTCGTCTTCAACAAGGCCGACCTCCACACGCCGCCCACCGACCCGCTCGTCGCCGATGGCGGTGACACGGGCGCTGCCCGGTCGCTTCCTCCCCACCCCATCTCCGCCAAGACGGGCCAAGGCCTCGACGCCCTGGAGGCAGCCATCCGCCAGGCGGTCGATATTCCCGAGATCCACGAGGCCGACGTCGTCATCACCTCCGCGCGCCAGTACGACCTGCTGACCGCTGCGGCCCAGGAGCTGCAGCGCGTCGTCGATGGTCTCCAGAGCGACCTGCCCTCCGACCTCGTGGCCGAAGACCTACGCATGGTCCTCGACACCCTCGGCGATGCCACGGGCGTAGAACGCATCACGCCCCAGGCCACGCTCAACAACATCTTTTCCTCGTTCTGCATCGGGAAATAAGTCGTGATAAACAACGATTAATATCGACAACAAATGATAGTTAAGGTGCTCAAAATGAGCACCTTTCTTTTTAGCCTTACTATTGGTTATAATCAATGGTAAGGCTTTTTTAGCACCTTTTTGTACCGCTCTTGTACCTCCACTTTTCAAAAGTAATAATTTGAGACTCCATTTTTGGCAAATGAGTGCAAGATTGCCGAGAGTTTTGGACAATGATGGACGATGATATAAGACTATTGAAAATAAACGGAGTAATGACAGACGACTTTTTCTACAATAAATTAAGTAAAAAAGTATAAAAAGCGTACAAATGACAGCAAGCAAAGAAAGAATTCTAAAAATTTGCGAGTATTGTGGGAAGAGCTTCTATGCATCAAAATCCACAACTCGTTATTGCTCCAAGCAATGCAACAGTTATGCCTATAAGGCAGCAAGACGTGAGGAGAAAGTAAAGATGGCTGAGACAATGAGCCACCGAAAAGCTTCCGAGAAATCCATGTCTGAAATCCTCGTGAAAGAATACCTCACTATTCAAGAGGTCGCTATACTTTTGGGACTAAGCAGACAGACCATATATAATATGGTGTATAGTGGTAAGTTGCGAGCATCCAAGATTACTTCTCGTTTATCTTTAATCAGAAAGCGAGATATAGATTATCTTGTTGATAGTTTGCCATACACCACAAAAAAAAGTGCTTCAAAAGAAGCAGTTCATGCAAACCGAGAGCTACCTGTTCCAGAATATTACTCTGCCAAGGAAATTGCAGAAGTCCACAACACTTACGAGACCGCCATCTATGAGATAGTCAAGAAAGTCAAGATTTCAAGAATATCCATACAAGGAAGAGTATATTGGAACAAGAAAGAGGTGGATGATTATTTTGCACACCTGTCTCCAGATCCAACCATCAGTGAATGGATGACTGTTATGGACATTCAACAGAAATATTGTATGACGAAAACAGCCGTATATAGTTTCGTTAGTCACAATGCTATTCCAAGAAAAATGGAAGGTAACAATGTTCTGTATTCCAAGCGTCATGTACAATTGGCAAAAGGTGAATCCGTAGAAGACCAACTTTATTATACAATACCGGAGGCCATGAAGTTGTATGGTTTAAGTCAGGACCAGATTTATAAGCGTATCAAGAAATACGCCATTGAAAAGGTGAAGATTGGCAAGTATATCAAGATTTCCAAGCGAGATTTAGAGAAAGCTATCGGCAAGCCTAAGGTTATTTAGCGGTTATCAAAAGGTTAAGTTGTACCCCATTACATAACTCTATTATTTTGCAATCGATTTCAAAGATCTCTTAATACGGGATCATATATGAAACATAAGTATCACATTATAAAAAGTAAACATCATGGTAAATACATGTACAAGAGTTTCTCTTCGCCAAAGAGCGATTAAAAACGACCGTATTTCTCTTTATTTGGATTTCTATCCACCAGTACGCAACCCTGAGACTATGCAAATGAGTCGCAGGGAATATTTAGGTATCTATATCTATGCTCATCCAAAGAATGAGATGGAACGTGAGTTTAATACAGATATGCTCAACAAAGCAGAGGCCATCCGTTGTATCAGAACCCAATCACTCATCAATGAAGAATTTGGTTTTTTGGACAAAACACGACAGAAAGCTGATTTTTTGGCATACTTTGAGAAGATGACACATAAGAAAGATGACAAGTGGACATGTGTCTACAAGCATTTCTTCAAATTTGTTCAAGGTCATTGTACATTTGGGGATGTGACAGTGGAACTTTGCAAAAAGTTCAGAGAGTATCTTCTGAATGCAAATCAGTTGAATCGAACAAAACAAAAGGTATCTCTCAACTCTGCAGCAGGTTACTACTCTACTTTCCGTGGTCTCTTAAAAATCGCCTATCGTGACAAGTGGCTGCGTGAGAACATCAATGACTATCTGGACAAGATTGAGCCACAAGATGTAAAGAAGGAGTTTCTTACCCTCGATGAAGTAAAGCAGTTGGCAGCTACTCCTTGCGATATACCTGTACTGAAGTCTGCCTCCCTCTTTGCTTGCCTCACAGGATTGCGAATCAGCGACATCTTAAAATTGCGTTGGGAAGACTTCGAGATAGCTCCCGACCAAGGCTATTGCTTGCGTATTCGTACCCAGAAGACTCAGACCGAGGCAACCTTGCCTATCAGCAACGAGGCATACGAACTATGTGGTGAACCAAGCACGGGTATCGTGTTCAAGGGATTGAAGCGCAGCATGATTAACCATCCCCTTAAAGCATGGTTGAAGAAGGCTGGAATCACCAAGCCATTTTCATTCCATTGCTTCCGGCACTCGTATGCAACAATCCAAATCGCCTTAGGCACAGACATTTACACGGTTTCGAAGATGCTTACCCATAAGAATGTAAGCACAACACAGATATATGCCGACCTCGTGAACGCAAAGAAAAGAGAGACAGCAAATAAGATTTCTCTTAAATAAATCCATTGCATTCATTTCATGGTGCCCGATATTGAAAAAATGTTCAATATCGGGCTTTTTAGTTAAAGGCTCCTAAAAGTTTTACGTGAGTCACGCGTGACTCACGTGTCAGTTTCTGCAGTTTTTCATATTTTTGCGCCACAAATGATTAATAATACGCAATATGAAACAGTTTAAAAAAGAATTTTTGACACAGCATTTATTGGTTTTGTGTGCAATGTCTATCATTGGTGCACTTGTTCGCAACGAAGCTATGCAATATGGTGTAGACACCTTTAGCTGCAACTTGACGTTCGTTATCTCAACCACCATACTGATGGTTGTTTATCTCCATGCATTAGATAGTATCGTACGATTGCTTGCCCCATGGTTTAAGCATATCCTTTGTAATACAGTAAACAATACAGAAAGAAAGCGTCTGTCTTCTATTGCCATCAATGAAACAAATACATATGACGAGGGGGAAGAGCTAAACCTGGAAGATGTAACTTTCGTCTATGCAGATGAAGCCTCTTCTTGTATTACAAGCTATGAACAGTTGAGACAGGAAGCATTGGAAGACAAAGCCAAGAAGGAAAAGGTCTTGTTAAACTCAGCTATCGATTATACCAGAAGAACTTTTGCTGCCTACATGAGGGAGGAGCATTTGAACCAACTTTGTGACAACATCGCTATTTTCCAGTGTTGTGCCTCTACACACATGAGACATCATTCATTGATTGTTGATAAGGCTATTCGTACTATTGACTTAATGCATTATGCTTGGAATATAGGAAATCTCTTCAAGAAGAAAGGCATTGATACAGCAACCTTTATAAAACAAGTTTTTGCTGATGCGCTGGTTGATGTGGAAATATCCACTATTATAAGGAAGTTAAGAATGGAAGGTACCTGCATCATAGAATTACTACCAAGCTTAGATGTTCAAGGCGGAATCAAGACACATTATTGTTGCTGATAAGCATTGAGCGGTTATTCAGAGGTTATATCTCAGTGATATTTATCCCCATTACATAACTCATTTACTTTGTACCCGAATAATAAAAAATGAACAGATATGATAAATGAAAGTATCACCTTTGATAAGTTACCACAAGCGGTATCTTATTTAACAGAACAAGTTATCGAGTTGAAGCAAATGGTATCAGCACTTCAACCTACATCATCAGCAAATAACCATATATTGGTTGAGATTGATGAGGCTGCTATTATTATAATGAAGTCGAAGCCAACCATTTATCGATTGGTTAACCAAGGCATTCTGCCATCCTATAAAAAAGGTAAGAAGCTATACTTCTATAAGGATGAGCTGCTTGCATGGATTGAGAATGGTCGAAAAGCTACCAAGGAGCAGAACCATTCTGAAATGCTAAAAGCCATGCAAGGAGGAATGAAGCGCAAACCCAAGTCAATGTATAATTTTTAACTCTATGCCAAATGACAGCTTTAAATAACAATAAGGAAACTTCCATCAATCCAATGATTATCATGGATAAGGCTATTGATATGAGTACTCGCCTATCAGGAAGCCAGTTTCCCGTAAGCATCTTTCCTGCCAAGATTCAGAGAATCATCAAGGAGGTACACGAATGCCACAGTTTTCCTACCGACTATATATCAGCAGCCATACTCACTGCATTGGCTGTTGGTATCGGCAACACGCACTTGGCACAGATGAAACAAGGTTGGCTTGAAAGTCCTATCTTATACATGGCTCTTATCGGAAGACCAGGAGCCAACAAGAGCCACCCACTTAGCTTCGCTATGAAGCCATTCCTCGATTACGACTATGAGCAAAACAAGTTGTTCGAGGAGCAATACAGTAAGTTTGAGGAAAAGATGTGCATGTCTCGCAAGGAACGCATTGAAAATGGAGAGGATGGATTTCCGCAAGAACCTGTACGCAAACGTTTCTTGGTCTCTGATGTCACACCAGAAGGCTTGAGCTATATTCATGCGCAGAACAAGAGGGGTTTATGCCTATGGACAGACGAGTTGTCTGCATGGTTCAAGAACTTCAACCGCTATAACAATGGTTCAGAGGAACAGTTCTGGCTATCTGTCTTTAGCGCCAAGACAACCATATCAGACAGAAGAAGTTCCAAGAGTTCCATTTTCATTAAACGCCCCTATATCTCAGTAATCGGAACCATCCAAAAGAAGATACTTAGTGAGTTGGCGAAAGGCGAACGCTCCAGCAACGGCTTCATCGATCGCATTTTGTTCGTCATGCCTAACCTTCAGCAGAAAGCGAGATGGAGTGACCGAGAGTTGCCCGATAATATAGAGCGAGATTGGCAAACCATCATTCAACACCTTATTGATATGGAGTGTCCAATAAATGAGCAACAGGAAATCGAGCCTCATGTCTTATCATTCACTGAAGAAGCTAAGGCAAGGCTCTATGAATGGCAGCATCATTTCTCCGAGCAATGCGACAATGAAACAAATGATACCATTGTCAGCATCTATTGCAAGTTGGAGATATACATCATCCGTTTCTGTCTGATTATTCAATTGGCACGATGGACGTGTGGAGAATGTGATAAGGAAGCCATCGACCTGCTGAGTGTAGAGCGAGCCATCCGATTGACAGATTATTTCAAGAACTCTGCCATATCAGTACAAAATATCCTCAACGAGAATATGCTCACCGCTCAACAACAAGCAATCGTCAACCATCTTCCTGCAACATTCACTACTGCCCAAGCTCATGATGTCGCCAAAGAGAACGACATGAAGTCAAGGACATTGGAAAGATTTCTGAATGATAACATCGGAGTTCTATTTCGCAAAGAGAAGCATGGAGAATATTCAAAGATTAACTCGTGACGGTATTGTCGGAATTGTCGCTTTTGACGGTTTTAATACCAAAAGCGACAAAACCGACAGAACCGCCACATAAAAAAGAAATGAAATGAGTACACATAGATTCATATTAGAGCCATACAAAGGCATCGCTACCCGACATACATGTCCAGAATGTCATAAGAAACGTAGCTTCGCCCGATATATTGACACAGAAGGGAAGATTGAGTTTCCTCCCTACGTGGGTCGCTGCAACCATGAGCAAAGTTGTGGTTATCACTTCACTCCCAAGGATTTTTTTGAGAAGAATCCCGAAAAGAATGAGACATTCACAAAGGATGATACTATTTCATATAAGAAGAGAGAAATGCCAAAGCCATTACCCACTTCTTATATAGACGAGAACATCATGCGAAGTTCTCAGAAATGTTATGAGGCAAACAACCTTTTCTTGTTTCTATCTTCTCAATTCGGTGAAACAGCTACTCTTTCTTTGATGGAGAAATATCATGTCGGAACTTCCAAACACTGGACTGGTGCCACGGTATTTTGGCAAGTTGACAATCAAGGCAAGGTGAGAACTGGTAAGGTAATGCTCTATAATCCTGAGACAGGTAAGCGAGTAAAAGAACCATACAGCCATGTTTCATGGGTACACTCGCTTATCCCCCACAAGGATTTCAATCTCTGTCAATGCTTCTTTGGCGAACATCTTATCAATAAAGACAAGACCAAGCCTATAGCATTGGTTGAAAGTGAGAAGACAGCCTTGATAGCCTCCTACTATCTTCCTCAATTCTTATGGATAGCAAGTGGTGGTAAGAATGGTTGCTTTAACACGAAGTCGTTATCTGTTCTGAAAAACAGAGATGTGGTCTTATTCCCTGATTTGGGAGCGACAACAGTTTGGCAAGACAAGCTGCCAATGATGCAAGTTCTCGGCATCCGTGCAACGCTTTTCGACTTTTTAGAGCATCAAGCCTGCGAAGAAGATAAAGCTAAAGGCTTGGACATTGCTGATTATTTGCTCAAAATCAAGCCTGCAGAAGCAAAACTTCAAGCCCTCATCAAACAGAATCCTGCCATTCGGAAGTTGATAGATGTCTTCAAACTCGAAATTGTTGACGAGCCTCAACCACGTTTCCGCACTCCTAAAAGGCAACGTGGTTTCAGACTCTGAGATGATTTGAAAAATCGAGGTATCTGACGATAGCAAGTTATGTTTTGAGTTACTCAAAACCTTTCGAGTTACTCTCGAAAGCACTTGCCTATCGGTAGATACCTCTCCAAAGTCGAGTATATGAATCAACCTATCGGTAAGTATTGTTAGAACGTTCTAACGGTAACGCTACTTCATATATCGCATCATCTTGTCGATGCAACTTCGCTTCTGCTCTTCATTCGGATGAACATAAAGGTTAAGCGTAGTACTAATATCGGCATGTCCCAAAAGAACACTCACAGTCTTGTAATCGCAATGACTCTCAATACAGCGAGTAGCAAAACTGTGGCGTAGCCCATGGAATTTTAATCGCGGAATATCCAACTGCTTCAATAGCTTGTTAAAATAGTTGCGATACGTTCTTGGCTCAGTCGGTTTTGTGTTGTTCGTGAGAACATAGTAGTCCTTGTTCACCACCTTCATCAAAGACTTAAAAATTCTGACAAGTTCTTTACTCAAAGGAATCTCACGCAAAGAGTTCTTTGTCTTAGGAGTATTAATCACAATCTCCGTATGTGGTTTATCAGAATCCACAATATAAATGCGCTCGATGGTGCGATTAACATGAAGTAATCCTGTTTCCATATTAATGTCAGACCATTTTAAGGCGCAAACTTCTCCAATGCGAAGTCCAGTAGAAAGACAAACAAGTATCCCCAAATTAGGAAACGTGAAATTGTCTTTGAGATAGTCCATCAGCTTCTTTTGATGCGCCTTTGTCAAGATTGGCAATGTAGCCTTTGGCTGATTGGCAGGGAACTTAACTTTCCACTCTACATGATTGAGCCAACCTTGCTTCTCTCCGAAACGAACCACCATTTTCAAAACAATGAGCATGTCCTTGATGCTTTTTTGGCTCAATCCAAGATTCAACTTGTCCAAGGCAAAAGTCTGGACCTCTTCTTCCGTAACTTCCATCTTGCCCCCAAAAACCGGAAGCAAATGGTTCTCCAACGATAACAAATATACTGCCATCGTTGATTGCTTGACATACTGGCGTTTGTCTTCTTTCCAGATGTCTGCAATCTCCTTAATTGTCTTTTTATTATTAACCATGTTATTATTTTAAGGGAATAGACCCTTATATAAATAAGGCGAAAGATGATTAGGGAAAATTGCATCCTAATGTACCCCATTTGAGATTCCCGGAATTTCATGGGGAATGGGAGAAATGTAAGGTTTCTGACGTCTTGAACTTCTATTCTACAAACTCTTTGAGCTGGGATCAACTGGAATATGGAACAGATAATATGCTCAACTTACACTATGGGCTTATCCATGTTGGGCTACCAACAATGGTGGATTTGTCAAAGGATATTTTGCCTGCTATAAAGAAAGAAAATGAACCAAAGAACTTCGAACTTTGCAAAGAAGGTGATATTGCTTTTGCTGATGCTTCAGAAGATACAAATGAGGTCGCAAAAGCGATAGAGTTCTACACTTTAGAAGACAAAGTGGTTGTATGTGGTTTGCATACGATACATGGAAGAGATAAATCCAACAAAACTGTTGTTGGATACAAAGGCTATGCTTTTTCCTCAACAGCATTTCATCATCAGATTCGCCGTATTGCACAAGGTACAAAAATATACTCGATTAGTGCAAAGAACTTCGATGAATGTTATATTGGTATTCCTTCAAAAGAAGAACAAACTAAAATTGCCAAATTATTGCGTCTAATAGACGAGCGCATCGCTACCCAAAGCAAGCTGATTGAGGATTTGAAGAAGCTAAAGTCTGCGATTGTTGAAAAGGTCTTTTGTTCTCCAAACCAAGAATATCCCATGTGTCGTATTGAGGGATTTGAGCAAGCACTATCTACTTACAAGATGAGTGACTTTAGTTCTCGCATAGCTACAAAAAATAAGGATTCCAAGTGCTCTTTAGTGCTAACTATCGCTGCCCAATATGGTTTAGTTAATCAAGAGTCTTTCTTCAATAAATCCGTTGCAAGCGAAAATCTTACAGGATATTATTTGCTTCATAAAGGAGAATTTGCTTATAACAGAAGTTACTCTGCTGGATATGATTGGGGAACCGTCAAACGATTAGACAATTATGACGAAGGTGTACTATCAACTCTTTATATATGCTTCAAAATAAATGAAACTATTGTTGATTCTGATTATCTTGCCTATTACTTCGAATCAACTAAATGGCATAGAGGCTTGTCTGATATTGCTGGTGAAGGGGCAAGAAATCATGGTCTGTTGAATGTCTCTATGGCAGATTACTTCAACACCAAGCATCGGTTTCCTGTAATTGAAGAGCAAAAGGCTATAGCCAAAATGCTAAATGCCATTACAGAGAAAGAAAGGAAAGCTACCCTGTTGGGAGAATGCTATCAAAAACAAAAGCAATATTTGCTTTGCCAAATGTTTACATAAACATCTGACGAAGCAAGTATTGTTTCTGCGAACCGAATAGTTTCAATATACTTTGTTCAAAATCAATCTTGGAGTTTAGAGCGGATGGCATCTTTGCTATATCTTGTTGCTTTTCTTTTATTGGTATTGGGCAACGTATATTGTTTATATCTTTCAAGTAGGCTGTTTTCATCGTCCCCTCTGTTACTATGCGACTAACTGCCTTTTTGAAATAAGATGATGACATGAAGTAATACAAAAACTCCACATCAATATTTGATTTTGGTACAATGCCCAATATTCCTTGTTTAGTACAAACTGGATATGTGGTTATTGTGATTTCTCCAATGGTAGCACCATTGGAAAATAGGATGGAACGTGAAGGCACAAGCCAAGCAGATGATTTTTGCAAACCAAGTTCTGTTATAAAGTCTTTATTCTCTGTCAAATACTTCTTCTTCAAATCGTCAATTTTGATAAATGGTATCTTGCCATTATCGTAGAAACTGGCATTTGAAGTTGTTGGTGTTCCACCCTCACCAGCTATTTCATACAAAGAACTGAATTTTATAAAATCTGCATCAATTGAATTTATCACATAATCAATAATCGCAGACTTTAGCTTCTTCAAATCCTCAATGATTTTGTTTTGGGTCGCTATGCGCTCGTCAAGGAGGGACAAAAGTTTAGCAATCTTCTTTTGTTCCTCCAAGCATGGATTATAAGTTTTAACACCTTTCAAATGGTCACCATAAAGATGTACAACAGAAACTCCTTGTGCGACTTTTGCTAAATCATATTTGCGCTTACCATTAAGCTGATAGCTCATAAAAGACCCATCACAATCATACAAACGTATAATATTCAAGTCTCCACCTAACAGAATGTTATCGTAAGGCACACACCGTGCCGTTGCAATATCCACAGCCGTTTCCCCAGAGCAAGGAATTATCACATCGTTCGCTTTGCTCTTAACCAACTTACGTGTATCAATGTCTGTCTTGCTGAAAATATCAGATATAACCTCGGATTTATACTTTGTATAAAGTTCGCCATACAAAATACATGGCTCACCTGTATCTGTCAATTGTTCTTTGGATATACCATTCCCCTTAAACAAGTCTGCTATCTCAGAGAGCCGCTTTTCTTCCCACTCCCCCTGAAACTCAGGGAATCTGAGATTTGGGGCATTGAGTTTCTTATGTTCGTTATTTATTGTCATTGTCATTTTTAATCCTTAATTTTAATTCACCAATCATGGCTCAGTTACATACCAGTTACATGGTAGTTACATGCCTGTTACATTGTTTTATTTGTCTACCAACTTGGTAGACAGATTCTGCTAGTCTGGCATTGGGGTTGTTACATTATCCACCTTTTGTAATTTTGTACCAGTTTGGTACAAAAAATCGATTTGTGAAGAATAGAACAAATACCATTTGCGTATTATATAGAGATTTGTGCATTTCATTACCCTTTTTTGAAATCCTTAGTCTCCTTTATATCAGAAAGTGTTGCTTCAATATCTTCAATTGTAGGCAACTGGCTCTGTATGTTTTCAGGCATGAGCTTAGATAACTGATATTCGGAGATGCCTATTGGCTGATTGGTTGATTCAAGAGCATATTGAGCCATCACATTGTTCTTGGTTTTGCAGATAAGCAAACCTATCGTAGGGTTGTCAGTTGACTTCTTCTTAATATGATTGACTGCACTCACATACATCCCCAACTGTCCCAAATGTTCTGCTTTGAATTTCGTAATCTTCAGTTCTACGACGACATAGCAGCGCAGTTCCAAATGATAGAAAAGCAAGTCGGGATATACCGTATCTTCTCCTACTTGTAGTGGAACTTGACTCCCGACAAAAGCAAAGCCCGTACCCAATTCTAGCAAGAAGCGTGTGACATTTTGAGTAAGTCCCTGTTCCAACTCTCGCTCCCGATACTCACCGTCAAGTGTGAGGAAATCGAAATTATAAGGGTCTTTCAACGTTTGTGCAGCTAATTCACTTTGAGGGTCAGACAACAGTCTTGTGAAATTATTCACAGCCTTTCCCTGTCGTTCATATAGATTCGTGTCAAGAAAATTAAGCAGAACAGCACGGCTCCAACCATTTTCTACTGTCTTTTTCAAGTAGAACACGGCACGATCAACATCCTTGCATTGCGATATGATATACAGATGATGCCCCCAAGGAACGGAGAAAAAAACATCCTCACTTATTTGTGCAACAGGTTGTTGCATATTTACATCGTCTAATTGGGCAACAACTTGTTGCCCAATATCTTCTCCTAATTTGGCAACAGGTTGTTGCCAAATTGTAATTCTCTGATTATAAAACTCATACCATTGGCGAATATACCTTAGATTTCGATAGGAAAAACCTTTCATATCAGGAAACTCCGCCATAAGTTCACGGCTCAATTCTTTGAGCCAGCCATCTCCCCAAGATGCAGATTTCTGCTTTTCGCAAATATCTGCACCCATACGCCAATAAAGGCGAAGCAATTCTGTATTCACCTTTATTGCCGCCTTTATTTGTGCGCTGCGTATATCTTTTTTCAACTGCGAGACCCAACTTTTGAACTCGCTATTGCTTGCCAATGTCATATTTGCCATATTCTATACCTTTACAAATCTGCCACAACTTGTGGAAAGTTTACTCTACCAATCCCAATTCCTTCAAATACCCTTCAATCTCCTTGTCAAGGTCGGCTCGTTTGGCTTCCAGTTCCTTGATTTCCTTCATCACGGCATGGATGTCGATAGGTTCTTCTTCCTCGAAAGTATCAACATAACGAGGAATGTTGAGATTGTAGTCGTTCTCAGCTACTTCTTGCAGTGTGGCGAGATGGCTGTATTTCTCAATCTCCTTGCGCTCACGATAGGTGTCCACAATCTTCTTTATGTGTTGTGGACGGAGCTTGTTCTGTGTCTTGACCTTTTCAAACTCTTTGCTTGCATCAATGAAGAGAATATTATCATCTTCCTTACGGCATTTCTTGAACACCAAGATACAGGTCGGGATGCTTGTGCCATAGAAGATGTTGGCAGGAAGACCGATGATGGCATCCACATAGTTCTTCTTCTCAATGAGGAAACGGCGGATTACGCCTTCGGCATTGCCACGAAACAACACACCATGAGGAGCGACACAAGCCATTGTGCCACCCTCATTGAGGTGGTAAATCATGTGGAGAATAAAGGCATAGTCGGCAGTCTTGCGTGGTGCCAAGCGTCCTGCCTTACTGAAACGGTCGTCGTTGTTGAACTTGTCCGCTGCACTCCATTCAGCAGAGAAGGGAGGATTTGCTACCACAGCGTCAAACTGTGTATCGCCAAAAGCATCCGCCTCCAAAGTATCGCCATTCTCTATGCGGAAGTTACTGAACTTGATGCCATGAAGAAGCATATTCATACGAGCCAAGTTGTAGGTCGTAGGATTTTTCTCCTGTCCGAAGATCTCGTTTGCATGACCGATGCTTGCAGCACGAAGCAGCAGCGAACCACTACCGCAAGTAGGGTCATAAACATTGCGCAGACGAGCGTGACCAATGGTCACAATCTCTGCCAAGATACGGCTCACTTCCTGAGGAGTATAGAACTCACCAGCTTTCTTGCCAGCACCAGCGGCAAACTGGCTAATCATATACTCGTAGGCATCACCGAGAATATCAATCTCTTGCGATGCTTCTACACCAAAGTCAATATCATCAAGTGCAAGAAGAACATTGCTGACCAAAGTATTCTTGTCATCTGCAGTTTTACCCAATTTTGGTGAAGCAAGGTCAATGTCAGAGAATAGACCTCCAAAGTCTTCTTCACTGTCCTGCCCGAGGGTACTGTCCTCAATACGCTTCAATGAGCGTTCGAGCATTGGCAGAATATTCTCCTTTCTCTTAATGCTCTCAATGACAGACGAGAACAGGAAGTTTGGTTCAATGAAGTAGCCGATATTTTCCAGACATTCAGTCTTGACAACCTCCTGAAGTTCTTCTATATCTTCGTCTTTCTCCATTGCCCACAGTTCCTTGAACGTAACTTCATCGTCCACCAATGCGTCATTGGCATGCTTCTCTATCTTCTCCGACAAATACTTGTAGAAGATAAAGCCAAGGGTGAAATACATGAAGTCACTTGCCGACATATTGCCACGCAGCTTATTTGCAACTTCCCAAAGTTGGTCACGGAGTTTCTGTTGTAATTCTTCGCTCATAT
>ENA-ORNT01000943-ORNT01000943.1-human-gut-metagenome-genome-assembly--contig:-NODE-943-length-20352-cov-3.663448_pt1 | contig 20352 bp, 19 predicted proteins | sample MGYA00242120_ERZ509032 | MGnify/ENA primary metagenome ERZ509032 (study PRJEB26280, sample SAMEA2338729) | human gut metagenome | biome: human gut; feature: human-associated habitat; material: faeces...
GATACGCAGCCGGTCTTGCTGCCCACGCCGAAGCTGCTGCCGGTCTTGAACTCAAAGGCGCTGGGCGCGATGAAGTCCTTCACCGACAGCCCGGAGGGAGCCAGCCAGTCCCACGAAAAGCGGAAGGGCTGCGGCTCGTCCATGTGGAGCATCCCGTGCAGCAGGCGCAGGCGCTCCATCCCGTTCAGGCTCTCCGCCGTCACGCCCAGACGGCGGAAGTTGTTGAGGATATCCGTCTCGATGCGCTCCAATCGGGGCTTTGCGGCTTTCAGGCTGTCCGCCTCCACGCCGAAGGTCAGGTACTTGGTCTTAATCAGCCCGTTGTTGCCCCGTGCAAGCTGGCTTTGCAGCATCCCGGTGTACTCGGTGCGGAGCTTGTCGAAGCAGTCGCCCTGCAAGGGGATGGCGATGCGCCGGGCGTAGGTATCCCGCGTGGCGGAGAGGTTGATGAAGGAGAGCTGGAAGCGGATGGAGGAATCAAAATAGTTGAGGAAATCGCACCAGCCGTCGAAAATGGCGGTCTTGTCCTCGTTCTGGTTGAGCTGGTAGTTGATATCCTGAAACTGCACGGTTTTCGTGTAGTAATTGTCCGTCACGCGGCACACGCCGTCGGGGTACATCCGCTGAAAGGGGATGCTGTCCTGGGCGGACTTCTTTCGCTTATCTTGACGCTTTGCTCTTGCAATCGCCGCGTCGATCTGCTTTCGCTCGGCTCGTGTGAGCTTTCTTGCGGGGGTTTTGTTTGTGGACAATCGCGTAGACCTCCTTATCCAAAATATCCTGCCGGTTCAGCAGGTCGTAGAAATTGTTCGTCCTGTACGGGCGCTGTTTGGGGCGCAGGAAGCACACCTGCACGATGTTGCGGATGAGCTTCTCCGGCGGCTGACCGTTCTTTTCGTACATGGCCAGCAGGAAGAAGGGCAGCATGACCAGCATCATGCAAAGGGCCGCCGCGCTGCTGCCGATATGCCCCTTGAGCAGAAAGAAAAGCGGTACGCCGATGAGCGCGCCGCCGCCGAAGCACAGAATCTGCCGTTTTGTTAAATTGAACATGACCTTGGTTTTCACCGCGTTCAAGTCCTTGGGTACGGGAACGTATGCCAAATTTCATCACCTCCGTCAGTGGGCATGGAACAGGCTCCTGGCAAGGGAGCTTGTCTTAAACAGCGTGAAGCACAGCAGCACCGTGTACCCCATGCACGTCCATATGGCCGCCGAGACGCTGCTCTCCACCACGATGTTCTGAATCAGCACCGCGTAGATCGCCACGCAGACGATGATGAGGAAGCCCTGAAAGCCCAGCGCCAGCAGGCTTCTGAGGTAATTCTGGCCCATCTGCCCCCATTCCCGGTTGGCCATGGTCGCCATGGGGATGGGCGCAATGGAGGTCACGCAGTAGATCTCGATCATTCTGCCGTAGCAGATGATGAAAATGCAGATGGTCAGCGCCCACATGGAAAGATGCACGACCACGGACTCCAGCCACAGCCCCAGCAGCGACCAGACCTCCATTTCCGCAAGCGCTGCTTCAAATCCCGCGATATGCTCGTTAAACGTCAGAGACGTGTCCGATACGATGATGCCCGACGCGCTGTTGACGACGCTCTGAGCCGCTTCGAACACGCCCATGACGATGTTCCATGTGTTGGTGACGATGAGCACGGCGCAGGCGGTCTTAAATATCCATTTGAAGAACATCCATGTGTCCACGTCGTGCATATTGTTCTTTTCCGTAATGAGCTGGATGAGCTCCAGCGTCATGACAAATGCGAGGATCACGCCGGCGATGGGCAAAATCACATTGTCCGACAGCGTTCGGATCATGCCGTAGACGCCGCTGTTCCAGCCCTGGGGCGTAGCGCCCACCTGTCCGGCGATGCCCGCCACGCGGCTGTTCACGTTGTCAAACAGTCCGTTCACGTTGTCCATGATGCCGCTGACCAGCAGCTCCTTCAGCCATTCGGTGAATTTCTGCCATATCAAATCCAATGGGCTTTACCCTCCTTTCCCGCAGCGCCCGCCCCGAGGGGCGGACGCCGCGAAGGATTCGTGCGGGCGATTAACCGAACAGGCCGGAGAGCAGGGGAACGAGAATGACGCCGATGAGCGCCACGCCGCCGCCCGCCATGAGCTGTTTCATGCCCTGCGATTTTGCACCGGGGTTGTCGTTTCCGTAGCCTTCCAGCAGGTTAATAGCTCCCCAGATACCGAGACCGGCACCGAGGGCGATGACGAGGGTCTGGAGAACGCCGACAGCAGAGTTGAAAAATTCCATATTTGTGTTGCCGGAATCATTGGGTGTTGGTTGTGTTGAAATCTCGCGGATACAGCAGGAGCCGGAGCGAAAGCTGCGATGCAGCCCCGATTCCGGCTTCTCCTTTCAAATTTTCGTTCATGGATTCGTTCCGACCCTGCAAGCGAGGAAGCGTCTTTTCTCATCCGTATCTATATGAAAAGCCGCCGCATGAGGGCGGCGGGCTTGTGCGCTCAGACGCGGCCCGCGTCGAACACCTCGTAGACCTCATCCGCTTTCGGCACCAGCCTTGTGGAGAGATACTTTTCGATATCAAAGGCGTTCCTTGGGTTCGCGTCCGACAGATACTTATAATTGGGGTGCTTGGTGATATCGTACTTATCCGAGAGGAAGGGGCGCACGCCCCGAAGCTGCAAGATGCACTTGCCGCCGTCCAGCACCGCCAGCTCGTCTATCGTGGCAAGGTCTTTGCCCAGCTTCTGATAGTTCAGGCTGTGGGACACCTCCCGTCCACGGCTCTCACCGGTGTTGAAGGTGTCGATGGTCTCTTTCCCCAGCGCCTGATTCAGCTCCTTCAGCGTGCCGGGCTCCTTGCCGCCCAAGAAGATGGAGCTGTCGCAGTTGCCGATAATGGTGTCGGCGTTGTCCTTGTACAAAGCCTTTAGCTGACTTTGGGCTTGCAGCACCAGACAGGCGGAAATCTCGCGGCTGCGGATGGTGGCCATGAGCTTCTCCAGATTCGGTATCTGCCCGATGTTGGCGCACTCGTCGATAAGGCAGCGCACATGGCCGCCGTACACGTCGTCGGCCTTTTCGCACAGCAGGTTGAATAACTGGCTGTAAATCATGGAAATGAGGAAATTGAAGGTGCTGTCGGTGTCGCTCATGATGAGAAACAGCGCCGTTTTCCGGTCGCCCAGGGTGTCCAGCTCCAGCTCGTCGTACATGGTGATTTCCCGCAGCTCCTGAATATCGAAGGGCGCAAGGCGCGCGCCGCAGGAAATATTGATCGACTTAGCTGTTTTGCCCGCCGCTAATTTGTATTTTTTATATTGCCGCACGGCGAAGTGATTCGGCTCCCGCTGTGCCAGCTCCTTGAAGGCCAGATCCACGTTGTTCTCAAAGGTCTCATCGTCCTCGCGTACCTCCATGGCGTTGATGAACTCGATGAGCGTGGCAAAGTTCTGTTCCTCCTCGGGGGCTTCGTAGTGGATATAGCCGATGAGCGCCGTGTAGAGCAGCGTCTCAGCCTTCTGCCAGAAGTCGTCTCCGGATTTCCCGTCCCCCTTGGTGTTGGCGATGAGGGTCGTGACCAGCTTCAAAATATCCTTCTCGCTGTGGAGATACGCAAAGGGGTTGTAATGGTGGGACTTCTTGAAGTTGATGGAATTGAATATCTTCACCTTGTAGCCATTACGGAGCATGAGCTTTCCGCACTCCACGGCGATGCTGCCCTTCGGATCGGTGACAACGTATGAGCTGTGTAATTGCATGAGGTTTGGCTTAATGAAAAACCTCGTCTTGCCGCTGCCGGAGCCGCCCACCACCAGTACGTTTTTGTTCCGCGCCGTCTTGGGGTCTTTGGGACGGTTGGACATCATGAGCCGCTCGGTCCGGGTGAGAATGACGTTGTTCTCAAACTTCGGATCGACGTAAGGGGCGATATCCTCGGGCTTGCCCCAACGGGCAGAGCCGTATTCCAGATTCTTGCGGAATTTCTTGGCGTTTTTGCCCTTGACGTACACGATAAGACGAATGAGCAGAGCGGCAGCGACGCCCACGCACAGGTCGATGGGGTGGAAGCTGGGGAGCGCGGACTGAAACGCAGCGGCGAAGCCCTCCATGAGGTGCAGCGCCTTTCCCGAGAAGTCCATGCCGGGGGCAAGCCTCCACGCCTGTCCCAGCTTGGTGGCAAAGAGGGCGATAAAGACATACGGGATATTGGGCAGCAGGAACTTCTTGATATTCAGAGGTTTCTTCATATCGTGATGCCCCTGTTCTGGTTTCGGGATTTACCCGGCGTAATGGCCTGAACCTTCGCCTTGAGTGCTTGCAGATGCGCCAGCACGGAGGGACGGTTCTGCGCTTTGGCGGCGCGTTTAAGCTCATATGCCGTGTATTCCTTGAACGCCGCCGTCAGTGCGTCCGCGTCCCTCGCCTTAAAGAACACAAAGTATTTCGGCGGTGAAACGCTGCGGTCTTTCTTAACGGCAAAATCCACGCCGTATTTCCGGGCTATGCGCTCAAAGCCTTTGATATTGCTGTTGGTGATCTCAATGTTGGATACACCCTGATTCTGCCCTATGAGCTGCCTCACCGTCTGCTTGCCGCTGGGCTTTTCAGGTGCGGCACGCGCCTTTTCCATGGCTTTGCTCTTCTTTTCGGAAAGATATTTATCCATCCCGGCCTTCAGCTCCCGTGCGGTCAGCTTGACGGCGGAGATGATCAGAGTGACAGTTCTGTTTTCAATTTCTTCCTGCATGAGTTTTTCCTCCTTCCGTTCGCATTGGGAGTGATGGTATCATCGCTCTGTCACCGGAGCGGTCTTGCCCTTGCCCGCAGCCTTGGCGGGCTCGGTGGGGATCGCCATGATCTTGCTGCCCATCTTCAAAAAGGCTTCCGGCTGACGGAACTTTTCCTCATATTTCTGTTGCAGCTCCTTCGGCAGAGACGCAAAGTTCTCATCCCCCAGACCGCAGAGGAAAAACTTACCGGCCACAATATCGTAGATGTCGCCGTCCCCGTCCCGCAGGGCGCGGTTCAGGGGCTTGCCCTCCAGCTTGGCTTCCTCCCCGCAGATCAGAGCCACGGGGTCGTCATATGGGTAAATCGCTTCGATATAGCCGTCCACCGCCTTCTGCAAGGAAGCAAGGTCGGAGCCGATGCGCTCCATGCGCGGGTACTGTCCCGGCTCCACCATAAGCACCTCGAGGGTGTCGTTCTGCACTCTTTCGGCGGATATTTCTTTGCCGTCATTGCTCTCAAACTCCACCTCCACGAAATTGTCCGCATCCAGAATATGATCCCCGGCGTGCCACCGGTCGCTTACCATCTGCTGTGCTTCCTCCTTGGAAGAAGCCTCCACGGATACGGTGAGCTTCAGCGTTTCGGTGATGGTCACGTCAAATTCCTTCATGCGCGCCGCCTCCCTCGTCGGTCTCCTCCGAAAAAAGCGGAAGAATAAACGCCGCCAATGCCTTTACCGCCGCTTCCGCTTCTTCGGCGGTCGGGCCGATCTGTTCGCCGCCGTCCTCCGCATCCGGTACAGCTTCATGCGGCGCTTCGAGGGCGTCGTCGAAATTGTCGTCATACACGCCGCACCCGTCGCAGCAGTCGCAATGGATGTGTACGTCGCCGTAGATGTTGATGGTTACGTTCATGGATAAACCTGCCTTTCTCAGCGCTCGTTCCGGCGCTGCTGTTTTTTCTGCCACTGCTCCAGCAGCTTGATGATGGTCTGCTGCATTTGCAGGGGCGTGTAGCTTCGGGGAAAGTATTTGCGGAGGGTATCGCTGCTCAGCGTGATACGCTCCTGTTCCTCCTTCTTTTCCTCGGACATGATGGAGCGCATGGCCTCCTTCGTGCATTTTCCCTCCCGGCTGAGCTTCTTGAGCCGCTGTGCCTGGGAAAGTGAGGGCGTGTTCTGGGAATAGTCCATTGCGTCCAGAAACTGCTTCTGCTCGTCACGGGTGAGATACGACAGCTCCACGGCGGGGCTGAACGCGATCTCCTTGCTGTCCACCTTTTTCTGCACCTCCGGCAGAAGCTCGGTGAGACGGATAAACCTTTGTACCTGACTTCGGCTGGCATTAGCGTCATTCGCTACGATGCTGACAGCCCACGATGACTTCTCCCCAACTTGGGGAGAAGTTGAACCGGTTTGCAATTCCTGCTTTTTTCCCTGATGCTTCAACGCTTCCAGCTTCATTTTGTACGCCTGCGCCCGTTCCATGGGGCTGATGGTTTCCCGCTGCAAATTGCTGTCCACCATGAGGATCACCGCCTCGTCGTCGTCAAGATTGCGGATGATGGCCGGTATGGTTTTCAGCCCCGCAAGGTCTGCGGCATGGAGCCGCCTGTGTCCGGCTACCATCTCGTATCCGCCCTCCGGTGCGGGGCGGATGATGGCGGGGTTGAGAACGCCCACCTGCATGATGCTGTCGATGGTCTGCTGCATGAGCTCGTCGTCCGTCACCTTGAAGGGGTGGTTCTTGAAGGGACGAATCTCCGACAGCGGTATCTGCTGTACCTGTTCGTTGGGTTTCTGTTTCGGCACGGTCGCATCACCTCCTGAAAATGCCAAAGCCGCAGGCAATAACCTGCGGCTCAGATGAATCCCTCCGACATATCGTGACTGACAAGGCTTCGGTAGTAGTTCCCGATGGTCAGAGGGGCGTTATACAGTGTGGCTAAAAGATACTGGCGCATATTGCGGATGCGGGTGGTGTTTTCCTTCAGTCCGCCCACCACAAAGCGGATGTGCTCGCTGTTCAGCTTCAAAAATTGGCTCCTGACCACCTCGGCGGGCTTATCGTCGCCGGAAATGCGGACGGAGCTTTTCGTCGTACAGACCACATCCACCAGCAGCTCCAGGATTTCTTCCAGCGTGTCCTGCTCGTATGGATAGTCTGTCAGGAGTGCGTCGTAGGCGATGTTCTCCGCAATAAGCTCTCTGTACCGCTCTCTCAGAGCCGCTTCGTTTCCTTTCGCTTCCCGCCCGTGATCCCTCCTGAACGAAGTGAAGGGAAAGGAATCAGTATCACTAAGATCAGTATCATTCTTATCAGTATAACTACCTCGTGATTTTAACGATTCTTGATCCGTGATTTTCACTGCTCCTGAATCGTGATTTTCACGGTTCTGGAATCGTGATTCCGGGGAGGGCGCGGTGCTGCCCGATGTGTTATCCACAGGGTTATCCGCAGCTTTATCCACAAAGTTCTTGACGTAGATGAGGTTGGGCTTGCCCAGCCCCTGCCGCTTGCGCTCGATGAGGCGGCATTTGCTCTCCAGCTCATGCAGCAGCTTTCCGGCCTTCTGGTCGGCGCAGCCCAGGGCGGTCATGACCTCCTCGATGGTGAAGATGATATACACACGTCCCGCCTGATCCAGCCAGCCGTTCTTGCAGCTCAGGCTCATGCGATCAAGGAGCAGACCGTAGAGCACCTTGGCTTCTGCGGAAACGCTTCTGAAATGTTCCTCCGTGAACAGCACCTTGGGGATGCGGTAGAATGAGAACTGTTCCGCTTCCGCGCCGTAGAAATAGTCATACATGGCTTCTGTCACGCTCCTTTGGAAGCCCTGCGGCGCGCATGACCTCTTTGGTACACCATCCGATGCAGGGGGCAGCCCTTCCGTAGGGACAGCCCTCGCACTCCGAAACGGGAGCGGCGCTGTCCGCAGCTGCTTCGTAAACTTGTTCTATGCCGTTCCGTCTTGCGGGCTTTTGCGGGACGGGACAGCAGCAGCCGTCCGGGTAGATGCAGCCCTGTATTTTCCCTTTTCGGTACAGGCAGTACCGGCAGTCATATACGTTGTAGCCCCACGACTTCCCATATGCTTTCACAATAACACCTCCTTCGCCCGCATCTGGGCATAAAAATAGCGCGCCTGCCGACCCAAGCGCCACTTTGGGTAACAGACGCGCTATGTACTGATTATTGCAAGGATGTCGTCTCCTTACCGGGAGATGAACCGAGCAATAGCTGCTGAAATTGACTGTTTCAAGAGGGCGGAATACAAGTAATTTCGCTGTTCGGGTGTCCTAAAACCATTGATATTACTGTGTTTTTTGAAAAATGCTGTATCACCACTCGCACCAAATCAGTTACCGTTGTTGATACAATTTCAACAACGGTAATTTTTTATTTTCCACCGTTTGAGGAGTGGTTTTTGCGAAAAGCAGGGCTTTTCCCGAATATTTCCGTCCATCGGCGCGATGCGCGCCCGGATTTGCTGCGGCCATGACGAGTCTCTCCGGAACTTAGCAAAACGGCAATCGTTATAAGAGTAGAAACGATAAATAATTATTATCCATATAGAAACCCGCTGAAGGCGGTGATACCGTTCTGAACCTTTAGCGGATTTTCTTTAACAACCGTGGGACAGAAAGGACAAAAAGGACAGAACCGGGCTGGTATCATCCTTACTGATTTGGTTCTGTTCCTTATATAAATACTGGATTTTTGACACTGGGTGCAGTATAATTTTAATAATGTCATTCTGGAGGGATTGCTGTGCCTCGTATCTCAACGAAAGAAAATAAAAACATAAACAATAGGAGCACGAAAATTAACACAGCACAATTCGTGCGTTTTCTGTTGTAACAAACACACGCGTGTGTTATAATAATTGCATTGGAGGTGAGATTTGTGTCTAATATCGGTTTCAAAGAAAACCTTGTAAATGAATTTAAAAGCGACAGGACCTGTTTGCCTGACAGTGACATCATCGACGCGGTGGTCGCCTTTGCAAACACCGACGGCGGCGACTTATATTTGGGCGTTGAAAATGATGGGGAAATTACTGGACTGCACAACAAGCATAAAGATATCACACAGCTTGCAGCGTTCATTGCCAACCGAACGGTTCCACCGGTTTCTGTTCGTATGGAAATTTTGGAATACGATTCGCCGGTGTTGAAAATTTCTGTTCCCAAGCGAACCAGTGTGGTAGCTTCCTCTGATGGCAAGATTCAGCGACGCCGGCTTAAGCCGAATGGCGAACCTGAAAATGTTCCCATGTATCCATACGAAATAACAGCCCGGCTTTCTTCTTTGAGCCTCCTCGATTATTCTGCACAGCCTGTTCCGGATGCTACCTATCAGGATCTTGATCCTGTGGAGCGCGAACGGTTACGGAACATCATTCGTTCCTATCGTGGAGAAGCGACCCTTCTGGAACTGAATGACGAGGAGTTGGACAAGGCATTACAGTTGGTCACAATTCAGGATGGAGCTATCGTTCCTACATTTTGCGGCATGCTGCTGATTGGTAGGAAAGAAGCCCTAAAGCGTCATATGCCAACGGCAGAAGCATCCATACAAGTTCTCGTAGGCACGGATATCAAAGTGAATGAGTCCTTCTATTTGCCCATTCTTGCGGCGTTTGAAAAAATATCGGATACTTTTTCTGCATGGAATCACAGCGAGGAAATGGAACAGGGGCTGTTCCGCATCACGATCCCCGACTATGATCCCAGGGCCTTCCGCGAAGCGTTGGTCAACGCATTCTGTCACAGAGACTATTCTGTCCTGGGCCGCGTTCTGGTTCAAATAACGGATGAAGGAATGACCATCAGCAATCCCGGCGGCTTTATCGATGGCATTCGAGCCGACAATTTACTGGATGCCGAACCTCATGGCAGGAACCCGGCATTGGCTGATGCAATGAAGCGTATTGGCTTGGCTGAGCGTACGGGAAGGGGAATCGACCGCATTTTTGAAGGGTCCCTGCTGTACGGCCGATTGCTTCCGGACTACTCAAATTCTACGCAATCCAGTGTGAAACTGTTTATTCCCAAAGGGCCAACTGATAAAGCATTTATTTGCATGGTTTCCGAAGAACAGCAGCGCCTTGGACGGTCGCTGCCGATCCATCTGCTGCTTGCACTGGATGCGGTAAAGCAATTACATCGCACCTCGGTACAGGATGTCGCAGAAAGAATTCATACCGATGAGAGCCGGGTACGCGTTGCTCTTGAAACCCTCGTGGAGTCGGGATTGGTCGAACGCTTGGGGAATGGTCGCGGACGATACTATATCATGAGTTCGAGGTACTCTAAAAAAACGAACAATGCCGTCGAATATGTGCGAAATCGAGATATCGATGCGCTTCGGCATCAGGAACTGGTAATGCAACTAGCACAGACGAAGGGAGAAGTTACTCGTGCAAATGTGGTGGAACTCCTGCATGTGGCACCTTCTCAGGCATATCGGATCCTGCAAAAGTTAAAAGATGCCGGGCAACTGTCGCTGGAAGGAAAAGGCGCAGGAGCCAGGTATCGCACGACAAAATAGAAACAAACGCACGCGTGTGTTAAAAACGCACGCGTGCGTTTTTGTGCGTTTCTTTTGCGTATTTTCAAGAGACATCCCGGATATAATCTGCCGACAGAAAGCTTCCGGCACGGCAGAGAGAAGACTTCTGGGAGAGCATTCCACATTTTGTCCTTTCTGTCCCCATCGTCCCTGCGAATCAAAATGGAACCAATAAAATATGCACCACGCTTTCAAAGCATGGTACATGGTATCCACGAGCGGTATATTTGCCAGAAAAAGCACTTGCAAAAGCAAGTGCTTTTTGTTTTTTCATCGAAACTTGCCATTACGAGCAAATAAAGTGGCCGAGTTTCAGATGTAATTCAGATGTAAAATGTTTGCGTCGAAGAAAAGTTCTTGCCATTCTATACAGCGCCGCTCTTCATATCTAACGCAAACCCCGCTTCTTTCGAAGCGGGGCTGATTTTATTTCACTTTGTTTTTTGCTGTTATCCTGAACGTAATTTCAATCATCGTTATCATCAGAACGAAGAAAAAGATGAGGTATAATGGCATTATCTTAAAGCTTACAGCATTGCCGAGCAGCCCGAACAGCGGCGGAATGAATGTCGAACCGACATAGGCGCTCGCCATCTGTATTCCGATTATAGTGCCGGAGTTCTCCGCCCCGAAGTTGTTCGGCGTGGAGTGAATGATGCACGGATATATCGGCGCGCAGCCGAGACCTATCACAACGAATGCCGCGGCGGCGAGTATATACGAGCTGACCGGGACGAACAGGCAGCATACGCCGCATATAAGTATGGACGTTCCGATAATTATCATCCTGCGGTCGCCGAGCTTATCCGTGATAAACCCGCTTATAAACCTCCCGACTGTGATTCCTATGTAGAAAAGCGACGCGAATGTTGCCGCGCGCTCTGCGGATATGCCCTTGACTTCGACGAAATATGTGCTCGCCCACTGCATGGCGGTCGCCTCTGCGGCGCAGTAGGCGAAAAAGCCTGTGAGCAGGAACGGCACTCCCTTTATTTTCAGCGCGCCTATGAGTCCGACACTCTTTTTCTCCGTCTCTTCTGTCGCCTTGTTGACCTTCCACACGGGCAGGGTCACGAGCAGAAGAATCGCTATCACGAGCTGCAGCGCGCCGACTATGCGGTAGCCGCTGTTCCATGTTCTGTTTGTCAGCGCATAGCCCATGATGAACGGGCTGACTATCGTTCCGACGCCCCAGAAGCTGTGCAGCCAGCTCATGTGCTTTGCCTTGTAGTGCAGGGCGACATAGTTGTTGAGCGCTGCGTCTATCGCGCCCGCTCCGAGCCCGTAAGGCACGGCGAAAACAATAAGCATCCAGAAGCGGCTCGAAAAAGAGAAACCAAACAGCGCGATGACCGTCAGGAACACGCTCATCACCGTGACTATCCGCGTGCCGAGCTTTCTGTTGAGCCTGTCTGACATCAGGCTCGACACAATCGTTCCGCCGGATATTACCATTGACACAATACCCATATACGATATCGGCACGCCGAGCTCAAGATGCATGACCGGCCAGCCCGAGCCGAGAAGCGAATCGGGCAGCCCGAGGCTGATAAAGGCGATATAGATAAGCGCGAGCAAAAACGAATACATTTCGGTTCTCCTTGTCTGCGCGGCGCAGCACCGCATGAAATCATACAACTTATAACATAAATAGATTTTTCTGTCAATAAAATGCTCAGGACAAAAAATAATAAAATTCTCGTCCACAAAATGGTTGCTTTGTCAAACAAATTGTATTATAATTAAATTATCAAATTACTTATAAGCAATCTAATCAATATCCAAGTGACTTCTATTTCGGCTTTATGAGGTGGAAACGAAAAATGAAAGATTCAAAGAACGCAAAGAGGAGTACAAAAAAACAGCTTCGTATTCTAGATGAGGAAATACGCACACTCAAAAGCAAAAAATCTGACCTGCAGGCAAAAATCAATGAACTCAAAAGTTCTCTCGAATCGCTCTCGAAACAATACAAGTGGTACGAGTTAAATGATAAGGTCAACGAAAAGAAAAATTTAAAAGCCGATATCAAAAGTGCAGAATCAGAGTTATCTGCGCTTTGTGACAATTTGGATAAAACAATTAAAAGGAGGAATATTCTTGTCAGCAAAAGAAATGTAAAAATAATTTTAGCTGTTTCTTGCATCTTCTTTGTCGCGATTCTTACGGTTGGCATAGTGGCAGGAATCTTTTCGGATGTATCACTTCCCGAAAAATCTTCCGACTATACCAGCGATGTAGATTACACTTTTCTGCATGATAACGTTCTGCAAACAGACAAAACTACAAAAGCAGCAGTTACAGAACCAACCACCGTGACTACTGAAGTAACAACAAAACCAGCATCAACGACTTCAAAAGCGCACAGTTCAAACACGAAAACTACAAACAAAAGCAGTTCAACCAGTCAGACTACCGCCAAACACAATTACTCTTCCGGAAGCAATTCTTCGGGGACAGTGTATATAACCGACACTGGAACGAAATACCACAGGGAAGGATGCCGCTTTCTGAAAAGCAAGCATGCAATTTCACGCAGTGACGCTATAAAAAACGGTTATGAACCCTGCGGAGTCTGCAAGCCATATTAAATTATTCAAGCCCGCTCACAGAAAACCACTGTGCGCGGGCTTGTGTCATAATTACATCACTTTATCAGCGAGAACACGAACACGACTATCCCGAGCACGACGAGGACGACGCCGGTCGCGCGGTTGAGGGTCTTGGGCTGAGCTTTGTTCGCTAACACTGCGGCGATGCGCGCCCAGACGAGCGTGAACACGACACACAAGATAAGCACAGTCATGTCGGGCATTCCGCCTATCGCAAAATGCGATATCGCGCCGGTGAGCGCGGTAAAAGTCATGATAAATACGCTCGTGCCGACCGCGGTTTTCAGCTCATAGCCGAGCACTGTGGTGAGGATAAGCAGCATCATCATGCCGCCGCCTGCGCCGACGAATCCGCAGATAAGACCGATTATCGTTCCGCAGATAACGGACTGTATCGCACGCTTTTTCGCCGAGACTTTTTCCATCGCCTCTTTCGTCGTCATGACCGGGCGGACGATGAATTTTATTCCGAGCAGGAATGTCATTATGACTGAGAAGCTGCCCATCGTTGCCGACGGGAGCAGGCTCGCGAGATAGCTGCCGACGACTGTGAACGTGAGGACGGTCGCCATCATAATGAGTCCGTTTTTTATATCGAGGTTCTTTTTCTTGCCGTATGTATACGCCGAGACGGCGCTCGCGAGCACATCTGAGGCGAGCGCGATGCCGACCGCCATATACGGATCCATTCCGAGGAAGGTTATGAGCATCGGGCTTATGACCGCCGCCGCGCTCATGCCGGCAAAGCCCGTGCCGAGTCCCGCGCCCATTCCGGCAAAGAATGTTACAAGTACTGTTATAAATATTTTCATTTCTCTCACCCTTTGAGCATCTCATCGAGATTGCGGTCAATAATCCCTACCGTCTCGGTGAAGTTCTTTTTCATTTCGTCCGTCGTGTTTTCAAACAGCATATCGAGAAACGACTGTTGGAGCTGCTTTCCGCGCTCGACTATCGGCTGAGCCTTTTCGGTCAGCGAGAGGCGTATTTTTCTCCTGTCGCCCTCGATATTCGTGCGCTCAATATAGCCGTCTTTTGCAAGCTTTTCGACATTGACGGAGACGAGATTCGCCTTTATCTTTCTGACATTGACTATGTCGCCTGCGGTGCTGTAATCCGGGTTGTTCGCGAGAAACATCAGGATATCAAACGCCGTCTGCGGTATGTTCAGCTCACGGCAGAGCGGCTTGCAGACTGCGTTATACGCCGCCGTAAGTTTCTTCGGGAAGTCTATTCCCATGTTCATGCTATCATCTCACTTCAAATTTAGACAGTTCATTTTTGAAGTATTGTAATCCAATACAGCGCATTTGTCAACAGCCGACGGCAAATTATGCCCGCTCTGAAATCTGTTGCAAAATCCGCGCCCGCCGTGTACAATAGACATACTGAAAATTCGGAGGATTCTATGTCTACTTACAACTCAAGAGCCGCTGTGCAATCGATAATGGCTATCGCGGAGAGTGAGAATTCAAAGCCCGGCCGCGTCACGATGCCGAAAGTATTTCTCGGTGTCGGGATATTCGACGTTATCGCGATGGGCGTTGGTATATATTTTTCTCTGCGGTTTAAAGAGATAATCCCCGCCGTAATATTTTCGATTTTAGCCCTGCTCGGGATTTTTCTCATCATCGGATATTTCAACCAACGGATATATTACAGCGCCGACAAATTCGTCAGCAGCAACCTCTGGGGAGTCAAGCGCACCTATAGCTACGGCGACATAAGCGGAATAATGGGCTATGGCAGAAACACGGATGTCAAGATATATATCGGCGACAAAAAAATCGCTATTGACCGCATGGCGGTCGGCAAAAAGGAATTTATCGAATTTGCTCTCAAGCGTCACCGCGAGCTGAAACATAAAAACATTCCGCTGCTCCGAGCGGCAAAAAAGAAAGATCTGTTCAACGGCAACATCGCAAATCCCGGCGAATTCATCGCGGTTTACATAATAATTGCGATCGGCGCCGCTCTGCTTTTCGGTATAATGCTGTTCGTTGAGTTCAGTCCGCAGACGCCGGAAACCGATCTTCGTTATTCCACCGTCGCGTTCAACAGCTGTGAGGTATATGGCGACGAGCTGTGGCTGCGCACCGGCGGCGACATGGACTACAAAATAGCCCACTACGACGAAGTGCTCCCCGATGTGGACGCTTTTCTTGCAAAATACAAAAACGGCGGCGTTTTGAAGCTCGGCTATCAGTCGGTCAGCCCGAGACACGACCCCGACTATTACAGAGTATACTACGCCCGGGGCGCAGCGAACGAGATGTTCGTAACGCAGGAGAAGGAGTGCGAAGTCCGCGCACGCCACACAAAAGAGGAGCGCCCAAAAATCATCGCACTTTTCTCGGCGCTCATGCTCTTCCTGCTGAGCATCATACCGGGAAGCATCTACGCCGGTCGGCACGCGGACACGCTGAACCCGAAAATAGTCCGCATTTTCTTCAAGCCCGATTATATTCTCTGTTCGGGAGGTTCCGCGCCGAAGAGAAAAAGATGCGGAAAGAAATAAAAAGGCAATAAGCGAGAACGGCAGCCGCAGCAGATTTATTGCTGCGGCTGTTTTGCCACAAAATCGCGCCGATTGCGCGGCGGGTTGTCGTGCTCTGCAAAAAGCTCGGCAAAAAAACGGACAAAGTCAAGCTCCGTCCGTCTGCAATTCTATTAAAATAATCTCCGGCCTGTTGCTGACGCGAAACGGGAAAATGCTGTTGCCTATGCCGCGGCTGACAAGCATTTTCGTTTTTCCCTCGGAAAACAGTCCCGCGTCATATTTCGGAAACAGCCCCTGATTCGGAGCCGCCAGACCGCCTATAAACGGCAGGCGGAACTGACCGCCGTGCGCATGGCCGCTCAGGACAAGGTCCGCATTGCAGGTTACGTAAACATCAAACAACTCCGGTCGGTGGGAAAGCAATAAAGTAAAGCCGTCATCCTTGTCAACAAGCGCTTTCAGCTGCGACTCCATTATCGCCTCTTCGTCATGGAATAAGTAGTCGGAGCTGAAGCTCGGGTCCTTTACGCCGATAAGAGTGATTTTTTCGCCATCTCTCTCCAACTCCGTCTTCTCGTTTTCGAGCACGGTTACACCGAGCTTTATTAAGCCGGTCTTTAAAGCGTCATATTCCGATACCCTCGCCTCGTGATTGCCGGTGACATAATAGCAGGGCGCGATTTTGACCGCTTCGCCCGCAAAGCGCAGTGCCGCGGCAACGTTGGTTTTTCGGGAATCTATCAAATCTCCCGTTATAGCAATAATATCGGGCTTCGCCTCTCTCAGCATATTAAGAAGAGTTTCATTGTTTTTGCCGATTTCGGTGTTGTGCAGATCCGAAATATGCGCGATTTTGCAGCCGTCAAACGCTCGGGGCAGCCGCTCGCCCGAAACCGTGTATTTGTTGAGCTGCAGCGCCGTGTTGCCCCAAATTATCCAAAGAATCAACGCCGTAAGCAGAGCCGAGACGACCGCGAGGGCGATTATCGGCTTTTTCTTTTTTGCAGTCATCGGACATCCCTCCCAACGGTCAGTATAGCATGAATTTATGAATTTTCTGCATTTTTTGAGAAATTATTGGCGTCTGCTACCGAGAGCCCGTGGTTTTCAGCTCCCGATTTGAGGTGAATCGCTGCTTTTCGCCTGCGATTTTTTCCACAAATCCGCGCGGGATGTTGCAATGCGAAAGAAAAAATTTATACTTGTTTGGCTTTAAAAGAAGAATTATTCCCGTATAAATATTAATTCCGCACAATCTACGCTATAATTACTAAATAATCACATGAAACGGAGGCTTGCCAATGTCTACCTGGGAGGAGCTCAGGCAGGAGTGCCTGAACTGCCGCAAGTGCGGTCTGTGCCAAACGCGCACGAATGTTGTTTTCGGCGTCGGCAAAGAGGACGCGGAGGTCATGTTTATCGGTGAAGGACCCGGTCAGCAGGAGGATCTCAAAGGCGAGCCGTTCGTCGGGCGCAGCGGTCAGCTGCTCGACAAGTTAATGGCGACCGTTGACCTGTTCAGGGACAGGAATATCTATATCGCGAACACCGTCAAGTGCCGCCCACCGCAGAACCGCGATCCCCTGCCCGAGGAGCAGGAGGCGTGCTCCGCATGGCTCGACAGCCAGATAGCCCTGATGCGCCCGAAGATAATCGTCTGCGTCGGCAGGATATCCGCCCAGAGATATATCTCGAAAGACTTTCGCGTCACAAAAGAGCACGGACTTTTCTATGACCGCGGCGGCATACTCTATATGGGTACTTTCCATCCGGCGGCGCTGCTTCGCAATCCAAATCAAAAGCCCGCGGCGTTCGAGGATTTTATCGCCCTGCGCGACAAGATAAACGAAATCTGCGACCATACATATTAAGTTATTAAGTCAATCGCCGCTTCAGCGGTTGAAACGGTGCTGCGCCCATAGGCTGCGGCGCCATATATACTTATTTTACGGCACGAGCCGAATATTAAGAAAGGATGATTTCAATGCAGCAGAAGTTTCTTGAAAAGACTCTGGGTCAGCAAATCGCCGATATGGCGGCAAAGTACCCGGACGACAACATGATCGACTACACCGACAGGGACTACTCCAGAACATGGAAAGAGTTCAACGACGAGTGCGAGACGATAGCCAGAGGCTTCATGGCACTAGGCCTTAAAAAGGGTTCACATATTTCCATCTGGGGCACTAACGTGCCCGCATGGCTGCTAACCTTTTTCGGAAGTGCAAAAATGGGCGGTATACTTGTTACCGTCAACACCAGCTATAAAGTTTTCGAGCTCGATTATCAGCTCAAGCAGTCCGACTCCGAGGCGATAGTCCTCATTGACGGCTACAAGGGCACGAGCTATATTGATATAATAAACGAGCTGTGCCCCGAGCTCGAATCCTGCGAACCCGGCAAGCTCAAGAGCCGCAGGCTGCCGCTTTTAAAGAGCGTTATCTACGCGGGCGAGGGCGAGTGCCCGGCGGGCATGGTCGACTGGAAGGATCTCTATACTCTCGCCGAACAGACTCCTGTCGAGGAGTTCGAGGCGGTGCGCGACTCGTGCGACTGCCACGAGGTCGTCAATATCCAGTACACCTCCGGCACGACGGGATTCCCCAAGGGCGTTATGCTCACCCACTACAACATTCTCAACAACGGCCAGACGATAGGCGACGGCATGAAGTTCACCCACGAGGACAGACTGTGCATCACCGTTCCGTTCTTCCACTGCTTCGGAATGGTGCTCGCGCTCATGTCCTGCATATCCCACGGAACGCCCTTTGTGCCGGTTGATATGTTCAACGCCAAAAAGGTTATGGACGCGCTCGCGACAAAGCACTGCACCGCAGTCCACGGCGTGCCGACGATGTTCATTGCCATGCTCGAGCATCCGGACTTCGACAAATATGATTTTTCGCATATGCGCACGGGCATAATGGCGGGCTCGCCCTGCCCGATAAAGACTATGTACGATGTCAGCGAGAAGATGAATATGCACGATATCGTCATCGTTTTCGGTCAGACCGAGGCGGCGCCCGGCTGCACGATGACAACGACGGAGGATTCCCTCGAGACACGCTGCGCCACAGTCGGCAAGGCGTTCCCGGGAGTCGAGTGCAAGATAGTTGACCCGAACACGGGCGAGACTCTGCCCGCAGGTCAGATAGGCGAATTCTGCGCGCGCGGCTACAACATAATGAAAGGCTACTACAAGATGCCCGAGGCCACGGCTCAGGCTATCGACAAGGACGGCTGGCTCCACTTCGGCGACCTCGCCGTCTGTGACGAGAACGGCTATTACAAAGTCACGGGCAGGCTCAAGGATATGATAATCCGCGGCGGCGAGAATATATATCCCAAGGAGCTCGAGGAGTGCCTCTATCATAATGACCGCGTCAAGGATGTTCAGGTCATAGGCGTGCCGAGCAAGAAGTACGGCGAGGAGGTCTGCGCCTGCGTCATTCTTAAAGAGGGCGAGGACATGACCGAGGAGGAGATAAAGGCCTACTACAAGGAGAATGTCGCGTTCTTCAAGATCCCGAAATATGTCTGGATAATGGACGAATTCCCGATGACCGCGAGCGGAAAAATCCAGAAATTCGTTCTACGCGACATGGCGGTCGAAAAATATTCGCTTCAGAGCGACGACTCAATAGAAACTGCGTAAAAGAATATTATGAAAGGATCTGTTACGATGAAACTATCATTTTCAACCCTCGGCTGTCCGCGCTGGACGCTGAAAGAAATAGTTGCGACTGCCAAGGATTTAGGCTTCGGCGGCGTGGAGATAAGGGGTATAGGCGACAAGATAAACGCGCTTGAAATTCCCGAGTTTTCGGACGCCGAAATCGAGCAAACGAAAGAAAAAATCGCTCAGACTGGGCTTGTCATTCCCTCTCTGACCTCGGGCGCAACGCTCGCCGTGCGCGACAGGGCGCAGGACTCGTTCCTCGAGGCGTGCGGCTACATTGACCTTGCGAGAAAGCTCGGAGTAAAATATATCCGTGTCATGGGCACGGGTGAGCCGCATATCACAGTCGGCGATTTCACGCTCGGCGCAGGGCTCTACCGCCAGCTGTGCGAGTACGGCGCGAAGAGAGGCGTCACTCCTCTGATAGAGACCAACGGTGACCTCTCGAGCTCAAAGGCGATGCTCGCTTTCCTCGACAGAGCCGGAAGCGACAACTGCGGCGTGCTCTGGGATGTCCACCACACGGTGCGTTTCGGCAGCGAGAGCCCGGTCGAGACTTTTGCGGCTCTGGGCACCTATATAAAGCACGTCCATTTGAAGGACTCCGTCATGCGCGGCTCAAGGGTCGAATACCGCATGATGGGCTACGGCGATGTGCCCGTTGCGGACGCTGTGACGCTGCTCGACAGAGCCGGCTTCGACGGCTTCTTCTCCCTCGAGTGGGTCAAGCGCTGGAACCCCGACCTTCAGGAGCCGGGCATAGTCTTTGCCCACTACAAGAACTATATGGACTCGCTTCCGGAATAAAAAAACGGGACTGCTATCCGCAGTCCCGTTTTTTTATATCAGTTCAAATTCAATATCCTCTTTCGGCTTCTTATAAAACACCATACACCAATCCGGCTCATATTCCGGCTCAAAATGCATGGACGAGCAGGCTGTGTGGCCGCTCTCGTACTCGGAGGTGATGACGGTCGGTCCGTCCGCGCCGCCGATAATGGCTATCGCGCCCGATTCTGCGGGAGTAAAGCCGAATATGCAAAGCGCGCCGAAGAACGTAATGAATATACCGAGTTGCGCAGCAGCGCCGATAAGCATACTCTTCGGATTTGCGATTAACGGACCGAAATCCGTCATAACGCCTATTCCGAGGAATATAATCGGCGGGAAAATTACCCAGTCTACGCCTTTGTATATGTAATAGAAAAGACCGAAATCTCTTATAACCTGCTCCGAAGAAACTGTCATGGCGGTATATACTCTGCCGT
>ENA-ORNT01000944-ORNT01000944.1-human-gut-metagenome-genome-assembly--contig:-NODE-944-length-20326-cov-6.074836_pt1 | contig 20326 bp, 10 predicted proteins | sample MGYA00242120_ERZ509032 | MGnify/ENA primary metagenome ERZ509032 (study PRJEB26280, sample SAMEA2338729) | human gut metagenome | biome: human gut; feature: human-associated habitat; material: faeces...
TTTTTGCGTCGGATGCCTGCCGTATCGACGAGGTAGAAGTCGAAGCCAAACTTGTCAAAACGTGTGTAGATGCTGTCGCGTGTGGTGCCTGCTATCTCGGTTACGATGTTGCGGTCTTCGCCAATAAAGGCATTGATAATGCTGCTCTTGCCAGCGTTAGGGCGGCCCACCACGGCAAAGCGAGGTATGCCGTCTTCGGTTTCGTCGGCGGTGGTGATAGGCAGCTTGTCGAGCACCATGTCGAGCAGGTCGCCCGTGCCGCTACCTGTAGCCGAACTGATGCACTGGGGGTCGCCCAGGCCGAGCGAATAAAACTCGGCAGCATCATATATCTGGTCGTTGTTATCGGTCTTGTTTGCTACCAGGATGACGGGCAACTTTGATCGGCGAAGGATGGCGGCCACGTCTTGATCCCAGTCGGTAAGGCCCGTCTGCACGTCAACGAGGAAGAGCACCAGGTCGGCCTCCTCAGTGGCTACGAGCACCTGTCGGCGAATAGCGTCTTCAAACACGTCGTCTGAGTTTACTACCCATCCACCCGTGTCTACCACTGAAAATTCGCGTCCGTTCCACTCACACTTGCCATACTGTCGATCGCGTGTGGTGCCTGCCGTGTCGCTCACGATGGCGCGGCGCGACTTGGTCAGTCGGTTAAACAATGTCGATTTGCCCACGTTGGGGCGTCCTACGATTGCTACTAAATTTGCCATTTCTGTTTCTTAGTCTGTTGTTTCCCCTCTTCTTGTTATATTTGTTTGAAAGAAAGAGGGCCGGATGTGGTCTCTGCATCCATGTTAATAATTTGCCGGAGCCGACCATGCTCTGGCCCTCGCCCCTTTGGCGAGAGTGTGCCCTCTTTTCTATTCAGGGCCTTTTTTAAAATCCTATTCAGGGTTATATCCAAAGCTGTCGAGCTCTCGTTTTGAGCTACGCCAGTCTTTGTCTACCTTTACATATGTTTCAAGATAGATATGTTTGCCGAAGAATTTTTCCAGTGTCTTACGAGCCTCGGTCGACATCTTCTTCAGTGCCACGCCACGGTGCCCGATGATGATGCCCTTTTGCGAGTCGCGCTCAACATATATCACGGCATGAATGTTTATCTTCTCCTTCTCCTCTTTAAACATATCTACGCGCACCTCTACCGAGTAAGGAATTTCTTTATCGTAGTAGAGCAATATTTTTTCGCGAATAATTTCTGATACGAAGAAGCGGGCAGGCTTGTCGGTGAGCTGGTCTTTGTCGAAATAAGGGGGCGACGGTGGCAGCAACTCTTGTATGCGCTTCATCAGTATGTCGGTGCCAAACTTGTTCTTGGCCGATATGGGCAGTATCTCGGCGTTAGGCAGCAGCGTGTGCCACTTCTCTACAATGTCGCCCAGCAACTTTTGGTCGCTCTGGTCAATCTTGTTAATGAGCAGCAGCACGGGTATGGTCATCTTCTTCACCTTATCGAGGAAGTGCATGTTCTTCTCGGGGTTCTCTACCACATCGGTAACGTAGAGCAGCACATCGGCATCTTGAAGGGCCGACTCGGAGAAGGCGAGCATCATCTCTTGAAGCTTATAGTTGGGCTTAAGCACGCCTGGGGTGTCAGAAAATACTATCTGTGCATCGTCGGTATTAACGATGCCCATGATGCGGTGGCGCGTGGTTTGCGCCTTAAAGGTGGCGATGCTGATACGCTCGCCTATGAGCTGGTTCATCAGTGTTGACTTACCCACATTGGGGTTGCCCACAATATTTACAAATCCTGCCTTGTGCATTTAAAGTGTTTCTATTTATTTCATAAAGAAGACGTATCGACATTCTTTATGATTTTGATTACATGTAATTTACAGGTGCAAAGTTACTCATTTTTTTCAATATATCGGTTCATCTCTTCCCGAATTATCAAGTGTTCAATGGGTTATAGCATTGCATATTATACAAAAAAAGTGCATAAAAACCTTTCGTTAAGATCTTTATGCACCTTTCTCGATTACTTCACAGCTCTTACAGCCTGGCCTAAAACGCGGGGACCGCAGCCTATTGTGGGGCATTGCTCGTCGCTCCTAAATTGATACGATACGGCACGTTTCGATTGTTTTAAGGCGTCAAGAATGGAGGGGTCGTAAGCACTGTGGTCGTGCGTGTCAAGGGCGCACAGCTCGCCACAGAGGTAGTCGCCTTCAGTTTTACGATCCCATACGCCATTTTCGTTGCCATAGCCTGTGCAGGGGAAGAAAATTTTGTTGCCGTTAGGCCCAGTGCCCATCAATCCCTTGCAACCTTTATAGGTGGCTCGCTCAAATGTGCAGTGGGTTAGCAGCTCGTCTACCTCTTTCCTTGATGGCATGCGCCATCCGTTGCCCCATGTGGCGTGTGCCACGTCGTCGTTGCTGCCTATAAGGGCCGTTTTTCCTTTTGCCAAGGTATATTTGCTGTATGAGTCATCAAAATAGTGGGTAAATGTTTTGTGGGTTTCTGTCTCGCCCCAAGCATACAGGCCACCAGGGTCTTCGGCCTTCGAGGCGCCTATGTTCCATCCTGCCCAAATGGTGCCGCTGGGCAAACCGAGGTCTATTTCTTGCGTAAAAGTGGGCTCGGCATTGGTCACGGCTTCTGTTTGTGCTGAGGGTGTCGACTTGTTATATGCTACATAGAAAACAGCTACGAGCGCTATGCAGATGGCTGCCAGCCATATGGCAATTTTCTTGTAGCTGAACCTCTCATCCTCCTCGTCGTCGTTCTCGTCATCGTCTTCTTCAGGTTCAACAGCCTCTTCTTCAGGTTCTACAACATCTATGGGTTGCGCGTTATTCACAGGCTGGGCATGGGTTGCGGGCTGTTCATAATCGGTGTCCTCGTCTTCAAGAACCGTGTCTTCGCTTGCCGTGCTGCCGTTGATGGCGGCAATGGCTTGCAGCATCTCGTTCATAGATTGAAAACGTTGCTTGCGCATGGGCGACATGGCTTTCTCTACCACGGCAATGGTGGCAGCGCTCACGCCTGCCTGTTGTAAAAGCAGGGTGGGGAACCCATCGTTCAAGATCGTTGAGGCTTCGGGCGGTGTTTGTCCCGTCAGCATCTTAAACAGCGTGGCACCCAGCGCATAAATATCGAGCGTTACGGGTATCGTGCCATCTTGCTTGAAGTTGGCTTGCTCAATGGGCGCATAGCCTGGCGTGCCCAAACCTATTGATGTGCTCGACTCGGGTTCGCCCTTTTCATCATACTGTTTTGATAGGCCAAAGTCGATGAGCAGCAAGTTGCCCGCCTTATCGCGCATAATGTTCTTGGGCTTCAGGTCGAGGTGAATAATGTTGTGGCTGTGCATATAGGCCAGCGCCTCGCCCACCGTGCTGATGCTGGTTAGCGCCTCGTGTTCTTTTAGGCGACCCTTCGACAGGATATATTGGTCAAGTGTGTTGCCATCAATATGTTTCATTACATAATAGGTGGTGTTGTTTTCGTCAAACACGTCAACCACCTGCACAATGTTTTTATGATGAAGCTTGGCAAGGTTTTCGGCCTCTTTTCTAAATTTGTGCCTATAGTCTTTCACCAGCGTGTTTTGTGTGCCCTCAATGTTGGCTCCGTCGCTGGTGCGCACATTGATGTCTTTCATGTAAAACTCTTTCACGGCCACGTCAACCGTAACATCCATCTGCCCCAGTGGCCCATTCATCTGCACACGTGTGTTGGCCATATAGGTGATGCCGAAGGTGCCAGCCCCCAGCACTCGCGAGATGGTGTATTTGCCTTTCTGTAAGGTTGTTCCTGCTTTTAATGCGTTCATATTGTTTCGTTTTTTATCCAGTGGCATTGTTTATTGTGCGAATAAACAAATAGATGTATAAACATACATATACATACATATATATAAATAAACATACATACATATGTCATACTCATTAATGATAAAGGGTGTTTAATTGTTGCAAAAATACTATTTTTCTTTTATAAATGAAAGAAAAAGACGAATTATTGAGTGCAAGTTTTGTCCTATCAAAACTTCCACCGCAGCTGCACCTCTACATCGGTTTTCGACGAGTGCCCTATGCGTTGCAGTCCCGAGCCAATGGCCGAGCGGTCGAAATAGTTGGTGGTGGCGGCCTTGGCCATTAACATGAGGCGAGGCGAGAGGTCGGCGCGCAAGCGGGCCGAATAGTGTATGCCGCGTCCGTAGAACATGGGAAAAGAAAAGTCGTATAGCAAGCCACGCTCATATACATATAGTCGGCTGTCATAATCGTCTGTGCAGAAATAGGTTAGTGCTGCATCGGCAGTGAGCCATTGGTGTGTGAGGCCGAGGTTCTGCATGGCGAGGAACCCCAGACTGTGGTTGGCGCCTGAGGTGTAGGCCGACCCATGCAGCTGGGTGCTGGCATGCCATATGCCGCGCGACAGGGTGGCCGCCAACTTCAGACGTTGTGTAAACCTGTTGTCGAGGGCGTCGTGCTGAGCATTGTCGTGCTGCTGGGCGCGTAAGCGGTAGCTGGCATTGAAGGTGAAGGAGGGGTAGGCAAGGCGTAACGACAGTTGGTGGTCAGAGCTGTGCGAGGCAAACGAGATGCCGTAGCGTGGCCAGGCCGACTGTGCCCAGTCGGTATAGGCTGATAGTGTGGCGTGCCCCGACAGCATAAGTTGGGCACCCAGATATAGGCCGTGCTCGTTGCTGGTGTCGCGGTTGGTGCCAAAGGCGCTGCCCATGAGGGCGTGGTAGCGGTAGGCGTAATAGCGGTGAGCGGCGGTAAGGGTGAGGGCCGACCACGGTTCGTACGAGACAGTGTGCAAGGCTGCCCATCCACCGTCGGCGCTGGTGGCCGTCTCGCCTGCCACTTGCAGTTTGGGCCCCATCCAGCTGTAGTCGAGCGCTGCATAGCTAAAGTGCTTGCCTTGTGGATAATAGCGTTTATAGGGCGTGTCGGTGTCGGGCTGCAACTGTCGGTTGTAGCCCATGGTGAGGGCCGATGCTGAGATGCGAAATCCGTTCTTTGCCCACGCCACACTGGCGGCGCCCACCGTTTGCTGCGTGTTGCGTCGACGTTGCATCTCGCTCTCAGTGCGGTGGTAGCCTGTCTTTAGCAGTGTCTTCACAGTTTCGCCATCGGCGTTCAGCGTGGCGTCGACGTTGCGGATAGAAAACAAGGTGGTAAGTTCAAGTGTGTTTGTTAGCTGTATCGTGGCTGCTGCCCCTTGCAGGTAAGGGCTTTCCTGTCTCGACGAGTGGGCCCGTAGCCTGTTCTCGGTACGTCCCAGTGTGCCTAGTGCCATGGCCTTGCCTAGGGTGAAGTCGGTGTTTAGGATGAGGCCCATACCCAGTCGAGCGCGGTATCGTCCCACCACTGCAGTCTTTATTCGCCCCACATTGCGCATAATGGCGTAAAAGCTGTAAAAGTCGTAGCCCCAGCGGTTTTGCTGTGTGAAGAAAGGTTCGCCCGCATCTTGTGCTGCCGTCAGTCCTACCTCCAGTTTTCGGCCATAGCCTGTCTTGAAACGCAGCCAGTGCCTATATTTTGGCCCCAGATATCCACGTTTGGCCCCCAACAGGTCGCCATCGCGGTTATAGAGAGGGGCGCGAAAGGCGGCCGTTAGTTCGCTACGTGTATGGTGCAGCAAGGTGTCGAGAGGGGGAAGTGGCGCACGTTTCGGCCCTTCGCCTGCATAAACAAAGCACTGTATGAGGCGCAATGTGGCAAGGTCGAGGGTGGGCACCATCGACAGCTCGGCCACCGACTGTACAGGGCCGTAGCGGTAGACGTATTCGCCTATGTCGTTAATCTGTTTATCAGTAAGGAACGCCATGCGTTGCAGGTCGGCACGCGTGGCCGTGTTTAGGTTTATCTTGTGGGCAGACAGCTCGGCCAGTTCGTCATACAGCGTCTCAGCCATTTCGTCTTCTACCTCTTCATCGCCCATCCACATTTCATAATAGTGCTGCCATGTGTCGCCCTCGTCTTGTGCCTGCACCTGTACCAATAAAAAGGGGTTAAAGACAGCCAATGCCATTAGCATAATAGCTGTTTTTAATACACTATATCCTTGCTTGTTATTGTGTGTCATAGGTATGCGTCAATAGGTGTTTATAAGGGCTTAGGTTGATGCTTTTCTCAATATGCAAACTTACACAAAAATAGCGATACCGTGCACCACTTTCTTCAATTTTTTTTGTTTTGTGGCAAAAATATTTGGTTCTCTCTTTGCGGTTTGGGCACAAAAAAGACAAGCGTTATGCCTGTCTTCTGTATTGTATTTCTACAACTCTCTCTTTTAAATTTCTCTTTATGTTTAGTAGCCCGTTTCAAGGCTCTCTCAAATTCTTCTTTACGTACGAACAATGAATCTATATGTATATTTCTATCTTTTTCTTTTCATTGTTTGTCTCTTTTCGTCTGAAGGTGTGCGGGCTGTTGCCGCTCCCTTCTTCAGAAAGTGTGGGGAGAACGTTGCTTATCGCATGTTATCGTTCACTCTCACCCACATACCCATTGCAGCCATTGCTGCAAATAGGTTGATCATCATCGTCATGTTCATCTTTCTAAAACCTTTCTTATCTTTCTTTTCAATCCTAAAATCATCTACACAATCATCTTTCTATACCATCTTTCAACTAAAAACCTCAATTCATCATCTCGTGTTCATCTTTACCTTTATTCATCATTGAGACTAATTGCTACTGTTTCTCAACAGACCTTTACTCTGAAATTCTTTTTCATCTTTCAGTCTCAAAACCTTCTTTCAATCTTATTGCCTTAAAAAACTTTAATGCCTTATTTCTTAAAACCTAATCTATATTATTATTCCTGATCAATCTTAATAGCCTTTACTTTATCTTTCAATGCTTATCTTGTTGATTATACCTTTACGTTACGCGCATCGCTGCGGGTGTCATTATTTCTTTTTTGACGGCGCAAAGGTAATATTGTTTGCGCGCACACACAAACATTTTCATGTGTTTTTAATACCGATAACAATAATTTTGACTTAGGTCAACGAAAAGGTTGTGCTCGCACACATAATGTTTGTTATAATGGATAAGTTGACGAGTTCTTGCTCTGGCAAGCGGCAAAGCCGAGCGGACAAGTAGACAAGTTAACGAGTTGGTACGTGTCAACTCGTCAACTTATAAACTTGCGAACTTATCTCACCACTACTTTCTGTGCATGTGTTTGCTTTCCGTCAGTGATGCGAAGGATGTATACGCCCTTCTTTTGTCCTTCGGCCGAGATGGTGACGGTGTTTCCAGCATTGCTTACTGAGGCCACCTGATGTCCATACATATTATATAATGTAGCAGTCATGGCCACGGCGCCAGCGGTATAAGCCTCGAAGGTGTTTCCGTTGAGCGAGCGAAGCATGAAGTCTTTACCTGCTGCGATGGGCGCAAGGCCAGTAGCCTTCTGGTCGAGGATATATTTCAAGCCAGCAAAGGCATCAATCTTTCCGCTGCCAGCCTGGTGTCCGTCGCCAGCCTTTGTAAAATAATTGTCGGTGGTGCAGTGGTTGTCTGATATGGCCGTTTTCTGTGCGATATCACGTATCTGTGTATGTGTGAGCGTGGGATCGGCTTCGAGCCACAGTGCGCAGATGCCCGACATATAGGGTGTGGCCATTGAGGTACCGCTCATCTGTCCAAAATCATACACTGTTCCACCCTCTGTTATCTGCTGTGCCACTTCTTCTTCATAGTTTTCAGTATAATGGCTGAAGCTTGATATCAACATCATACCAGGAGCACATACGTGAGGCAGCACTCTGTTGTCGGCCAATTTTCCATAGCTTGAGAAGAAGGATATGTTGCCCGTTTTGTTTCCGAATTTAGTGCCATAGAAAACATCCTTGATGCCATAGGTAGCTCCGTCAATCGATTTATACGAAACAGCCGTATTAAACGATCCCACCACGATAGGCTCTGTGCCACAAGCAATGCTGTTGATGGTGCCGTCGTGTGTCATGTCCTTATCACATTCGGGCACATCAAGGTCAAAGAAGGTGATGCTTTCAAGATAACTGGTAACGGTTTGTCCTGCCTTTCCTCTCACCACATATCCTAAAGAGCAGTTGTTGGCCAATAATGTGATGTCAGAGATGGTAAGCAGATAGCCTTTCATACCATTGTCGATGTTTTCGCTTTCAATCGACACGGTGCCTTTGAACGTATTGTTTGAATAGGTTTGCTTTCTGCCATCAGGGTTTGAAGCGTTAACAAATTTCCACGTTTTCTTTATTTTACCAGTGTTGCTATTATACACCACGATATCAATTTCTACCTGCTGTTCAGGATTGGTTACCGTGAAATAGTTGTATAATTCAGAAAAATCCATCTCGCCGTCTCCATCAAGATCCGAATAATAAGCTGCCTTCATGACTTCGTTCTCGGCACCTGTGAAGGTGTGACGCTGCACGATGTCATAGTCGGCCTCGTTTCCAGCGGCAATGCAAGCTACGACGTCATATTTTTTAATAAACTCGTCAATGAACGCTGCTTCAGGGTCGGTGGTATCGTGGCTACCTGCATTAGCTCCATACGACATATTAAGCACGAGGCGTTTGTCGCCATTCGTCTTACACCAGTTCGCCATTTTGTCAAACGCTTCATAGTCGGTTTCATTGTAGGGTATAGGGCCCATCAGCAGGTCGGCATCAGGCGCCACGCCCTTTGTTTGGTAAGCCGCGCCTTGATAGCAGCCAGCAGCAATACCACTCACATGTGTGGCATGGCTCTCCTGTTCATCGTCGGTTTTAAAAGCAGCTATTTCGTCTGGTGTGGTGAGATAGGTCAGTGCATCGCCTTCTTTAGCGGCATAGCCTATCATCTTGAAACGGCTCTTGCCCTTGTCATCAAGAAACATGATATGGTTAGGATCGAAACCATCGTCGAGCACACCTATGGCCACTCCTTTTCCTGTGTAGGGCTGTTTCAGGTCGGTGCCCAACTGTATTTTATCTACGCCCGTAACTTTATGTGCCTTATTCAGCAAGAGGCGTTTCTTGCGCTTAGCAAAGCTGATGAATTCGATATCATTGCGCCCGGCCAAGCTTTCTAACTTGTCGAGGCGGATGGTGGCAATGGCAAAATGGTTCACAACCGTTGAAAGGGATACGCCCTCTGCTTCAAGGGTGGCGGCATCGCATCCAGGCGTCATCTTTACAATGGCACGCAAGGTGCGGTTATCCATCTGCTTGCGTAGCGCCTTTAGGCTGTTGCCCGTGGCCTTGCTTTGTGCAATGGCGTTTTCTTCTTGTGTCTGCAGTTTGGCAAGCTCCAGCTTGCTGGCAGCATTAATCTTTCCGCTCTTTTTGAGCTGGTCATAATCGATGGCCATCGCTCCTTGTGCAAGGAGAAGGGCACAAATGAGTGAGTAGATTTTCTTCATACTTTTTTTAGTTAGTATATTCGTGTGAATTCTCTTTATGCTTATTTTCTTTGGTTAGTATCTTTCTGTAAAATTATGCGAACGAATAAATCGCAAACTGTGTCAATGTCAACAGCAAACAGTTTTAAGTGCTTGTATCTTACTATAAGTGGAGATGTTACATCGGTACCACTACGTACAAAAGCAGACGACAAATATACAACAATTACTTTATATCTGCGAATTTTTTTACAAAAAATAACTACAAGAGTAGCGTAAAACGAGAATGAGGATAGAGAAACAAAAAAGAGGGTGTGTCAAAATAGAAGTTAAAAGAAGTTTGGGCTTCGCCCGAAGTTAACAGAAGTTAGCGGACATATGTATAAATTGCTGAAAATAAAGCATTTGTCTGTTAACTTCCATCCATCGTAGATGGATTAACTTCTTCTTAACTTCCTCTAACTCCTATTTTGACACACCCTCTTTAAGTAGGTGTATTATTCTTTGGCGTCGTCCAGCAGCTGTATGTGCAAATCGGCAATGCTGATGAGGTGCTTCTTGTAGAGGTCGCCCACAGCGCGTTTAAACACCTTTTTGCTTACGTGGAACACGCGTTTAATGTCTTCGGCCTCGCTCTTATCGCCGAAGGGGCACGTGCCGCCATGTTCTTGCAGATATTGCAGCAAGGTATCGGCAAAGTCGAGGGTTTGTCGGCGGCCTGTAGGTTGCAGCGTGATATCGAGTTTTCCGTCAAGACGAATATTATCGATGTATCCCTCTACGCGGTCGCCTGTGTGCAGAGGACAGAACACCTGGTCGTCGTACACCAGTCCGGCATAACGGTTGTTTACAATTACCTTGAAGCCCAGGTCAGTTTTCTGCCATACCAGCAGGTCGGCTTTTGAATAGCGTTTCACCTCAGGGCGTCCTTGTGCCAGATAGCGTTCCACCTTTGCCGAGGCCACGATGCGGTAGCTTTCTTCGTCAATATGCACATGCACAATATAGCTTCGTCCTTGCTCCATGCGCATTTTTTGTTCGCGGAAGGGGCAGAAGAGGTCTTTCATCAGTCCCCATTTCAAGAACGCGCCATATTCGTTCACCCACGCCACCTCCAGGAAGGCGAAGTCGCCCACCTTAGCCAGCGGTGTTTCGGTGGTAGCCACCAGTCGTTCATCTTGGTCGAGGTAGAGAAAAACCTCAATTTCGTCGCCCACGTTTACCCCTTGCGGCACATAACGTTTGGGCAGGAGGATTTCTCCCTCTTGTCCGCCGTCGAGATAGAGTCCGAAGTCGACGCGCTTCACTATTTTCAGTCGGTTGTAGTCGCCTAATTGTATTTTTGCCATAATTTATTAGTTTGTTAGTTGACGAGTACTCTCATTTCCCTCACTTCCCTCTACCACTTTGCCATCGCAAAGGTGAATGGTGCGGTCGGTGATAGAGGCCAGGTGGTCGTCATGTGTCACGATGACGAAGGTTTGGCCGAAGCGATCGCGAAGGTCGAAGAACAGCTGGTGCAGCTCGGCCTTGTTTTTCGAGTCGAGGCTACCGCTGGGCTCATCGGCCAATATCACGGCAGGATGGTTCATCAGTGCTCGTGCCACGGCCACACGCTGCTTCTCGCCACCCGACAGCTGGGCAGGCTTATGCTGCGCACGGTCAGAGAGGCCCATAAAGTCGAGCAGCTGCAGCGCCCGTTCTTTTGCTTCAGCCCGTCCTTTTCCCGCTATGAAGGCGGGTATCATGATGTTTTCTAATGCCGAAAACTCGGGCAGCAACTGGTGAAACTGGAACACGAAGCCTATCTTTTCGTTTCTGAAGCAGCTTAGCGCCTTTCCCTTCAGCGTGCTCACATCGGTTCCGTCGATAACAATTTGTCCGCCATCGGCCTTGTCCAGTGTGCCTATTATCTGCAGTAGCGTGGTCTTTCCTGCACCGCTGGGGCCCACAATGCTCACCACCTCGCCTTTGTTAACATGCAGGTCGATGCCTTTCAGCACCTGCAGCGATCCGAAACTCTTTGTTATATTTTTAATGTCAATCATTGTTTGTATAATCTTGAAAGATGGTTATGCAACCATTCGCGTACGATAGCGTATGCGCTGCGTTCTTCTTGATGTTGCGGTTGTGCAAAGGTCATCTCGTCCATGGGGTCGCCATGCTGGTCGGGGAAGATGATGATGAGGTTCTTTCCTGAGAAATGTTCTTTTATCTCGTCAGGCAGATGCTCAAGCGCGTTCTTATACGACACTGTGCCCTTACGTGCGGCGATGACGATGAACAGATGGTCTTCAGATATCGACTCGGCCAATTGTGGCATCTCGTTCCAGTGGTTCATCTGTTGATATTCAACACGCATATCGCGATGACGGTTGTCCAGATAGTTGTTGATGAGCGCCAGCGTGTCGTCGCGTCCGTGAAACACGGTGCGACACTCGAGGTTTTCTGACAGGCGCGCTATGCGCTCGAGCCAGCGGTAGAAGCCTGGCTCAAACTGTGCCCTTGATGGCACCGCCACCTCTATGCGACGTATGGTGCTGAGGGGCTGTTTCAGACGGGCCATCACTATTTGTCGGTTCAAACCATTGAACAGACTTTGGTGAAACTCGCCCCAAAACTTTGCCGACACCTCTTTGTGCATGTGCATGCCAATGATAATTTCTGACGCCCTAAACTCTTTAAAGGCATGTTTAATGCCGTTAGCAATGTTTGCTGCCACGCGCACCTGTGTTTGCATCTTCACATCGGTGGCAGCGGTATATTGCTGCATACGTTCCAGCAGACGTTGTCCCGCCTCTTGGTTGCGGCGCATCTCGTCGTCGTCATACACCACCGACAGGCCCACAAGGCTGCGCCCCAACTTGGGGTTGCGCATCATCAGTGCCAGGTTTACCAGGCGTGTGGCATACTCGGGATATTTCATGGGAATGAGTATCTTCTCGTCGTCTTTCTCGTCTTCCTGTGGCAGCTCCTTGTCGCGCAACGTTATTTGCTGTGCCGATTGCTCGGTAACGATGGTTGAGATGATGCACGTAAACAATATCATCATTACCACGGCGTTCAGTATCTCGTCGTCAACCAGGATGGCGCCATTAGGCATCTTCATGCGCATGCCCACCATCACCATTGCTATGGCGCCAGCGGCATGGGCCGAGGTAAGGCCAAACATCATGTTGCCCGACGAGGGAGGCAGCCTAAACAGCCAGCACGACAGATAGGCGGCCACGGCCTTGCCCAATGTGCCAAACACCACAATCACTGCCAGCACCCCAAGGATAGAGCCTCCAGCAAACATAAGGCGCACATTGATAAGCATACCCACGCCAATGAGGAAATAAGGAATGAACAGGGCGTTGCCCGTAAACTCGATACGGTTCATCAGTGGCGATAGGTGAGGGATGTAGCGGTTCAAGATGAGGCCCGCAAGGAAGGCACCAAAGATGCCCTCAACGCCTATCATCTCGCTCAGGGCCGCGCTCATAAACAGCATGGCCATCACAAAGATAAACTGCATCACGGCATCGCTATATCGGCGCAAGAACCAGCGTGCCAGTCGAGGAATGATTAAGGCCATCGCGGCACAATAGCCTACAAACTTTCCTATGAACAAGAGCCAGAAGCTGATGCCTGTGTCGCCATTATTAGCCGCCACCAAGGCCGCCAGCATGACCAGCGCCATGAGCAACGACAACATCGACGAGCCTACGCTCAGTGCCACGCTGGGCTTGCGTTGCAGGCCATATCGGCTCACGATAGGGTAAGCGATAAGCGTGTTTGAGGCCATGATGCAGCCCAGCAACATTGATGCCTCGTGCGAATAATGTAGCACCCAAAAGGTTATAGCGTAGGTGAGCAATAGGGGCACAAAGCAGGTGAGCACACCAAAGACGCCAAACCGTAAGAGGTTTTTTCGCACCCCCTCGGTATCCATCTCAAGTGCTGCCAAGAACATGATATAATAAAGTCCTACCTTGCCGAACAGCTCAAACGAATTGTCGCGCTCTAAAATGTTGAAGCCATATTGTCCTACCGCTACGCCTGCCAGCACCATGCCTATGATGTGCGGTATGCGCAGCTTACCCATGATTATGGGTGCTAACAAAATAATGATTAGCACCACCAGAAACACCAGTGTGGGGTCGGTGATAGGAAAATATTGTGTAAGGTTCAACATATCATTGTTTTTATTTGTTCTTTGTCGTGGCAAGCACCGTACCATGATCCATCCATCGGCCACGCAACAGCCGAATGAGGAACATGATGCCACGGAATGTTAGTTCGATGGCCATGGCCACCCACACGCCGCGCAAGCCATATTGCGGAGCCAGCAAGGCTGCCAGTGAGAGGCGCACGCACCACATTGATAGCAAATTGAGAAGCATGGGGCGCAACGTGTCGCCAGCGCCCACGCACACACAATAGGTAACGATAGAGGCGGCAAACATAGGTTCGGCCCAAGCCTCAATGCGTAGGCAGGTAATGCCCAGCTGTCGTATCTCATCAAGCGGGGTGAGCAGTGCCATTAGTTCGGGGGCAAACACATACATAATCAATCCCATGACCGCCATCACCACCATGCCCAGTGTTACGGTGATACGAGCAAAGCTGCGACACATATCGCGGCGTCCTGCTCCTCGGCTTTGGCCCACCAGTGTGGTGGCGGCATCGCCTATGCCGTAGCCAGGCATATAGCACAAGCTTTCGGCTGTGATGGCAAATGTATTGGCGGCGATGGCCACGTTGCCCAGCGGTGCCACAATCATGGTGCTCACTATTTGTGCTCCATTCATAAACACCGACTGCATAGCCATGGGTGTGCCTATCTTCAAGGCATGACGTATATAGTTGCCCACCAGGTTCCAGCCCCCCGTGTCTTGTCCTAATGCCAATATCTTGCTGCGCATCAAGGCATAATAGCCCTGAATAGTGGCACCCGATATGATAGCCAGCGATGTGCCCAAGGCAGCCCCCATCACGCCCCAGTGCATAAAGTAGATAAAGAAGGCGTTGAACAGCACGTCGAGCACACACACCAGCACACTAACAATGCTGGGCACCCGCATATTTCCGGCACACTTCAGCATGTTGCCACACAGGCCTGAAAACTGAAAGGCGGGCACGGTGAGGGCAAAGATAAGAAAATAGAGCGAGGCGTTGCGAGCAATGTCGGCGCCACCCCCCAGCCAGTAAGGCAGATAGGGAAAGATGATGAGGCCGATGATAGAGATGCTACAGCTCACAATGGCTGTGCCCACAATGCCATGCCTGAACACGGCTCGTGCCTTCACAAAGTCGTTTCCGCCAATATAGTGTGCCACCTGCACCGAGAAGCCCATGGCGGCAGCATTGGTAATGCTACCCATCAGCCATGTGGTGCTCTCCATCAGGCCTATTGATGCTGAAGCCTCGGCGCCCAAATGTCCCACCATAGCCGCATCAATGAAGAACATGAGCACGCTGGTTATCTGTGCCAATATTGATGGTACACTTAGGCTGACAATGAGCTGCAGTTTTTCAGTCATTGTCATCTGTGCGCCATTGCGTATGCTGGCCAGTAAAGCGTCGGTCTTGTTCATTGATTGCATGCGTGCGAGTTGTGCCTATTGTTATATAAATATGTCGTTCAGACATATTTTCATGCAAAGTTACTCCTTTTTTTTCATCCACCCATCATATTCGTGCTGAAAACCGTTGCTTTTGCCTTCGCCTTATTGTGCCGATAGGTTAAAGTTCTTAAAGAACACATCAACCTGCTGCCCCGACACATTGGTTAGTTTTATGCGCGATGCCTTGGCCGAGCCGATGGTGGGGGCGCTCAGCGTGTATGGTGCCTCGCCGCTTTGTGTGAGAGGTACCTCGCGCCACTGGCCGTTGGTAAAGAGCTGCAGCTTAAAGGCAGATGCCACATGGGGCACCTGCACGTCGAGGCCGAAGGTTGAGAAGATGACGTTGCGGTCGGTAGCCAAGGTGAGCGAGGCGTTGGGCGTCCAGTGTATCACCTCGTTGGCATCGGCCACGCTCACGTTGTCGCCCACCATGGTTACGGGTTGTGAGGCCAACTGTTCAACAGTGCTGCTGAGCTTGTAGGGAGCATCCATCGCTATGCTGTCAAGCTGTGTGTGGTAACGGCGGTTGCCCTCGGTGGTGGCCAGTGTAAACATATCGTTCAGGGTGGGCAGCAGCACACGTGTGCCTACCCTGATGCCTGGCTGCAAGGCATGACGCACCTTTGAGGTTTGCATTTGCTGCATGGCGTTAAGGGCCTTACGAGCCTGGGCGTGAGCCTGTGTAAAGGCATCGGCTTGCGCTTGTGTGGCGGCGTTCGCAGACTTTTCCTTGGCTGTCATCTTAGCCATATTGCACACCGCTGTGCCATAATCGGCCAAGCATTGCGTGTACAGCAACCAGGGGCGCAACTCGCGAACCAAGGCGGGGTTGGTGGCATCGGCCAGCAAGGTGTCGCAAGCCTGACGCAAGGTGGTGCAGCGGTCGGCCAGACTCTCAATGGCTACGATGTCGCCTTGTAGCGCCCGTTGTGCCTCGATCGTCATCTCGTCGCCCTCGGCCCGTCGATATCCGTGCCCGTTTTGTCCTAAGTCTTTGTTATACAGGGCAAAGGTGCGCAAGGCGTCGGTATGGGCGGGCAGCACCTCGTGGGTGGCCTGAAGCCAGTTTTCGTAAGGGCGATATGCCTTCATGTTCCATGTATAGTCGGCCACACCGTAGAGCGCTATCTTCGATGCCTCGGCATGCTCCATTGGGTTCGATACAAAGCCTGATAGCAAGGGAGCAATGTCGGTGCCATTGCCATAAACCGGACCCAGCAAGATGCGCTCTCGCACATAGTCGCTCACAGGATAGTTCCACCAGATGTAAGCCTTTCGGCCTATTCGGCTGTTAATCCATTGCATGGTTTCGAGGTCGATGTCGGCCACCACCGCATTGCCCGTCCACATTACCTGTATGTCGGGGTCAAGGTCTTTTCCTAAGGCGCGCAGATAGGTGTCGTTGCTATCGGTCCACGAACGGTTATAGATGGTGGGGCACATCACCAGTGGTGCTACATCGTTGTGCTTCTTTCTGAAGTTGTGCTCTACATCGTTTAGCAACTGAGCCTGTCGGTCGGGGCGTGTGCCTTCGCCCGTAATATCGTCGAAGAACACAGCAAACGAGCGCACCCCCAGTGCATACATATCTTCCAGCTTAGCCACCAGCGAGTCGCGGTCGGCCTTATCCCAACGAATATCTACGCCAGGATGAATGGCCCAACAAAAGTCGACGGCGTGCGCCTTGGCATAATTACATAGTTGCTGTATGCGTTCGGCCTCGGCCTTAGGATAAGGCTTACGCCAGAAGCGTCGGTGGTACAAGTCGTCTTTGGGGCCATAGATATAGGTGTTCATCTTATGTCGGCCATAGAAGGCTATCTGGCTGAGCCGTGCCTCATGGCTCCACGGTGTGCCATAAAAGCCCTCTACAGTGCCACGCACAGGGGTGTCGGGCCAGTCGGTCACGGTGCCATACTGCATTTTTCCGCCTTCCATGCTCTGCAGCAAGGTTTGCACGCCATAGTAGAGGCCGCGCTCGTCGGCACCTATAATCACGATGCCCTTTTCGTTCACCTTTAGCAGGTAGCCTTCGGCTTTCAGTGCAGTGGGTTTGTCAAGCGTCTTTAGGCAGCGGTCGCCCACCACGCCCAGGGTGATGGTAAAGGGAGCCTTCTTGTTTTGTGCAATGTGTGTGGTGCCCTCGGTGAACGCCTTGAGGGCTGCCGAGCTGAGACGTTGCTTGTCGCAGTGCAAGGTCCACTGTGTGGGCTGGTTTACCATTGCCACAACTGAGGTTTTAACCTGTTGTGGCACGGGGCACACCCGTGCAAACTGTGCTGTGGCGTTTGTTGTGCCCAGCCATGTTATTGCCGAGACGGTAGCAGTGAGAATGAGGATTCGATTCATATAGGTAGCAAGTTGTTTTATTTTATTTTCTTGATGCACACCTGTCGCACAGTGGCGCCTTGGTCGTCGGCATTAAAGGCCACAATGCCACGGGTGGGTGCGGCTTGTTGCGTTTCGGCGTTTTGTAGCGGTGTGTCGGCACATACCTCGTGCCCATTTACCACCAGCGTTAGTTTATTGTCGCGCACAAACAGGTGGGCCGTGCGCCATGGCGCTTGTGTGCCAATGTTGTACCACTGACTCTTGCCTGCAATGCGAGCACCTTGTTTGCTGTCGAGCGTGATGATAGGTGTAGAGTGTATCTGCACCGTGAGTGTGCCTTCGGCCAGCCAGTCGAACACCATGTCAAAGTTGGCCATCTCATCATACATATTCCAGTAGCCACGCTTGCCCATCTTGGTGGGAGCGCTGAAGGCCAAGTTGTAGCCACCATCGGTGCGGCAGTGGTCGAGGGCGTTGAGCACATCGTCAATGGCCATGTCTACTCCTTGTTCGTCGTAGTGGTTGATGAACGACTGCTTGGCGGCGTGCAACATATTATATACATAGCGGCCACCATTGGCTTGAGGGGCATGAGCTATGATGTTGCGTGTAGCCACGGCCACGGCGTCGGCTAAGGGCTTCTTGTCGTAATACTGACGTATGTAGGCTAGGGCCTGAATGGTGTGCGTGTGGCCGAGGTCGATAATAATTTTTTTGCGAAGTTCGTTGCCTGGCGTCAGCTCGTCGGCGCGGCGCAGCAACAGGTAGCGCTCGCCTGCCGTGGCGTCGCAACTTTCGGCCATCGTCACATAGCGCGCCAAGAGGGCATCGCGGTCGGCACCCACTTCCAGCTTTGCCGCCATGTCGAGCAAGCGCTGCATGGCCTTGGGGGTGGGCTCGTTGCGCATCACCTCGTCGGCCAAGTCGTTGCGGCCAGCGCGCATACGCTCAACGGCTCTGTCAAGACTGGTGGTCCAGAAGGGCAGTGCCGAGGGCTTGGGTCGAGCCTTCTCCTTAGGAGCATCGACGGCCTTTCCTTCACGCGCCTTTATCACCTTATTTATATTGTCGGCCTCTGCCTTATCAGTAGCGTTCTGTGCCAGCGTGGCCAGCGTGCCATCAATGCTGGGCATCTCTTTCAGCAGGCGAAAGGCGGCCGCGGCCATGTTGGGGTCGGCAAGATACATGGCTATGTGCTCGGCATCGGCGGGGTTTTTGCCACCGCCTTCAGGTTGTCGAGCAGGTGTAGGCGCAGGTCGAGGTCATCGTTACGGTCGATGGCCTTTTTCAGGCCGTTGCGCACCAGGTCAACATAGCGCTGCCCCGTGGTGGTTTGACAGTAGGCCGTGATGTCGTCGATGAGGCGTATACAGGCCTTCGACTGTCTGAGGTCGTCGGGCTCGCCCATACGGCTGAGCATATCGACGCTGAGGTCGGCATCGGCTGCCAACTTGTTTATCAGTTCTTCTTTTGGTGCGAGCCCCGTCAGTGTTATCTGGTCGATGGCCGCGTTTGCCGTCTTTTCTATCACCCTACGGCTGGTTTGTGCTTTTGATGCCGCACAAAGGCATAATGCAAATAATAGTATAGTTATTTTTTTCATATTCAGTTTTTACTTCGCCCAGTATTGTGAGCGATTTTTATGGCTGGGGCGTTTACTTCAGATGCTTCTTAATATAAGGCAGCATGTGGTTAGCGCAGCGCTCAAAGCCCAAGTCGGTAAAGTGGATGGCGTCGACGGTGCCCTCGTGGTCGTTGCCTATCATGCCCGCTGTGGGCACGAAAAAGAGGTTGCGGTCGCCATTTTTGCGCCACTTTTCGTAGATGGTTTTCAGCGTAGCATCTTTATCGTTCACCGCTTTACATATCTTGGTGTCGAAACGTTTGTGGGGGAAGTCGGGCGTCTCAACCACCAGAATGGGGGTGGTGGGGTGTGCCTTACGTAGGATGGTGTAGAAGGGTTCGAAGCGTTCACTAAGCTCTTCGGCCGTAACGTTAGGCAGCATATCCAGGATAAACAGGCCTGCATCAAGGTTTGCCATCACGCGAGCCACCTCGGTGTCGAGCCTACCATTTCCACTGAAACCAAGGTTGATGACCTCGCGGTTTAGTTTGCGCTCTACAATATTGGTGGCAGCCATGCCAGGGCGATTGGCGCATCCACCCTGCGTAATGCTAGTGCCATACCACACAATGGGCTTATCTGTACGAGGTAGCGGTTGCTGCGGAGCCTCGATGGTGGCGCCGGGGTTGATGCCGATGGCCAGCGAGTCGATGCCTTCATACAGAGGCAGATACAGCATATATTCGCGAGGCTTGCTCGTCATATTGTCGATAATGGTGGCGGTGGTGGTGAGTTGCTCGCGGGGGCGTGCGCTGTTCACAAAGGTCCAGGTACCATCGTCTTGTAGGCAATAGAGATCGAGGCCGCGTATGCCAGTGGGCGTCATGTGGTTCATGTTAAACACCGACATGTTTTTCCAGCGTGCCCCTATCGTTGAGGCGTTTGAGCGGAAGCGTATGGCCATGCCCGCCGAGTTTTGTCCCAGATGCCACAGCTGCTCGCGTATTTTTCCTTTCAGCGAGTCGGGCAGTCGGGTATAGAGTCGTTCCGAGGCAACTTTAGGGTGCCCGATGAGCTGAAACTGAGAGGCTTCATGATACTGCAGTTGTGCCAAGGCACCGAGATTGGTCAGGGCAAAGAGTGAGAGCAAGAGTAATAGCTTTTTCATCTTTTTGGGGATAATTTGGGGATTATTGTTTACAAGCAACAAAGTTAGCAATATTTTTCGTTTTATAGGTGCGTTAAACAGTTTTTCATGATTCTGTCGTCTATTATAATAATACGTAAAAGCGCCACATACCAATATTTTGTTTGATATGTGGCGTTTTCTTGAACACGAATTTCCATGAATTATCCAAGTAGGACGGTGGCCTCTGTGCCCCGTCCTCCCGACGTTAGAATTGGGCAATAAATATGTGAGGTTATCTATTTAGGGTCTGCTGAATTATTATCTGTTCACAGACAGAGGGTAGCAGACGTAG
>ENA-ORNT01000949-ORNT01000949.1-human-gut-metagenome-genome-assembly--contig:-NODE-949-length-20228-cov-4.718584_pt1 | contig 20228 bp, 10 predicted proteins | sample MGYA00242120_ERZ509032 | MGnify/ENA primary metagenome ERZ509032 (study PRJEB26280, sample SAMEA2338729) | human gut metagenome | biome: human gut; feature: human-associated habitat; material: faeces...
AGTTTGGGCTTCGCCCGAAGTTAACAGAAGTTAGCGGACATATGTATAAATTGCTAAAAATAAAGCATTTGTCTGTTAACTTCCTCTAACTCCTATTTTGACACACCCTCCTTTGAAAAGATATTTTATAAATTATTTTTCTGTTTCTTTCTTAGGCTCTTTTTGTCAATTATTGCTGTTCCTTCTTTGGTTCTTGTTGCGTATGAGCCTTACTTTGTTTGTCTTTATTTTCTCTTTACTTTGCCACTTTTACGGTGTGCTGGCCCACCTTTACGATAAAGAGACCGTGAGCGGGCAGCGTGATGCTGAGGTCGTGGCTGGCCGAGTGGTCGGCAAAGAGCTGGCGGCCATCGGTGGTGAACACGGTTACAGCCTCGGCAGCGGGGTTCACGATGCGCAGGGTGCCGTTCTCAATCCATGCACGGGCGCCATTGCTGAGTGTGGGCTTGCTGATGCCTGTGGTCTCGGGGGTGTAGTCGGCAAAGCTTGAGTAGGGGCTGTAAACAATATAGTCGCATGAGAAGTGGTATTCGTCCCACACCTCTTTCACGGCGCGTACCTTGCACTCGATGGGGTCGAGACCTGTGAAGGTGGGCACGGTGAGCAGGGTGTCGGTGCCTTCTTTTACAGGAGCATCGAACACGGGAATGGTGGCTACATCGCCAGCCTTCAGCTCTTGTGTTACCTTAACGTTGTCGATATACATGTATGAGGGGCCTTTGCAGCAGATGTCGATTGATGAGGCTGCGGTACCATTCTTCAGGGTGAAGTTGTAGGGCTTCCAGTCGGCGGTGAGGTCGGTTACGTCGATACGGTCGTCAACAATCCATTTGTTGCCTTCAAGGTGTCCGATGCGCACTACGGCGGTGGTGTTGTCGATGCCCATGAGGTCGACAGAGAGGTTCACGGTGCCATTGTTGTTGCTTAGGTTCATGATAGGTGTTTCAAGATATACCTGTGCGTGGTAGTTGTCGTAGGCAAAGCCGTCAATACCGTAGGCGCCGTTGATGCGCACGGGGTAGGTGCCCTTCCATCCGGGCTGCACGGTAAGCGTGTCGATAACCTCTTGCTTGGGTAGGTCACCGAAGGGTGCCAGCTCGGTATATTTGTCGAAGCCTGTGATGGCATCGAAGTTTTCAGACAGTATGGTCACGGTCTCGTCTTTTGTGGCGGTGTGGCGAGCTTGGCCATAGATTTCATAATATTGTGCGTTGGGCACGGCATCCCAAGTTACGTCAAACTGGTTGTTGCCCTTGCCTGTGGCTGCGATGTTTTGGGGCATGAGCAGCGACTCTACCTTGATGGCTTTCGACTCGGGCGAGTAGTGGGTGCCATCGGTGGCGCGCACTACATAATAATAAATATTCTCGTTGGTGTTAAGGGTGTTGAAGGCGAGGTTACACTCGGTGGTAGGCACGTTTTCCAGCACATAGGTGCGATTTTTGTTCTTATCTTGTGTGAAGACTGACACGGCATAGGCTGTGGCGCCTTCAACGGGCTGCCAGTTGGCGGTGAAACCATTGGCGGTGAAGCCTGTAAAGTCGTTGGCTACGGGCGTGTTGACGTAAGCGTCTTGGTAGCTTACCACGATATCGTCGATAAGGATGGGGGCGTATTAGCCGTAGAACTGTATATAATAATGGTGGTCGGCATTGCGTTGCTTCTTAAATTCAAAGCGATACTCTTTCCAGTCGGTGGTGGTTACAGCGTAGTCGTTGGTGAAGGTTTGGTCAGCCTCGGCATCGATAACGTCAACGCACACATAGTTTTTGTCCCATGACGAGGTGCCGTAGGGCTTCACGTTGCGAGCACGAAGGGTTACCACTATTTTGTCGGTACGGCCCTGAAAGTCGAGAAAGTCGGATGACAGCAGTCCTGACACGCCAGCTTCGTCGTTATAGCCTATGCAGCATGTACCGTCGGCCTGGTATACCAGCGAGCCCACCCATCCTGGCGAACTCATATACTTGTCGGCAATGGCTCCATCTTGGCCTACCGCCAGGTCGATGGCGTCGGGCTCGTCCTGGGTGCCATTGACAAAGTGGTCAAAGTTTTCCGTCAGTATTGGCGTAACTTTATAAACATCGGCATCTGATTGTGCCTTCACTGTTGCCTGTGCAAACAAGGCAACCAATGTAAACAAGAGTGTAGATAATTTGTTCATTGTTTATAGTTGTATAATAATTCTCTCTTTATTATTCTTCTGATTGTTGTTTCGGTTGCAAAGATAGTGCAAATCGAGCGCAGAATATCAAGCTTGCTTGAATATTATGCCGAGATGCAGCCTATTTTCTGCAAAGATACACAAAATGTTAATGATGGCAAATTATTTTTGCAAAAATGTTTCATAATTATGTAATATCGTTGCAATAAGTAACTGTTCGGCACAATATATTAATACTTTGTATAACAAATATCGCCGCGCTTTACATGGTTGCCTACCATGTTGAGCGCGGCGATTTACTATAATGCAACAAGCAAACTTCCTTGTCTACTCGTTAACTGTTTAGCAAGTTCTCAACTTGCAAAACTCAAATTATTCAATACCCATTTCTTTCAGCAGACGGTCGGTGTGTCCCCACTTGTCCATGAGGTATACCATGTAGCGAACGTCTACGCCGATGCAACGTGCGAGCTTGCTGTCGAACCAGATGTCAGAAGAGAGCGAGTCCCAGTTGCCATCGAAGGCCAGACCGATGAGGCGGCCCTTTCCATCAAACATGGGCGAGCCTGAGTTGCCACCCGTGATGTCATTATTGGTGAGGAAGCAGAGCTGCATCTTGCCTGTGGTGCGGTCGGTATAGCGTCCGAAGTCTTTTGCCGACATCAGCTCTTGCATGATAGGCTCGGCCTCATACTCAAAGTTTTCCTTGCCACGTTTCATCTTCTCAACAATGCTCTCGGCGGTGGTATAATAGCCTGAGGGTTTGCCGCCCAGGTCGTAGCCGCCCACCTGTCCGTAGCTCAGACGCATGGTGAAGTTGGCGTCAGAGTAGTGGGGCATGTCTTGCTCCATACGTATCTTGGCATCGCAGAGGTAGCGCTCCTGTGTTTCAATCTCGTCCATGGTGGTCTGCAGCTTGTCAACAATCTGCTTTCTGATGGCCATGAGCTGCTTGCCGTAGATGACGGCGGGGTCGTTGGCCAACTTCTTGTTAGCAACCCACAGTTCGCCCTTTTTGTTCACCTTCTTCATCAGCAGACTCTTGTTCCAGAGATAGTCAGTATACTTCTGATAGTCGCCACCAAACTTGGTTTGTATGTCGTTGAAGAAGGCGGGCAGCGCCTCTTTGTCAACGTGCTCGGCATAGTTTTTTAGCAGGGTAGCCATTACCTCGCGGTCGAGGGCAGCGTCCCAAGTGTCGGCGTTGTCGCTGCTCAGCACCAGCATCTTCTCGCCCTTCTTCTCGCCCTCTTTCTCTAAGCACATGCAAACGTCAAGGGCACGTGTGGTGAGTTCGTTGGTGCGACGGAAGGTTTCGTTGAAAAACAAAAGGTCTTTCATCACCTCTTTGCGGTCGGCGTACAGCTTGCCCAGGTGCTTGATGTTGAGCTTGCCTTTGAGGTAGCCCGTAGAGTCTTGATATTGCTGTATGCGAGCCTCGTAGGCCTGCTTCATCTTCACGATGCCTACCGAGTCGATACACTTGTTCATACCGATAGAGTTTTTCCAGTAGTTAGAGCTCTGTGCATACTTCGAGTCGTACTTGATACGCACGGCCTCGCTGGCACGCATGTGGCGCAGCATAACGGCCTGTTTTACGCCGCGCACCTGTGCACGAGGTGCGTTTTGTGCGTCGCGCATCTCTTCAATGCCATAGCTTGAGAGGTAGCGCTCGGTAGAGCCAGGATAGCCCACGGTCATTGAGAAGTCGCCATCTTTATAGCCTTCCATCGACACGGGTGCCCAGTGGCGTGGGTGGTAGGGCACATTGTCTTTCGAGTAGGCAGCGGGGCCATTGGTCTTCGGGTCGGCATAGATGCGGAACACTGAGAAATCGCAGGTTTGGCGCGGCCACATCCAGTTGTCGGTCTCGCCACCAAATTTACCCATCGACTTGGGTACGGTGAACACCAGTCGCAGGTCGGTAAAGTCTTGGTAGGTGGTGGCGTAATATTTGTTGCCCTCGTAGAACGGCTCTACGGTGATGTGCAGTGTGGGGTCGATTTTCTTAATCGAGTCGGTCATAGCGTTGGCCACCGAGTCAATCATCGCCTCTTGCTCTTTGCCGCTCTTCTCGTGTATGCCCAGCGATACCATGTGGTCGGTAATGTCGCGCTGCTCTTTCATGAAGCTTACAAACATGTTTTCGTTTGGCAGCTCTTCTTCAAAGCTCTTGGCATAGAAGCCGTTCAGCATATAGTCGTGCTCAACGGTAGAGTGGCTACGTATGCCCTCAAAACCACAGTGGTGGTTGGTGAAGACCAGTCCGTCGGGCGATACCACTACGCCTGAGCAGTAGCCTGAGAAGTTTACGACAGCGTTCTTGATGGCGTTGTCGCCAGTGTACAGGCTGCTGTAAGGCAGTGTGAAGCCTTCGGCCTGCATCTGCTCATACACAGCTTGTGGCAGGTTGTAGAGGGTCCACATACCCTCATCGGCATGGGCGGTGGTGGCTGTAAACGCCAGCCCGGCCATAAGGATGGATAATTTTTTCATTCTTTTTTCTTTTATTTATGTTTTACTTTCTTTGCAATAGTTTGTGCCAGCCCCTCGTGCTTTACAATGTGGGCGGCAAAGAGGATGATGAGCAGCGTGTTGGTAACCAGTGCGCCGTAGCCCAACTTCTCGTTGGCCAGCGTCATCGCCACAAACAGCACGGCGGCCATTAGGGTGTATAGGGCGATGTCTTTCAGCGGATAGTTGATGGGGTAGTGCTTCTGCCCAACAAGGTAAGACAGGATCATAGCCGTGCCGTAGCCCGCAAAGCCTGCCCATGCGCAAGCCATGTAGCCATATATGGGCACGAAGATAACGTTGATGGCGATGAGCACGGCGCAGCCAATGCCCGAGAACCAAGCGCCCCAGATGGTCTTGTCGATAAGTTTATACCAGAACGAGAGGTTGAAGTATACGCCCATCATGATCTCGGCCGCCATAACAATAGGCACCACGCGCAGGCCGCTCCAGTAGTCGCGCCCAATGATGTGGCGCAGCACGTCGAGGTATCCCACCACGCACAGGAAGGCCAGCAGCGTGAAGATGATAAAATATTTCATGGCCTTGGCATAGGTGTCGCGGTTGTCTTTGTCTTTCGATTTGCCAAACACGAAGGGCTCGTAGGCATAACGAAAGGCTTGCGTGATCATGGCCATAATCATGGCTATCTTTGATGCGGCACCGTAGATGGCCAACTGTGTGTGGGCGTCGGTGCCCTTGTATATGTAAGGGAACAGTATCTTGTCGGCCGTTTGGTTCAAGATGCCTGCAATGCCCAGCACCAAGATGGGCCAACTGTATGACAGCATGCGGCGCATGAGGCCTTTATCGAAGACGTATTTGAAGCCTGTAAGCTCTTTCCAGAAGCAGAAGGTGATGCTGCCCGTGCACGCCAGGTTGATGTAGAAGGCGTAGCCTGCGCCCACCGTGGGGTTGTAAATGGCGCCAATGGTGTCGGGGTGCTGCGCATACAGGGCGGGCAAGATGGCGAAGAACAATATGTTGAGCGCTATGTTCAAAACGATGAACAACAGCTTGAGGGTTGCAAACTTGATGGGGCGCTTTTGCTGACGCAGGTAGGCAAAAGGTATGCACTGAAAGGCATCGATGGCCACCGTCATGGCCATAACCCAGATGTAAGAAGGATGTTGGGCATAGCCCATGAACGAGGCTATGGGGTGAAGAAAGGTAAACACCAGCGCCATAAACAATAGCGAGGTGCTGCCCACAGCAATAAGAATGGTGCTATACACGTGTTGCGCGTTTTCGCCCTCTTTGTTGGCAAAGCGGAAGAAGGTGGTTTCCATGCCATAGGTGAGGATGACGAGCAGCAGCGCCGTATAGGCGTAAACGTTGGTAATGATACCGTATCCGCCACTGGCCGCCGATAGCTTTGCGGTGTAGAGCGGAACCAACAAATAATTGAGAAAACGACCAAGGATGCTACTCATGCCATAAATGGCGGTGTCCTTGGCCAGCGATTTTAAATTAGCCATAAAATGTATTTACCTTTGTTTATTCTTTTGCTTTGATGCTGTTAGAAGAACAGGTAAGAGATTGCTATTGCGGCAACGGTGCCCGAGAGGTCGGCCAGCAAACCGCAGGTGGCGGCATGGCGGGTGTAGCGTATGCCCACGCTGCCAAAGTAGACGGCAAGGATGTAGAAGGTAGTATCGGTAGAGCCTTGCAGGACGCACGACAGGCGCCCTACAAACGAGTCGGCACCATAGTTGGTCATCGCGTCGACCATCATGCCACGAGCGCCCGAACCCGACAGCGGCTTCATGATGGCGGTGGGCAGGGCACCCACAAAGTCGGTATTGCCACCACAGGCTTCTACCATCCATTGCACGCCGCTTACCAGCATATCCATGGCTCCTGAGGCGCGGAACACGCCAATGGCTACCAGTATGGCTACGAGGTAAGGAATGATGCGCACGGCGGTAGAGAAGCCGTCTTTGGCGCCCTCGATAAAGGTGTCGTAAACGTTGATGTGCTTGCGCATGCCTGCTATGATGAAGGCTACGATGATGCACATGAGCAAGATGTTGGCCACCGAGGTGCTCACCGTGTTCATCATCTCCTTATCCAGCTGCCCGAAGCCCCAGATGATGGCTGCCACCAGTGTGGCCATGCCGCCCAGGGTGAGCAGCAACGTGCGGTTGATAAGGTTGATGCGCTGGAAGATCGAGGTGATAATGATGCCCGCCAGGGTAGAGAAGAAGGTGGCCAGCAAGATGGGTATAAACACGTCGGTGGGCTGTGCGGCGCCCAGCTGTGCACGATACACCATGATAGAGATGGGTATGAGGGTAAGGCCCGAGGTGTTTAGCACCAAGAACATAATCATGGGGTTGGTGGCCGTATCTTTCTTCTTGTTCAGGTCTTGCAGCTGCTCCATGGCGCGCAAGCCTAAGGGTGTGGCAGCATTGTCAAGACCTAACATATTGGCCGCCATGTTCATAAAGATGCTGCCCGTTACGGGGTGCCCCTTCGGAATGTCGGGGAAGAGGCGCGTAAACACAGGCGACAGTATCTTTGACAGCACGTTTACCACACCGCCACGTTCGCCTATCTTCATGATACCGAGCCAAAGGCTGAGCACACCTGTCAGGCCCAGCGATATTTCGAAGGCCGTCTTTGCCGTGTCGAAGGTAGAGTTCATCATGGCCGGAAACACCGTGGTGTCGCCCATGAAAACGAGCTTCACCAAGGCGATGGCGAAGGCTATGAGGAAGAATGCTATCCAAATGTAGTTGAGTACCATTTTGCAGTGTTTATGTATGTGTCTGCCGGCGGCCCATTCTGTTTCTATATAGTGCATACGGTTACACCTTGTTGGCCGTGTGTGCGGATACACGCGTAATATAATGTAAATTACTGCAAAATTATCAAATTAAACTGAGAAAGTACGGTTTTATGATAAAAATGTTTCTCTTGAGGGTGAAAAAGGGAGATAGAAGGGAAGTTAAAAGGGAGTTAGAAGGAAGTTAGAAGGAAGTTAGAAGGGAAGTTAACGGGAGTTAGAAGGAAGTTAATCCGCCTTTGGCGGATGGAAGTTAACGGACAATAGCCTTACTTTTCAATAAGTTATGCATATGTCCGTTAACTTCACTCGCGAAGCGAGTTAACTTCCTTCTAACTTCCGTTAACTTCCTTAAATGTTAAGGCACATACTCGACAAAGGCTTCCATGGCTTCATAGCAAGCCAAGCCTAAGTCGTGATACAACTTAGCGGTATCGTGGTTGCGGTCTTCAGAGCGTTGCCAGAACAGGCGTTCGTCGTTGCCGAGGAAGGGAGCGCTCTCCATCTGCGACGAGTGTTTGAGGATAGAGTTACGTTTAGCGCGCAGCTCTTCGGGGCTCATCGGCACACACATCTCGATGTTTTCAATTTCCCATTCGGCCCAAGCACCACGATACATCCACACGCGGCAGTCTTTCAGCCAAGCAGCGTTAGCCTCCTTCTCAAGATCGAGTGCGGCCAGCACAGCGTCGGTACACTTGCGGTGTGTGCCGTGCGGGTCGGCCAGGTCGCCAGCCACGAATATCTGTTGCGGCTTTACCTCAAGAAGAAGGTCGCGCACAATGTTTACATCGCGTTCGCTCATGGGCAGCTTCTCAATCTTTCCGCTCTCGTAGAAGGGCAGGTCGAGGAAGTGAACATGGTCGAGGGGTATGCCGTTGAAGGTGCAGGCTGTGCGAGCCTCGCCACGGCGTATCAAGCCCTTGATGGTGCGCACCTCGGGGGTGTCGATGTCGCCTGCTTTCTTGCTGGCCAAGAAGGTTTTAATGTCGGCATACATCTTCTTGATGGTTTCGTCGCTATTGTCGATAAACAGCTGGTTGAAGCCGTTGACAAAGTGCATGAAGCGTGTCACCTCCTCGTCGCCCACGGCAATGTTTCCGCTGGTTTCGTAGGCAATGTGCACGTCGTGTCCCTGTTGCACCAGTCGGCGAATGGTACCGCCCATCGAGATAACATCGTCGTCGGGGTGGGGTGAGAACACAATCACGCGCTTGGGGAAGGGGTTTGCACGTTCGGGGCGATAGGTGTCGTCGGCGTTAGGTTTGCCGCCTGGCCAGCCTGTGATGGTGTGCTGCAGGTCATTAAATATCTTGATGTTCACGTTATAGCCCGAGCCATACAGTGCCAGCAGTTCGTTCAGACCATTGTCGTTATAGTCTTTATTGGTGAGCTTCAAGATGGGTTTGCCCGTCTTTTGGCACAGCCATACTACCGCCGAGCGTGTGAGCTTGTCGTTCCATTCGCAGCGTGTTACCAGCCAGGGGTGTACAATGCGTGTGAGCTTAGCAGCGGCCGCCAGGTCGGTAACCACGGTGGCGTCGGCGTGTGTTTGCAAGAAGGTGGCAGGAATGTCTTCTGAAATGTTGCCCTCAACCATCTTTTGTATGATGTCGGCCTTCTCGTCGCCCCATGCGGTAACAAATATCTTCTTGGCTTTCAGTATGTTGCTCATACCTAATGTTACCGAGCACGGTGGCACGGGCTCTTGCGATACAAAGCTCATGTTCATCTCGTTGCGGGTGATGTCGTCGGTCAATACCAGTCGGGCCACGCTGGTCAGTCCGCTACCTGGCTCGTTGCTGGCCACGTTTCCGCGTCGGCCAATGCCCAGCACTAAGATGTCGATGCCGCCGTGTGCCTTAATTTGTTTTTCGTAGGCGCGGCAGTGTTCTGTCACCATGTTTTGTGCGATGGTACCGTCGAAGCTAAACACGTTTTCGGGCTTCACGTCAACCTTATCGAGGAACAGCTCGTGCAGTTTTACCAGACTACTGTTCTTCGAGCCTTCGTTCAGGGGAAAATATTCGTAGGCGTTGAACACCACTACGTTAGCGAAGCTGAGTCCGGCCTCGTGGCGACGTATTAGTTCTTCAAACACGGGTGTGAGGCTCTGTCCTGTTCCCAGTCCCAGCACACAGTCACGTCCGGCTGTTTCTGCCGCCTTAATGTCGGCTTCAATGGCGTTGGCAATAAGCTTTACGCCTTCGTCTACTTTAGCGAAAATCTCGGTAGTAAGTTTTTCGTTACGAGTTATCTCCGACCTGTCGACTGCTGTGCGCGGACGGTAGAACTGTTCAGGAATTTTGTTCAACACGATGGAAGAACTCAAGTTCATTTTCATAGATTTTGTCTCCTATGTTTTAGTTAGTGATTATTTCTTTCAATCTTTGCTAACAAAAATAGCATTGTTTCTCCTTATTCGCGCTTCGCGCTCAGGTTTTTAAACATTAATTATCATTAATTGAACATTAATTATTCATTAATAATGCGCTTCGCGCAGTGCTTCTTGATTGTAGCAATAATAATTAATGTTCAATTAATGGACATTAATGTTCTTCCCACGAGCAATGCACAGCATTGCGAGAAAATAATGCTTCGATTATTTATTATTCATGAGATTTTTATTAAGCGAAACCTTTAGGGTCTGTCTTTCTTGCCAGTGCCCCATTTTGAAGGCTTAGCGCCCATGGTCAGCTCAAGCGTGCCGCCAGCGTTTATCTCGTTAAAGGTAATGTAGGTGCGGTTCAGGGTCTTGCCGTTGAGGCGAGCCTTTTGCACATACATGTTGGTGGCCGAGTTGTTCAACGCCTTGATGGTGAATGTCTTGCCTTTAGCAACACTCAGCTTGGCCTTATCAAACATGGGCGAGCCAATGATGAATTTTCCACCCGAAGGCTCTACCTGATACAGGCCCATGCTCGACAGCACATACCATGCCGACATCTGCCCAACGTCTTCGTTGCCCGACAGTCCGTCGGGCTGGTCGGTGTACATCTCGGTCATCATGCGGCGCAGCAGTGGGGCGGCCTTGTAGGGCTTGCCAATATAGTTGTACATATAGATAACGTGGTGGCTGGGCTCGTTGCCTTGCGCATATTGTCCTACCAGTCCGCTCACGTCGGGCGAAGCGTTGTCGCCCAACGATCCTTCAACCGTGAACAGCGAGTCGAGCTTGCTCTCAAAACGTTTCTCTGAACCGAAGAGGCTCACCAGCCCATGCACGTCGTGTGGCACCAAGAAGGTGTATTGCCATGCGTTGCCCTCGGTGTAGTCGTTGGTGCGATGCGAGCAGTCGAAGGGGTTGAAGGGTGTGCGGAACTTGCCGTCGGTGCCCACGGCGCGCATGAAGCACGTTTCGGCATCGAAGTATTTCTTATACGACTGTGAGCGGTTGTAGAAGTATTCATAGTCGTCGGTCTTGCCCAGCAGCTTGGCTACCTTTGCCACGCCAGCGTCGGCCAGACAGTATTCAAGGGCCTTGGCCACGGTTTCGTTGGTTTTCTCTTTATCCCAAGGAATGTAGCCATACTGTTTCAGTAAGCCCAGCGAGCGCTCTTCGCGCAGCATCGACTGCTTCAGGGCCTCGTAGGCCGCCTCTTTATCTTCAACATATCCTTTCAGCACCAGGTCGGCCAAGATAGGCACGCCAGGGCTGCCCACCATACAGTCGGTCTCGCGTCCTGCCAGATGCCAGATGGGCAAACGGCCTTGCTCGCGATAGATGCTCATGAAGGTTTTGGCCAGGTCGGCCTGCATATCGGGGCATATCAGCGTCATCAAGGGGTAGGCGGCGCGATAGGTATCCCACAGCGAGAAGGTGCTGTAGGTGGTATAGTTGGCTTTGTGCACCTTGCTGTCAGGGCCGCGATAGTCGCCATTCACGTCGCAGAAGGCCGAGGGTGCCACCATAAAGTGATACATGGCGGTGTAGAAGATGGTCTTCAGTCGGTTGTCTTTGCTCTCTACCGTGGCACGTGCCAACTGCTTCTCCCATTGCTGGTCGGCAGCGGTGCGGGTGGCGTCAAAGTCCCATCCGGGCAGTTCGGCCGTCATGTTTTCTTTGGCTCCCATCACGTCGATAGGCGAGAGGGCCACCTTTACCAGCAGCGGCTTGTTGCTGGCTTTTACTGCAATGATGGGTCGGTTGAAGTTGTCGCGCGACACGATGCGTACGGGCTGTGAAAACTCCATCGAGAAGTAGTAGCGGTGGTCTGACGACCAGCCTTCTGAGCGGCGCATACCCGTAAGGCGGGTGTCGGTTTCTTGTGTGAAGAGGCAATCGGTCATCTTATCCCATCCTATGCCCTGTTGCAGGTCGACGGCAAACAGGTGTTCGGCCTCGTTTCCGCCAAAGGTGTAGCGGTGCATGGCCACGCGCGAGGTGGTGGTAAGCTCTACCTTTACGTTGGGTTCGTCTACGCTTACGGCATAGTAGCCAGGTTGCACGGTTTCGTTGTCGTGGCTCAGCTTCAGCTCTTTCTGTTCTTTATTGGCAATGGGCAGCAGGGCAATGTCGCCCAGATCGCCAATGCCTGTTCCGCTAAGGTGTGTGTGGCCGAAGCCAATGATCACGTTGTCAGAGTAGTGGTAGCCTGAGCACCAGTCCCATCCGCGTGTGGGCTGTGTGGGGCCTACCTGCAACATGCCGTAGGGCACATTGGCGCCTACAAACACGTGTCCGTGTCCGCCCGAACCTATGTAGGGGTTAACATACTTGGTTAGTTCGCCACCCACAGCCTGTGTGGTGCCGAGCATACCCAAAGCAAAAGTGGCTGCGATGGATGTAAGGCAGTTTCTAATAGTCATTTCAGTTTGCTTAATTAATTAGTTCGTATGTATGTCTGCGTAATGGATTGTTCTCCTTGCAACGTAATGGATTGTTCTCCTTGCAAAATTAATAAATAAAGGTCTACTACGGCGGCCCGTATAATGATTATTTCTATTAAAAAAGATTAAACACACGGCTTACAGGCGCTGGCGCAGCTGCCACAGCGAGGGCACAAACACGCACAGGGCGCACAGCATGAATAAGATGAGGCGGGGGGTATCGCCCGCAAACAGGTCAACCAGTTGCATATCGGCACTGCCTGGCATCAGGCGCACCAGCAGCACGGCCACGCTGTTGTTTACCATATGAAACACGATGCCTGGGGCGATGCTGCCCGAACGGTAGTATAACCAACCTAAGAGGCAGCCCAGCAGGGTGGCGTTTAGCAGCTGTGCCATGTTGCCATGGGCCAGGCCGAAGAGCAGTGCCGATAGCACGATAGCGCCCCAGCGCCAGCGGTGTCCGCACAGGTTCAGCAGCGTGCGCAGTATGGCGCCACGAAACACCATCTCTTCGGCTATGGGCACCAGCACGCCCACGGTAATCCAGCCCCAGGGGTGCGTAACCAGTGTGGTTAACAGCTGCAACTCGTCGGCTGGCATCTTTACATTGGTGAGCGAGCTAAAGGCGTCAGACAAGGGTATGCTGCCCAAGGCCAACAAGGCGGTCCAGATCAGCACGGCCCACGGGCGCTTTTGCATATAGCTACGGCTGAAGGGCGACCAGCGCAACGCCATAAACACGGCACCCACCACCACGCTGTTTAGTAAGGTGAGGCCTACCATCAGGTTTCCGTTGGTCAGCAGGTTGGTGCTTCCTGCGCCTTTTATCATGTCGTATAGCTTCACGCCGCCCCCCATCACCACCATCTGTATCAGAAGAAACATGATGAAAAACAGCGCAATGTCAAGTATCTGTCTGCCTGTTGAGGGGCGTGTTGGGGACGTTGAGTGAGTGGAGTTGTCTCCTGAGGGGGTGCTGGGTGTAGTTGAATTGTTCATGATCATTTTCAATGTTTATAAATTTCAGCGTGTAAAGTTAACCATAATTTTTGTGTTCCCCGCTTTTGTTAAGTGAAAATAATGTAACATCCTACAGAGGTTGGTTTTGGTATGTTTTTTAAGGGTATTCACTCTCTTCCTCTTGATAATTTTAGAAGTATAAAAATAGAAAAAAGTAGGTTTAATTTGCGAGACGTGTAACCGTCTTAAAACCAGATGAATACAAATATGAATTACATTTTTATGAACGATCAATCACCTAATTCTTACACTTTTATGAACGTTCAATCACCCAATTCTTACACTTTTATGAACGTTCAACCATTCAATCCTTACACTTTTATGAACATTTATGCAATCTACTAAATACATCTATTCAAATCTATCGTTGATAATATGTTGTGGTAAGAACACATTTTGGGTAACGCCATCTTTTGCTGGGTGTTTTAAGAAGAGAACATACACCACCTCGCGACCTTTTATAAAAGGACACTGCTTTGAACGCTCTTTCAAATTTTCAAGCAACCGTTCGGCATATTCTCCTTCGGTCCACTTACACTCGCCTATCAACACTTTCTTTTTATCTTCCGATTCGGCCACCACATCCAGTTCTACACTCTTATCACGTGCCACGTTGCCCCACCATCTTGAGGCTACATTCCATACCGTGCCGTTAATCATATTACCACTAACGGCATGCCGACATAGTATTTCCCACCTTTCGGCCACAAACTCAGAGAAGCTCGATTGTATCATCTTGCATACCATCTCTGTACGTCCTAACGCTATCAATGAGCGATTGGGAACAACATAATGATAGAAGAAGCTCATAAATGGGTCGGCCACACGATAAATACTGCGTTTGGTGCTTCGAACACTTTCAGCAAAAGGAATCTCTCTATCTAAAAAGCCTAATGTTATCAACTTGGCTAAGGGTCGACTTAATTCGGTGGATGGTTTTGCCATTCTGCCTGCTATCTCTGACAACCTGTTTACCCCATTTCCCACTAAGGATAGCAACGTTGAAGAAAGGGTGGTTTGTGTCAAGTCGTCCATAAAAAGCCTATTGGGCTCTTCATACAGGGTGCCATTCACATCAAGGATATGATATTTAATCGTATCGGTTAAGGAGTCTTCTTTTTCTCTTAATTCCCAATAACGTGGCACGCCACCCCATACTGCATACTCTTCTATCGTTGACACGGCATCGGTTTGCAACACCTCTTGAAGATATTTGATGTTAATAGGCATCAAGTGAATAATGGTGTCGGCTCGGCCATACAAGGGCTCAGCTGCGTCAAGCACCAATCCTTGCATCATCTGCTGTGAGGAACCACAAAGCAAGATGGTATACTTTAACGATTTTGTATCAATGAGTTTTTGAAGGATTGATGGCAAGGTGTTATCTTCTTTGACGATAAACGGAAACTCGTCAATGCACAGGCAGAAGTGTTTTTGCGTTCGGTAGTTTAATTGAAGAAATAGCGATTCAAAATCAGGATATTCCACTTTGTCAAAACCGTCAAAGTGAAAACTAAGAGCCTTGGCCAGTAACCTACGTTGCTGCCCTGCATCGGCATTGTCGGCCATAAAATAGACATCATCTTGCTCAAGAACTTTTTTTATCAATGTCGATTTCCCGAGTCGGCGGCGTCCATATACAACAACTAAAGCCGAGGGGTTATCACTATGAATGGCCTTATGCAATCTTCTTTGTTCTTCAATTCTATCTACAAATTTCATATCAGCAATTGTATTATAGGTTAAAAGCAGTTATTATGTTTTGCAAAAATAATGTTTTCAAAACATAATATCAAACAAAGGCGCTTATAATTGTGTTTATTTAACTATTCAACACGTATAAACGTTCTATTATCAATGTGTTGGCGCTGTTGTGTCATAGTAGGACGGGGTGTTGTTAAGTGAAGAGTGAAGAACGAAGAATTCATGTGTGAAGAACGAATAGTGACGAATTCATATGATGGGCGAGGCTAATCATAGTAGGACGGTGGTCTCCGTGCCCCGTCCTCCAACAATAAGCGTTATACCAAAAAGGAACTAGGTTGGTTGTTGGAGGACGGGGCACGGAGACCCCTGTCCTACTTAAGTTTGCAAAAGTTCAGTTCCTTATCCCATACAAATACTTCATGTTGTATTAGCAAAGCCATTCACTCCCCTCCATACGGGGAGGGGGAAGCCGTGCCCCGCACGGCGCGGGGGTGGGGCTCCTGCTTGGTGGTGGGGCTTCTGCTTGGTGGAGGGGCTTCTACTTCATCATCATCTTCCAACTCATGCGTCCCGACTTCAGCACATAAACGCCGGGTGCGGGAGCTGTCACCTGTCCGATGCCCGTAGCCACACACTGGCCAGCGGTGTTATACAGCGCGAGTTGTGCGCCGTTGAGGATGAACGTGCGGCCATTGATGCTGAGTCCGCCTACCGTTGCCTGTCCTATGCCTGTAGCAATCTGTCCATAGATATAGGTTGTTGATCTCTCGTTTTGATAATAACTATTCTTGTTATATGACGTTTCGTTCAGCACATTGTCGTAATCGTCATACTGATACGTTTCCGATGTTGTTTCTTCGCCAGGATAGCTTTCATCCTTCACATAGTAATATGTGTTTTTTTCTAACAGTAGGCCTTTATCGTTTATCTTCCATATACTCCATATGTCATTCTCGGTAACGCCTTCGTCGTTTATCTTCATATCCTTGTAGGTCAGCACTTTGCCATCTTCAGACAATTCATAGCCATTCTCTTTTTTTGTCTTCCAGCTTTTGGTAGCGGCATCCCATATATACTCTCTGTTCATTTTTAGATTGCCTTTTTCACATGGCGTGTTTTCAGACAAATAGTTATTAGTCGAAATGGGGTCGAAATGGCGGAAGAGATTGTCTCGCACTCTGTTATATTTAAATTCGCCTTCGGGATATTTCCATTCACTATAGCCACTTGCTCCTACCCAATCGTTCTGGTCGCTGTCCCATTTATAGGCGTATTCATCTGATCCTTCAGGCAATCTTTTATACTCATATTTGACAATAGGCACTTGGCTACCATCGGCCATTACATTATACGTAATGCTTTTCATAAAGCCATCAGCCATATCTTCATAGTCAAAGCTTTCGCCTTTACTAAATATCCATTGGCTTGCATTACGGTCGTATTTGTATGATAGCGTTTTTATTTTGTAACCATCGTTCAGTATCTCTTTTACGGTTTTAGCTGTGGGATACTTATTTTGGTTAGAATCATATTTATATCTTGTAGTGGTAGTTATGTTACCATCTACAACATATTCATCGGTAAAGTATGTCATAGTTGTATTATCATCTATACATATTATATAAGTGCTGGTACAACCCTTTTCGTTGTAAGTTAACTGATAATATCCATTGCACGAACCGTCTGATTGATACGATATACTTTCTTTTACTCGGCCTTGCTCATCGGTTATTAACATATAACGCCCTTCGCAAATGCTGTTATTAGCTAACGGTTTCCAATTTTCGCCCACTTTTTCTTCTAACGTACATATATCGCGATAATTAGCATATTTAAAATCCTTACGGTTCTTTCGTATCATGCGCACCATCTTTTCCTTCTGCTCGTCATAAACAAAAATCTTGTCACATTTGTCGTTGTCAGATGGATTTACGTTAAAATAAGCAGTGTAGGTGCCGTCGGGTGACTTTTCAAGGTTCTTCTTTTCCTCGTTGCCCTTATCGTTGGTATAGGTTATCGTTGTCTCGTTTGTGCCTCGTGTGAAGAGTGCGTTGGGTGCGAGCCAGATGTTTTCGGTAGTTTCTTCGTTAGGATAAGTAACATACTGATAGCGGTTGCCGTTTTCGTAGGTCAAGGGCAAACCATAATATACGTTTGCTGAAGCCTTATATTCGTAGCTGCGGCTGTAGGTGATGACACCGTTTTCCATCCGTGGACCAGACAATACCACGGTAAACATATTTGTGGCCGCATCTTTGGTTACGTCAACCTTAACGCCTGATATATCAACGAGTTTTCCATCTTTATCATACTGTTGGTACAGTTTTTCTTTTGTTGTGCCATCATTGAAGAAAGAATAGAGGTTATGCTGATAGAGGTAAATGTGGTTGTCTTTGTCTTTCTTATAAAATTTCTCGGTGAACAGGAGCTGGGCGGGGTCGTAGTCTAACGATATCTGCTCATAGTCTCTCTGTTTTATAGAAGAGTGACCAATATAGCAATTGGCATCTTTCAGCCATACCGATTTGTGGATATACGACAATCTATCATTCGTTATATCATATTCGCGACGTTCGCAAAGAAATCCCTTGGGGTCGCTGTCGTATTCATAAAAATATTCGGTTTTGGGCTTTAAGATCATCTTATCGTAGTCGCCATAAGCCACGCCATCAGGATATGCCAAACCGTATATAGTTTTTTTCTCTACCTTATTGTCTGCGTTATAAGCATAATCAATGCGGCTTTCATAATGTTTTTCTCCAGCATTGTTTAGGTTATAGGTGGCTACCTTTGTAGCGTAACCCGCGCTGTTCAATTCAAAATCGTAATAATAATCATCCTCTCCATCTTGGGTCTGTTTCACGGGCCAGCCATTCTTATCATAGATATACTCTCGATAACCAGACGATGTTTGAGTGCCTTTGTCGTTGATAAGAACTGCCTTACTTTCTTCTTTCAACAAACGCGTGTTTGAAGGTTGCTGTGCCAAACAAGAAGCCGACACGGCCATGCATAATGCAATGAGTAAATGTTTCTTCATAAAGTTTTATTTTATTAAATTGTTGGCGAATAGGGGCTTTCTGTGGGGCGCGTGTTGATGTTCGTGCGTGCCACCACGTTTCTTATTCTGGGTTGACTTTTTGTTTTTGGTTATGTATTTTGTTTTTGGTTATGTTTTGTTCTTGGTTTGATGTTCTTATTCTTTACTCTTATTCTTGTTTAGATGTTTTTATTCTTGCATGATTGTTTTATTCTTGCATGATTGTTTTTATTCTTATATCATAATAACATCTTCAACATTGGCAAATTTACTATTTTTTCTTTAACGATACACAAATAGTAACCACTTTTTGTAAAAAAAGTAGGACGGTGGCCTCCGTGCCCCGTCCTCCAGCACCCAATGGGAGTTATACAAAGACCGCCACCTATGATGGAGCAAGCAAGAACCAATAAAAATAGCTCGTTCCAAAAGGTGACGGTCTGTAGTAGCTAGAATCTTTCGTGCTACAAATATAGTGTTTTTCAAGAAAAAGGGCATAACTTTTTTACCCATTAGGTGTAGCTTTCCTATCATTTAGGTGTAGCTTTCCTATGGGTAACAGGCTTATTATGCCAAGTTTTTGCTTAACAGTATGATGAAAATACGGCCAGTGCCGAATAGAGCGGATAGTTTGTCATCCAGTCTTGTTCGCGATAGGGCGACATTGACAATCTAATATTCGAACTAAGAAGTGTAGTATTTCACAATTATTCGAACTAAAAAGTGTAGTGTTTCACAATTATTCGAACTAAAAAGTGTTGTATTTCACAATTATTCGAACTAAAAAGTGTAGTGTTTTACAATTATTCGAACTAAAAAGTGTGTTAGCCTTTGTTTTCTCGCCATACTGTGGGTGTGCATCCCTCCTTTATTTTGAAGATGCGGTACAGCTGTGTGCGCGATGAGAAGCCACACTCTACCGAGATAACATCGTTGTTATAATTAGGAAACTGCAGCATCATGGCCTTGGCTGCCTGAAACCTTATATCGCTGAGCCATACTCGGAAGGTGGCGTGTTGGTATTGGTCGAAATAGGCGGTCAGTTCGTTTCTGGGCACCATGATGTCTCGCGAGAGCGACATCATATTGGCCGACGAGTCTTTATATCCCATCTTGTCGCACCACTCGTTCAGGCGGCGTGCTATCTCGTTGGCACGATTGTGGTCGATGGTGTGGTTAGCCTCGGTGGAAGCGGCCGTGCTGGTGGCAGGGCTTGAGCCGATGGTAAGGTCTGGGTCGTCGGTTTGTTCGTCTTCATCCACAGCCTCGTCTAACAGTTCTTCCGTAGGGCTATGGTTGCTGCCCAATGCTATAAACGTGACGTTGAAGAACAGCAACGCGAAAAGTCCTACCGGAGCCAAAAAATATAGGGCGGGGGTGAAGAGGAGGCAGGCCGGAAGGGCCAGTCCTGAACAGCATAAGATAAGGATGCTGGCACGCGAATGGCGCACGTAAGGCAGCATATCGGCGCCCGACATGGTTTCGAGCAGCTTGTGGCGCTGCGTCATGGCTTGCATCACGCTACACACAAGGTAGACGGTGCTCGCCACATAGAAGAACAGCATAACGTATAGCCACGGGCCAATATGGTTGCTGCCCGAAAGATGTCGGCCCACGGCATAGGTGCCTATGATGGTGGCGTAGAGCAAGGCGCTGATAAGGTTCATGCGGCGTAGGCGGCTATGTGTGGCTTCGATGTTATAAATGCTCATCGTTATGAGCGTGAAGCAAGGCATATAGATAAGCATATTTACCACGGCCCCCAGGTCGTCGCTCGAGGCGCGCAACCCCATCTTCATTTGCAGCAGATATTGTGCGGCCAGCCCCATGATGCCCGCAACCAGCATCCAGCGCGACCGTTCATATTTTTTGTTCTTCCAGCGGGTGTGCAAGGCGCTCAGTGTAACAAAGGCGGCGTTGATCATCATAAAGATGAGGCAGCCATATTGTAAAAGGTATAATGCATCCATTTTTGTGTGTATATATAGGTAGGATATGTATGATTACATAGTGGCTAAAGGCCGACACAAAATTATAAATTAATTGGGAAACCGCAACACGATTGAACGACAAAAATGGTTCATTCGGCATCAGTACTATTGCGTTATTTAACCTGTTGGCGGAATTAATTTAGTGCATACTTAATTCTGCCAATGGGCTTG
>ENA-ORNT01000953-ORNT01000953.1-human-gut-metagenome-genome-assembly--contig:-NODE-953-length-20187-cov-10.122839_pt1 | contig 20187 bp, 17 predicted proteins | sample MGYA00242120_ERZ509032 | MGnify/ENA primary metagenome ERZ509032 (study PRJEB26280, sample SAMEA2338729) | human gut metagenome | biome: human gut; feature: human-associated habitat; material: faeces...
TGTATCCAGTTCCCATAAAAGTACTAGCTGCTCAACGATTTCATTCAGATAATCCAGTACATACTTAGTTACCAGTGAACCAATGGTATTTAGATAATGCAAACAATACTTGATGAAATTCCATGTTAAACGATGCTGTAGGCTTCAAACATAGTTGAAAGCTTTAATTATTTAAAGTTTTTGACTTTAAACCCTAAAAATACTTGCGTTTAAGGGTTAATATGGGCTATACTATTATGGTATCTGTCCGGGAATCAGGCTGTTGGAGATGACGTGAGCAGCATATATCCCGGATGTTGTGAGTATGGAAGAGGGTTTAAAGTATGATAGTTACTCTGATTGAGAAAGTATATAGTTTTCTGTGGGGAGATCTGGTGCAGATTCCACTGCCGGGCGGCAACACTCTGGGGATTTCGCTTCTGATTATTTTACTGATTCCTACAGGAATTTATTTTACGGTTCGGACGCGTTTTCTGCCGATTCGCCTGTTCCCGGATATGGTGCAGGCACTGGTTGAGAAGAAACAAGAAAAAAACAGTCTGTCTTCATTTCAGACACTGATCGTTTCGACTGCAACCCGTGTCGGTATGGGAAATCTGGTCGGTGTTGTTGCGGCAATTTCGGCAGGCGGCGCCGGTGCGGTTTTCTGGATGTGGATAACAGCCATTATAGGTTCATCCACGGCTTTTGTGGAGGCTACACTGGCACAGCTTCACAAGGAGCCGGATCCATTGTACTCGGGCTATCGTGGAGGTCCGGCGTATTACATACACCATTACTTTGAGGATAAATCAGGCAAAAAGAAAAAACATGTTATTATAGCTGTTTTGTTTGCTATATCCGGACTAATCTGCTGGTGTGGCATAAGTCAGGTGATCAGCAATTCTGTCACATCATCCTTTGAAAATGCATTTGGTGTACCACCTATTTATACTACAATAATTCTGGTGGCAGTGGCTGCTGTAATAGTGCTTAGGAAAAATGCTACGGTAAAGGTGCTTGACATAGTTGTTCCTATCATGGCGGTGTGCTATTTTGCCATAACCATTTTTATCATAATTAAAAATATAGGCATGATGCCATCGGTTTTTTCAAGGATATTTGAGGAAGCCTTCGGTATCAGGCAGGTGGCTGCGGGAGGCTTTGGAGCGGTGCTCATGAACGGTGTAAAGAGAGGTCTTTTTTCAAATGAGGCAGGCTCAGGCTCAGCTCCATGCGCTGCAGCGGCGGCAGAGTGCGATACTCCTGTAAAGGCAGGACTGACGCAGGCGCTCGGTGTATTTATAGATACGATAGTGATTTGCAGCTGTACGGCAATGATCATGCTCACTGCACCGGAGAATATAGTGGCAGGGAAAGAGGGCATGGATTTATTACAGTCAGCTATGAGGTATCATCTTGGAGATTTTGGAGTTATTTTTATAGCAGTCACATTGTTTTTATTCAGCTTTTCCACCTTCCTTGGTATACTTTTTTATGCAAGGAGTAATGTTGCGTACCTGTTTGGGGATAACTGGATTTCACAGACCATGTACAAGGTGCTGGCTCTTGTTATGCTGTTTGTAGGCGGTATCGCGGCATACACATTTGTCTGGGATCTCGGAGATGTAGGAATCGGCCTTATGACTATATTCAATACAGGTATTCTCTATCTGATGGGTGGACAGGCAATAAAGGAGCTGCGAGTCTTTGAGGAGAGTAATAAAGCACAAAGCAATAGTCAATGCTCACAGCAGGGTGATAACGTAACGCAATAACAATAGGAGATATATAAATATGAAAAGAGAATCATTTAAATCACGTCTGGGATTTATACTGGTAAGTGCAGGATGCGCTATAGGCATAGGCAATGTATGGCGTTTTCCGTATGTGACAGGTCAAAACGGTGGCGGTATTTTTGTACTGTTTTACCTTATATTTCTGGTATGCATTGGACTTCCGGTGCTTACGATGGAGCTTGCTGTAGGCCGAGCCAGCAGAAAAAGTGCTGTGATGAGCTACAAGGCTCTTGAGAAAGAGGGCAGTAAATGGCATATTCACGGATGGATAGCCATGCTTGGCTGCTACATGCTCATGATGTATTACACAACAGTCTCAGGCTGGATGGTTGCGTATTTCTTTAAATTCCTAAAGGGAGATTTTACATCAGGCATGAATACTGATGACACGGCAGCTGCATTTGGAAACATGCTTGCAGACCCCAAGCAGATGGCTTTCTGGATGATAGTTACGGTTGTGCTTGGCTTTTTGGTGTGCAGCCGTGGTCTGCAGAATGGGCTTGAGAAAATCAGTAAATTTATGATGAGTGCTCTGCTCTTGCTTATCATTGTCCTTGCGGTGCACAGTATCACACTTTCAGGGGCTTTGGAAGGAGTGAAATTCTATCTTGTTCCAAATCTGGATGCGGTCTCTGAAATTGGAATAAAGAATGTAATAACAGCAGCCATGAATCAGGCGTTTTTTACGCTGAGTCTGGGTGTGGCCGCAATGGAGATATTCGGCAGCTATATGGGAAAGGACTGCACTCTTGCAGGTGAGGGTGCCAAAATATGTGCTCTTGATACATTTGTAGCTATAATGTCAGGCCTTATCATTTTCCCGGCTTGCTTCAGCTATGGGGTGGAGGTAGACGCAGGACCAAGCCTTATCTTTATCACTTTGCCAAATGTGTTTGTAAATATGCAGGGAGGCCGCATATGGGGCTGTCTTTTCTTCTTGTTTATGACATTTGCCAGCTTTTCAACCGTTATTGCGGTATTTGAGAATATCATGTCGTTTGCCATTGATATGTTTGGCTGGTCCAGAAACAAGGCTGCGCTAATAAATGGTGTGATAATACTTATTGCAAGTATGCCGTGTGTACTTGGATACAATGTGTGGAGTAATCTGCACCTCATAGGAGGCAGGGATGTGCTTGACAGCGAGGACTTTATGGTAAGCAATCTGCTTCTCCCGATTGGCTCACTGGTTTATCTGCTTTTTTGTGTGACAAAGTGGGGCTGGGGCTTTGATAAGTATATAGATGAGGCAAATACAGGATCAGGACTTAAGATTTCAAGGAAGCTTAAACCGTATTTTCAGTTCATACTGCCGCTTTTAATTTTGTTTATTTTTATCCAGGGATTGATATAGTTACGTATTTTTTGGAAATCAGACAGGAGAGTGTAAAATATGTTAGATCAGAATACCTTTATAGAGACAGTGCAGAGCGTGGCCGAGATTATCAGAACATCAGCGGAGCCGATAGGCAGAGATGAAATCATGTCTTATTTTAAGGATATGGAGCTTAATAAAGCGCAGGAGGATATGGTATTTGAATTTCTCATCACACCGCATGAACAGGAGAATGAGAGTGCAGGCGATTATGAGGATGAATCACATGAGGACGAATTACATGGGGATGAATCGTCTGAAAATGCTGCATTGAACAATGTAATTTACTCAGAAGGAGATTCGATGGATGCCATAGCAGGTGGAAAGAATAATAAGGCCAAGCAGGATAATGAAGCTGAGCCTGATATAGACGAGGACAGCCTTATCCCGGATTCACCTATGTTTAGGATGTATCTTGAGGAGCTTGAAGAGATACCTGATTACACAAAGGCCGAGCAGGATGATATGTACAAAAAGCTGCTCGCAGGTGATGAGAGTGTGATACACACTATATCAAATTTCTGGCTCAAAAGTGTGCTTGCCATGGCAAAGAAGCTTGCTGTTACATCAGAGGGCTTTGAGGATGTAGTACAGGAGGGAAACATGGGACTTTTCATGTGCCTTACTGAGCTCTGTGGCTGCGAGGATGAGATAGATGTGGAAAAAGAGCTTTTGGATGCCATAGAGGAGTCTATGAAAGAATGTATCAGGGAGCAGACCGGTGAGGATGAGAGCGAGAATACTGTGGTAGGAAAGGTTTCATTAGTAAACCGTGCAGTGGAGAAACTAAAATCCGATAAGGGTTTCGAGCCGAGCCTTAGTGAGCTTTCTGGCTACACCGGCGTGGATGAGGAAGAGCTTGAAAAGCTTCTGGAGCTTATCAAAAAGGCTGATGTGGAGAAAAATAAACAGGACAGTAAATAATCTGTGTCATTTGTAGATTTGTGTCATATATTAAACCATACCTGAATATATGAAAGGATGGGAAAATATATGGCACGATTTACTAATCAGGCACAGCTTCGTTATGGCAACAATGTAGCCAATTCAAATATAGCAGTCGGAGAAATACTGGAGGTGCTTTCTGCTACGAAAACAGCAGTCAAAAACACCTACAATCAAAACGATACAATAACCTATGTGGTGAGCATCGTAAACTCCGGAAATACCGCGATAAACGGTCTGACACTTTCTGACAATCTAGGTGCTTATACCTTTAACACCAACACTCTTGTACCATTAACCTATGTGAATAACACCGTAAAATACTATACAAACGGCACACTCCAGGCAGCGCCTGCAGTAACCCAGGGACCGCCTCTTAGCATAACAGGCATAAATGTCCCTGCAGGTGGCAATGCAACTGTCATCTATGAGGCAGCGTTAAATGAGTATGCTCCTCTTGGTATAGAGGCTGCAGTCACAAACACTGCTACAGTTAGTGGCACCGGAATCACTCCGGTCACAGCAGCAGAGACAGTAAATGCCGAGGCTGCGCCAAATCTTGCAATTACTAAGTCAGTAAGCCCTGTTCCTGTGACGGAAAACGGTACACTGACCTATACCTTCAGGATTCAAAACTACGGAAGCGTTGCGGCAACCAATACCACAGGCGTGGTTATAACAGACACATTTGCTCCGGTTTTGAACAATCTTACAGCCGCATTAAACGGCACAGCCTGGACTGCAGCTACAGATTACACTTACAATGAGGCGACAGGCACATTTTCGAGCACGGCAGGTGCAATCACTGTTCCGGCTGCAACCTATACACAGGATAGCACAACAGGAGCGTGGGTTGTCACACCGGGTGAGAGCACACTTGTCATCACCGGAACAGTGTAGCAGCAGAGATGATTAATTTTAAGAATTGTTTAATTTAAGTGATAAAAGTTGAAATATTGATACTAAATATGTAAAATATATATAGCTATTTATGAATAAGATGATGAAGATGATCATCGGCAGTTTAAAATGATTAACCGGGGGATAAGACAAATGAATAATGCACAGTTAGTGATAGACGAAGTAAAAAAGGCAGTAAAGGGCAAGGATGATTGTATCATCAAGGCATTTGCTGCCTTTTTGGCAGGTGGACATATACTGCTTGAGGATGTGCCGGGAGTGGGAAAGACTACGCTTGCAGTAGCTTTTTCAAGGGCTATGGCGCTTGTGAATCACAGAGTACAGTTCACTCCGGATGTGTTGCCTGCTGATATACTTGGCTTTTCTATGTATCAGAAGCAGACCGGAGAGTTTGTGTACCACGAGGGTGCCGTGATGTGTAATCTGTTTCTGGCAGATGAGATTAACAGAACAAGTCCCAAAACACAGTCTGCGCTCCTGGAGGTTATGGAGGAGGGAAATGTCACTGTGGATGGAATAAGCAGGAAGGTCCCGGAGCCGTTTATAGTGATGGCCACTCAAAATCCAAAGGGCAGCGCCGGTACACAGCTGTTGCCGGAGTCACAGCTTGACAGGTTTATGATATGTATGAGCATGGGATATCCTTCACATGATGCAGAGGTGGATATCGCAAAGGGCAAAAGTGTGAAGGCTGATGAGTATACGATAAAGCCTGTTATGAATGCACAGGGGCTTGTTGAGATGCAGGGAGAGGTTGAGCAGGTGTTTATACATGACAGTATTTACTCGTACATTGTGGATCTGGTTGATGCGACAAGGACAAGTCCGTACATTGAGCTGGGAGTGAGTCCGAGAGGTACGATTGCGTGTGTTAGGATGGCAAAGGCATATGCGTATCTGAGTGGGCGAAGCTATGTCATACCATCTGATGTGGTTTCTGTATTTGCGGATGTGACAAAGCACAGAATCGTGCTAAATACCAAGGCGAGAGTATCACACGTATCAGAGCTTTCAGTGATAGATGAGATACTAAAGGCTGTTAAACAGCCGACAACTTATGTGAAAAAGGCAGGTAATCGTGATTAGTTTTTTGATAGGAATAATTACTGCGGCAATAGTTTTTTATATGTCGATGATATACGGTAATGCTGCACTGGCACTGCTTGGCTGCTTTATGTGTGTGTTTATGGTGCTGACATTTATAGCATTGCTTGTAAAGGCGCACCGGGCGGTGGCAGCTATAAACATTCCGATAGCTATCGCCACACAGGGAGAGAGTATCAGGGTGAGTCTTTCCTGCCGGCTGAAGGAGGCAGGCTTTGATGGTGTAAAATACAGTGTAACGGTGAAAAATAATTTATCCGGCGAAAAAAGCACAAAATGGCTGTCAGGAGGCAGTGATTTTTTGTACAGCGTGAACCTGTGCGGCAATTATGAATTTGAGCTTGTAAGGATAAAGCTATATGATTTTTCAAGGCTTTTTTATGTCACGAAAAGAGTTAAAAAATATGCAAATGTTGAGGTGATGCCGCAGATTGATGAGATTCCTGTGAGGATAACGGACAGAGTAAGAAATTTCTTTGGTGATTCTGATATCTATGATGATTTAAGACCGGGATATGATCCGTCGGAGCTGTTTGATGTCAGGGAGTTTCAAAACGGTGACAGGCTGCAGAGTGTGCATTGGAAGCTTTCTGCAAGGACTGATGAGCTGATGGTAAAGGAGAACAGCCTGCCAAAGGCATGTGCGGTGGCCATAGTAGCAGATTTAAGGGGAATAAAGAAGGGCAGACAGGCAGATGCTTTTATGAAGCTTCTTGTCTCACTTTCCTTTTCACTTATGGATCAAAAATGCTCTCATTATGTGGCGTGGTATGATACCGCCATAAACGATATTGTGAGAGCCAGAGTGGATGACGAGGAGGGCTTTTACATATTTTTGAACAGTTTTCTTAAAATAAAGCCGGATACAAAAAATGATGCGATTTTTTTGTATGAGGAAAAGTACCGGGCAGAAAAGCTTGTGTGTCTGCTTAGCGTGGACGGAAGACTTCAGATAAAAAGGGGAGAGGAGATAGTTGGCAGAGCGGATGAAAAAAACGAGATTGTCATTTAGGAAAAGCAGATGGCAGAGATCTGACACAAATGAGATAAAGCCTGATTATAATAATGCATTTACAGTGCTTGGTGTCCTGCTTACTGAACTTGCCAATGCAGCTGCAGCAGTACTTCTTACGGTGTGTGCAGTGTCTGTTGTGAATACTACTGTTTCACATGTGAGATGCCCATATTATGTGTATGTGTGGCTGTTTATTTTTTCGGTGATAAGCGGCTTTATAAACAGGCTTACATCGCTTGACACAAGAAAATGGGTGCGCCATGCGATAAATACGGGGCTGCTGCTTGTATTTCTGCTTGGAGTGTTTATTGCAAATTGGCAGGCTGCAGAGCATATAAAAGACGGCTTTTTGTATGTAAAGGGCAGGTATCTTGAGATAATAAATGTGTACTATGGCACTTCATTTGTCTGTCCAAAGGGCGATAAAGCCTATGCGGGGGCATTTGTTGGCTTTGTATCGTTTATAGTTATGCTTTTGCTGGTGACACTGGCGGTTCAAATTAAAAGAAGACGCATGCTCACATTATTTCCAACGCTTATGCTTGCGGTGCAGTTGTGCATAGGCAAAAGCCCAAGTGTCAGCGAGGTTGTTATGCTCACGCTGTGTACACTCTGGTGTCTTATCGCAGATGGCAACGCACGCACAGTGGCAGGATATGATGCAAATGGCAGTGTACAGGGCAATGAGGCTTTAAGGATAGCGGCGGCGTTTTTATACATGGCGGCGGTGTCTGCAGTACTTTTCATATGTGTATTTTCATTTAAACCTCTTGCTGATACACTTGCCGATAAAAAGCCACAGATGCTTGCCTTTCAAAAGGATTTGGAGGGCAGCGTAAAATCATTCTTCAGCGTGGGGATTGATTTACAGGATGGCACGGTTAGTAATCACTATCCAAGCTACAGTGAAAAAACAGTGATGACGGTAGAAGCAAAGGCAGGAGCGCCTTCTAATATTTATCTGAGAAGCTTCTACGGTGATACCTATGAGAATGGCAGATGGATTAAAAAGTCTGATTTTTCCGGGATGGAAAAAGAGTATCATGATGCTTCAAGGATGACAGCGTGGCAGACTACAATCGGATTAGCCACGCTGCTTGATGGTTATTATGATGATGAGACCAATCCGGCCACCGAAAAGTATACAATCACGATGAAGAAGCTTTCCACCAAATACGCCTATTTACCGTACTGTATAGACCCATACAGTATAGATGCCAAGGGTGATATAGATTTTGACGAAGACTTTTTTATCACAAAGGATAAAGGGACAAAGACTATCGAGGTGTCGGCGTGTCCCGGCTTTTTCGATGGTAGTCTGGAAACGTCCAGCCTTGAGCCCGAGCAGCCTCTTGAGGTCAACAATGATTTCTATGCGGCATACAATAATTATGTAATGGAAAACTATACTGCAAAGCAGGGTGGTAACGGGATTGTTGCGGAAGATGCAAAGTGGCTTCTTAGGACAGGACAGCTCACAAGCAATATGATGTACACAGGCTATATAAGAGAAAATGATGCCAACAGGATTGCGGCAGCACAGCTGGTGCAGCAGTTTCTGACATCGAAGAATTTTAAGTACAGCAAAAATCCTCCTTCCACAGGCGGTAAGGATGTAGTTGAAAATTTCCTCTCAAATAGCAGACAGGGCTTTTGTGTGCATTTTGCATCGGCTGGCACGATGATACTCAGACAGATGGGCGTTCCATGCCGTTATGTAAGCGGATATTGTGCAAAGGAGGACAGCTTCAAATCCGGTGAAAATGATGAGGATATATGTGAGGTGAAGGATTCGCAGTCGCATGCCTGGGTTGAAATATATCTGGATGATTTCGGATGGATTCCGGTGGAGATGACACCGGGATATTTTGAGTATGTGACAGGTGAGAATCCGTTTGACTATATTGGTGTCAACGGAAAGAAAACAAACACCGGTGCTGCTTATAATGATAGTGAGCATATGAATGATACTGCGGCAGATGAAGATGCTGCAAATGAAGATATAAAAAATACAGATGCAGAAAATGATGACACAGCAAAAGATGATACATCAAAAGCTGCAGCAAACAGTACATCAGGTGATGGCAGTGAGAAGGCTTATGGTTCACAGTCAGGTGCGGATAAACGTACAGATGCTCAGAACTCAAAAAAGAGACTTCATATACCACCGGTGATTTTAAAAACCTCACTCTGTGTGATTTTTCTGACTGCACTTACAGCCATCATAGTTTATATCAAAAGGCGAAGAAATATTTTGTGGGAAGCAAGACTTGCAAAAAGGGTGAAAAAAGGCCGTTACAGCAGGGTAGCAATAATGATAAACAACCGCATCTACAAAGGTCTGGGACATCCTTCAAAGAACAGGACAGATGAGCTTTATCTGGCTAACCTGAAGGAAAAATACTGCGGACCGGATTATTGCGGAATCCATTGGGACGAGTACATGCGCATCATACAAAAGGCTGTGTATTCATCAGAGGGCATCACAGGGGAAGAATGCTTTATGATAGTGGAAACATGGAGGCATCTGGAGAAAAAAGACATTAGACATAATTCACAAAAAAACATGTATAAAAACAGCATGATTAACAAAAAATAGACTCGTAAGGAAAATTGTGTTGAAATAATAAGGCTTCTATGATATAAACTTAAGCAGACGTGTTACTTTTAGGGAGGCATTTGTCGTACATAACTTTAACAGGGTTAGTGTATGATAAGTGCCTCCTTTTTGTCGCTGGAGCAAAAAAGAATGATAGGTGCAAATCGGTACATACCCTGCATTTATAGGAGGAAAAGCTCATGAAAGACAAAATTTTTGGTGTCCTGCAGAGAGTAGGACGAAGCTTCATGCTTCCAATCGCGATCCTTCCGGTAGCAGGCTTGCTTTTAGGACTCGGAAGCTCATTCACCAACACCACAACAATTGAGACCTATGGTTTACAGTGGCTGCTCGGAGATAAGACTATACTCCATGCACTTCTTGTAATCATGAATGCGGTCGGAAGTGCCATATTCGATAACCTTCCGCTCATTTTTGCGGTCGGAGTAGCAATCGGAATGGCAAAGAAGGAAAAAGAGGTGTCAGCACTTTCAGCAGTCATAGCATACTTTGTTATGAATGTATCAATCAATGCGATGCTCAAGATTTCAGGAAAAATCCTTGCAGACGGAAGCATTGCAAAGGATGTGCTTGATGGAACCATCACATCAGTATGCGGTATCCAGTCGCTGCAGATGGGCGTGTTTGGCGGAATTATCGTAGGACTTGGAGTGGCAGCACTGCACAACCGTTTCTACAAGATTGAGCTGCCGAATGCATTGTCATTTTTCGGTGGAACAAGATTTGTGCCTATCATCTCAACCGTGGCATATCTGTTTGTAGGAATCATAATGTATTTTATCTGGCCTACTGTGCAGAACGGAATCTATGCACTCGGCGGAGTAGTGACAGGAACAGGATATTTCGGAACACTTCTCTTTGGTATCATAAAGAGAGCACTTATTCCATTCGGACTGCACCATGTATTTTACATGCCGTTCTGGCAGACAGCAGTCGGTGGAACGATGGAGGTTGCAGGACATATGGTTGAGGGTGGACAGAACATCTTCTTCGCACAGCTTGCTGACTCTGCAAACATCGCACATTTCAGTGCCGATGCCACAAGATATTTTTCGGGAGAGTTCATTTTCATGATTTTCGGTCTTCCGGGAGCAGCACTTGCAATGTATAAATGTGCAAAGCCGGAAAAGAAAAAACAGGCAGGAAGTCTTTTACTTTCTGCAACACTTGCATGTATGTTTACAGGAATAACAGAGCCTCTTGAGTTCTCATTCCTTTTCGTAGCACCGGCTCTCTTTGCAGTACAGGTAGTGCTCGCAGGAAGCGCATACATGATAGCACATATTTTAAACATCGCTGTAGGACTTACTTTCTCAGGAGGATTACTTGATTTCTTCCTGTTTGGTATATTACAGGGAAATGAAAAGACAAGCTGGATGCTCGTGATCCCGGTGGGAATAGTATATTTCTTACTGTATTACTTTATTTTCAGCTTCCTTATAAAGAAGTTTGATTTCAAGACTCCGGGCCGTGAGAATGACGATACAGAGACAAAGCTCTACACCAAGGCAGATGTAAATGAAAGAAAAGCTGCCAAGGACGTAAAGAACTCTGACGAAAAAGCAGGGTCTGTAGCAGATGAGCTCTCACAGACTATATCACGAGGTCTCGGCGGCAAAGCCAATATCTCAGATGTGGACTGCTGTGCAACAAGGCTTCGTATCACAGTAATTGACCCAGAAAAGGTAAACGATGCGCTTCTTAAATCAACAGGAGCATCAGGAGTCGTGCACAAGGGACAGGGCGTACAGATTATCTATGGACCAAGAGTAACAGTGATAAAATCAGATCTGGAGGATTATCTTGCGAGCGTGACAGAGGAACACTTTGAGGATGATGCAGCAGAAAATAATACAGCAGGCGCATCAAAGACAAAAGATTCAAACACCTCTTCTGATAAAGCACAGGATTCGGATGTTGAATCAGAGCCGACAAGCACAGTCATCATCTCAAGTCCTATGACAGGAATTGCAGCAGACCTTTCAACAGCGCCTGATGAGGCCTTCGCCAGCAAAATGATGGGTGACGGAGCAGTAGTCACACCTGAGGAGGGCGTGGTTGTAGCACCTGAGGATGGAACTGTTTTATTCGTTTTTGATACAAAGCATGCTTTGGGATTTACAACCGACTCAGGAATTGGTATGATAATCCATGTAGGAATTGATACAGTAAAGCTCGAGGGTAAAGGCTTTGACGTACAGGTTGAGGCAGGATGCCATGTTAATAAGGGCGATGTGCTCATGAAGCTTGACCTTGACTACTTAAAGGCAAACGCACCATCAGTTACAACTCCTGTCATCTGCACAGAGCTAAAAGATAATCAGAAAATCCGTCTCATCACAGATGGACCGATTAAGGCGGGAGAGCCTCTCTACGCAGTTGACACCTACGAGAAGTAATTCATACATCATGATAATTGAATTGTCCGGTTATGTTAATAATAAATAGTTCGTATAAATTATCAGGAGTACATTAATAAATGTCAGGGGAATGATATGTACAGAATCACAAAGGTCTTAAATCACAATACAGTGCTTGCGGTAAAGGATAAGAGCGCAAGAGAATATCTTATAGTCGGAAAGGGTGTGGGTTTTGGAAAGAAAATTACACAGTCTGTCGAGCCGACGGAAGAGGATTCACTGTATGAGCTGACCCAGACAAGGGACAGAGGTCCGGCAAAGGACATAGTAAAATCCATCGAGCCGGAGTATCTTGAGATTGCAAACACACTGCTCGATAATGCAGAGCATGAGTTTGGACATATAGACAGAAGCATATTGTTTCCTATGGCAGATCATATAGCATTTGCTGTAAAGCGTATGGAAAACAAAGAACAGATCAGCAATCCTTTAAACGACGACATCCGTGTGATGTTTTATAGGGAGTACAAGATAGCTGAGAATATACGCCATATACTAAAGGATAAAAAACAAATTGATATAATTGATGATGAGATTGGCTACATTACTCTTCATATTCATACATCCTTAAACAATTCAAAGGTATCGGATGCCATGGAGATGGCGGCAGCAGTTCGAAAATGCGCCACATTTATAGAGGAAAAGATTGGAAAGCACATAGATGTCACTACTATGGCATACAACCGCCTCATGAACCATATCCGCCACATGGTATCAAGAGCCGCGACCGGAGAAAAATTAAAGGTTGATCTCAATCAGTTTATCGAGAAAAATTATCCGGAGTCATTCGCACTGGCAGGTGATATATGTAAGGAGCTTGGAAAGGACTTAAATCATGAGTTTTTGGACAATGAGACAGGCTACCTTGCCATACATATCGAGCAGATTAAGTGTGATGAGATGGTAAGTGAATAAAAAATGTGAAAACCTTCCTGCACATTAGGTTATGTACAAATCTTCCTTAATGTGGTACACTACATAGTTGTATCAACAAACATCCGATACACAAAATACATATGAAATCAATTTAAAGGAGATATATATACCATGAAACTCGGCATCGTCGGACTTCCGAACGTCGGAAAGTCTACATTATTCAACTCACTCACAAAGGCAGGAGCGCTTTCAGCAAACTATCCTTTTGCTACAATCGACCCAAACGTAGGTATTGTTTCAGTGCCTGACGAGAGAATCGTAAAGCTCGGAGAGCTCTATCACACAAAGAAGGTTACACCTGCAACAATCGAATTTGTTGATATCGCAGGTCTTGTGAAGGGAGCCAGTAAAGGTGAGGGACTTGGAAACCAGTTCCTTGCAAATATCCGTGAGGTAGATGCAATCGTACACGTAGTGCGCTGCTTTGAGGATACAAACATTATCCATGTAGATGGCTCTGTAGATCCTGCAAGAGATATCGAGACAATCAATCTTGAGCTTATTTTCTCGGATGTTGAGATTCTTGACAGGCGAATTGCAAAGATTGCAAAGCAGGCAAGAATGGACAAGACACTTGCAAAGGAGCTTGAGCTTGTTGAGGCAGTAAAGGCTCATCTTGAGGACGGAAAGATGGCCAGAACCTTTGAAGTGCCTGATGATGAGGATGCACAGCTTTGGTTCAAGGGCTATAATCTCCTTACAGCAAAGCCTACCATCTACGCAGCAAACGTATCAGAGGATGACCTCGCAGATGACGGCGCAAGCAATCCGCATGTTGCAAAGGTAAGAGAAATGGCAAAGGAAGAGGGCGCAGAGGTATTTGTTATCTGTGCACAGATTGAGCAGGAGCTTGCAGATCTCGATGAGGACGAAAAGAAGGAGTACCTTGAGGATTTAGGTGTTGAGTCAAGCGGTCTCGATAAGCTTGTAGCAGCCAGCTATTCACTTCTCGGACTGATTTCCTTCCTCACAGCAGGAGAGGATGAGTGCCGTGCATGGACTATAAAGAAAGGTACAAAGGCACCACAGGCAGCCGGCAAGATACATACTGATTTCGAGCGTGGCTTCATCAAGGCGGAGGTAGTCAACTATCAGGATCTTCTCGACAATGGAAGCCTTGCAGCCGCAAGAGAAAAGGGTATCGTAGGCATGGAAGGAAAAGAGTACGTTGTTAAGGACGGAGATGTAATTCTTTTCAGATTTAATGTATAATTTTATGAATAAAACGCTTTTATAAGCACAAAATCAAAAAGAAACGCATAAGATAGACCAAGGGAGGTCTGTTTTATGCGTTTTCTGGATTTATGCGAAAAAGAGGTTGTGAGCGTGGAGGAGGGCAGGTTCATCGGACACGTACGGGATTTGGAGTTTGATCCGGTCTGTGGCAAAATCTGTGCGATTATCGTGCCGGGACCGGGAAAATATATGGGAATATTTTGCAGGGATTATGAATATTGTATTCCATGGGTTAAGATTGTGAAGATTGGACCCGATATAATATTGGTAAATATATGTGAGTCTGATATGCGGCGCAAGCTGTTATGATTTTATAAATACAAAAAAATTATAAAAAGTCAAAATCAGTACAAAACATATTGACAACGAAAATTAGTATATATATACTAAAATATGTATAGGTCTTTTTAAATACAGATGATGATTTGAAGTATTATAATGAGAAACAAAAATATTTTGCTTCTTCATACTATATGATACCTACGGAGGGTACAGCATGAAGTGTCCATTTTGCAGTAGTGACAACACAAGGGTAATAGACTCAAGACCGGCTGATGACAACAGTTCTATCAGGCGCAGAAGGCTGTGCGATGATTGCGGCAAGCGTTTCACTACATATGAGAAGGTGGAGACAATCCCGCTCATCGTTATAAAAAAGGATAACAACAGAGAGCAGTATGACCGCTCCAAGATTGAAAAGGGCGTGCTTCTTGCATGTCACAAGAGACCGATTTCAGCAGATACAATCTCAAAGCTTGTAGATGAGGTCGAGATAGAAATCTTTGCCAGAGAGGAAAAGGAAATCCCTACATCACTCATCGGAGAGCTGATTATGGACAGATTAAAGGACCTTGATGCGGTAGCATATGTGAGGTTTGCATCGGTTTACCGAGAGTTTAAGGATGTCAATACATTTATGACAGAGCTTAAAAAGATGCTTGACACCAAATAGTGTTTAGGCAGCAGGATTTATTTAAAACAGGATGGGAAGGTGCGTATGAACATTTCCGGTATTCGCCCGAGCGAAGGCTTTTATTCATACAATTCCATAAGGGTAAACGAGCTTAGAAACAGCCAGATGATGAGTTCGAAGCAGGCAGTGGATGACACAGCTTCACAGCAATCCATTGCTGATGATACGGCAGATCATGAGGCTGCAAGGGCAAGGCAGAGCTTTACCTCGCTTGATTATGCAAATACATATGATTCCAATGCGAGCTATGAGCTTAAGGGTGCTGACAGTGATATCAGCACACTTGATGTCGCAAAGGCTGTATCCGATTTAGACAAGGATAAGGTATTGCAGCAGTATCAGCGTTTTGTTGGCAGTGCGGATGTCACCGTTATGCAGCAGACAGCCTTGAATGAACAGATTAACAGGGAGACAGAGAATTTTATACTATGAGTTTTTTATACCCGGGAGAGTACATTGACTCGACATACAGCATAGATTTTGATAAATTATATAAGGAGGGCTACAGGGGCATTATTTTTGATATCGACAACACCCTTGTGACTCATGGTTCGCCTGCTGATGAGCGGGCGATTGCTTTGTTTAAGCACCTTAAGGAGCTTGGTTTTTCGTGCCTTGTGCTCTCAAACAATAAAGAGCCGCGTGTGAAGAGCTTTGCTAAGCAGGTTGGGATAAAGTATATCTACAAGGCAGGAAAGCCCAAGCCATCAGGCTATCGTACAGCAATGGAGAGGCTTGGCACAGATACGAAAAACACTCTTTTTGTGGGAGATCAGATATTTACAGATATCATCGGAGCCAATCTTACGGGCATCAGGTCAATACTTGTAGCACCTATTGACCCGCATGAGGAGATACAGATTGTGCTTAAGCGCTTTATTGAAAAGCCTGTAATTGCTTGCTATAAGTGGCATTTGAAGAAAGTAAATAAATAATTTTAACTATAAATTTAAATTTTTTGGAGGCAGATATATTATGAAGATTGCAATCGGAAACGATCACGCAGCAGTTGAGCTAAAAAAAACAATAATGGAGTACGTTGAGAGCATGGGTCACGAGGTTACCAACTTCGGCACAGATTCAAGTGAGAGCTGCAATTACCCGGAGTATGGTGAGAAGGTGGCTAATGCAGTGGCATCGGGCGAGTTTGACTGCGGAATACTGATATGCGGTACCGGTGTGGGTATCTCAATAGCAGCCAACAAGGTCAACGGAATCCGTGCGGCAGTTTGCTCAGACACAGCCACAGCACGCCTTGTAAAACAGCACAATAATGCCAATATCATAGCCTTTGGTGAGAGGATTGTAGGTGTTGAGCTTGCAAAGGATATCGTAAAGGCTTATCTGACAGCCGAGTTTGAGGGCGGCAGACACGCAAAGAGAATAGCTATGATATCGGATATCGAGGCTAGAAACTAATATAAAACTAATATAAAACCAATACAAATTCATGCAATAGAAAATAAATACTTGAAATGTATTGTTTTTTATTGTAAAATGGACGAATGAGAGAGCTTAGGCTCGCACGATTTAAGGAGGAAGTAACTAATGATTTCAGCAGGAGATTTCAGAAACGGTGTTACTATCGAGTTCGAGGGAAACATCTATCAGATTATCGAATTTCAGCATGTTAAACCAGGAAAAGGTGCAGCATTTGTACGTACAAAGTTAAAGAATATCATCAGTGGTGGTGTTGTTGAGAAGACATTCCGTCCAACAGAGAAATGCCCTACAGCACACATTGATCGTAAGGATATGCAGTATCTTTATGCAGATGATGATTTCTATCATTTCATGGATGTTGAGACATATGACCAGATTGACTTACCAAAGGATGAGGTTGGCGATGCTCTCAAGTTTGTAAAAGAGAACGAGATGTGCAAGGTTTGCTCACACAAGGGCAATGTATTTGCAGTTGAGCCACCGCTTTTCGTTGAGCTTACTGTTACAGAGACAGAGCCTGGCTTCAAGGGTGATACAGCAACAGGTGCTACAAAGCCTGCTACAGTTGAGACAGGTGCTACAGTTTATGTACCACTTTTTGTTGAGACAGATGATGTTATCAAGATTGATACAAGAACAGGTGAGTACCTTTCACGTGTATAATCTGTAATTTTATGAGTCTGCACATATTCCGGTATGCCTGGAGTATGTGCAGGCTTTTTTTATTTGTGTGCTGTGTGGCAGGTGAGAATCCCGACAGCAAGTGTCATAAACACATGCGACACAAGCATAGCCCACAGATATGCATCTATCCCATAGTGGGGTACGAGAAGCATAATCATCAGAATTCTTATCGCACAGGTGAGCAGATTGACGAAGAGCACCTGCTTTGCTTTGCCCAGACCATGCAGTATGCTGCAGAGCATTCCACTTATGTGCATCAGTGGGCACAGAAAACACAGTCTTCTAAGAAAATATCCACAAAGCTTCGATGAAAAAAGAAAATCCCCTATAAAATCCGACAGCAGATAGAATATGCATGTAAAGATAAGACCAAAGCATAGTCCGAATAAGGCACAGGAGTTTATGGTTTTAGTGATTTTTGTATCCTTTCCGGCGGCATTCGCTTCAGAAACAGATGGCAGAAGCATCACGCAAGCACAGCTGCAAAGTACACCGGGAAATAAAAGAACGGGAAGGGTGAGACCGGAAATGGTTCCGAATATGTCAAGGGCCAATGCCGGGGATAGTCCGTAGAGCTTAAGAGTTCTCGGGATAAGCACATTTTCGGCGGAGGATGAAAAGCTTGCCAATATGTAGTTTAGTGATAAAGGGATGAAAAGCGCAGCCATGCCATAGGCTGTTGTTTTCAGGCTTTTGACGGATATTTTAAAGTATGAGAAATCTTTTTTTATTGTGATAACGGAAAAGACGGTTGCACTCGCTTCGCCTGCCACGATGCCGTATATAGAGTATACAGGCTTAAAGCAGCTGCTACCGTCAGATAGTATTGCGTATATCAGATAGCAGGTGCCAATGCGTGCGGTCTGCTCAATTAATTGAGTGGCAGCTGGAACGGCTGCTTTTTTCAATCCATAATAGTATCCGTTTATGCAGGAATGGATAGCAGCGGGCAGAATGGAAAAGGACAGCGCCTTGACAAGCTCTGTGCAGCGTGACTCACTTAAAATACAAGTGCTTATGTAGTTGGCATTGGAATACATAATAATTGTGAGTAAAAGAGCAATGGTGGCTGACATAATTATTGCACAAATGAGTATAATCTGCCTGTTTTGAGGCTTTTCGGCAACGAGCTTTGATGTAGCGGTCTGAAAGCCGTTGCAGCAGAGTGACATGCATACGGACATGAGTGGAATCACAAGCTGATAGAGTCCCAGACCTGTTGAGCCCATGACGTTATTAAGAAATATGCGAAAGAAAAAACCCATAAACCGACTGGTTGTACCGGCAAGTGTCAGGAAAATAGTTCCGGTCACAAGTGGATTGGATAAATATTTTTTTACAATCAAAAAATCACCTGTCATATGTTGTCTTAGAAGTATATGTGCTTCTTTGGATATATATGACAGGTGATTATTTATTGTGTGTTAAACAGCTATTTTGCGCTAAACAACTATTATACTCTTATATGACCGGTATCGTTATATTAAATTTGTGAGATTAACCCATAAAGTGACGGATAGCCTTGGCTACGCCGTCATTTTCGTTTGTGTCGGTGACGTAATCAGCCTGTGCCTTAAGCTCATCGGTTGCATTTCCCATGGCCACGCCGATGTGTGCGGCTTTTACGATAGCCATGTCGTTTTCGGTGTCACCGACAGCCATTGTCTCATCAGCTGCTATATTCAGGATTTGAGCCAGCTTGTGAAGTGCCACACCTTTGTCAACGCCTGCTTTTGTGAATTCCAGATTACCGTAGCCACCGCTTACGAGCGTGATTTCAGGGATTTTTTTCAGATGCTCAAATACTTCGTCGCGGCAGTAGTAGTTATCATCTACATCCTTTGGAAAATTGATGGTCATTTTCTGCATATGGTAATTGTTTTCGCGCATCATTTCAGTGATATCGTTCACGCGTTTTCTGGTTGTCATGATGTATTCCTTTATAGAAGGAGGCATTTTGAGATCCTTTGCATCCTCGAGACACTTGTATGGAGAATAGCCACAGCCGTTTATGAAGGCATCCATATGAACGCGCTTTGTCATCAGGTAATCGATTATTGAAAACGCTGTCTCATCAGAAAGGCAGTTTTCGTAAAGACATTTTTTGGTGTCAATCTCGTAGATTGCACTTCCGTTTGCAGTGATAGCGTAGCGGATGCCGGTGTCCTTAATTGCCTCAAACGGCAGCCCTCCGAATGGACGGCCGGTGGAGATGACCACATTTATCCCGGCAGCAGTTGCCTCTTTTATAGCTTTTATATTTTCCCTGGATATCTGACTTTTGTTGTTGAAAAGTGTTCCGTCAAGATCTAAAGCGATAAGTTTCATAAGAAATCCTTTCTTTTGTTTGAAAAATATAGTGTTTTAGTATATTATGGTGAATAGACTATTGATTTTTGTGTTTTAAAATCGGTTACAATGATAATATAAATTATACTTTAGTTGCACTTAAAGATGAAAATAATAGTATTAGGTTTTATATTTATAATGAAGGAAAAAATACATATAGTAAATTTAATATGATATCATCTGCTGATTTAAATGTTATTGTTTTAAAATTAGATGACAAAGATGATATTCCATATAGATATAGTAAAACAGTATTTAATTATAATGATGATAGTATAGATGGATATTCTTATGGTAATACAGATTTTAAAGTTATATATGGTATTAATGCTGTAACTGGTGAAGAAGGACTTTATCAGTATGATACAAAAGATAATACTATTCAAAG
>ENA-ORNT01000954-ORNT01000954.1-human-gut-metagenome-genome-assembly--contig:-NODE-954-length-20180-cov-21.489043_pt1 | contig 20180 bp, 13 predicted proteins | sample MGYA00242120_ERZ509032 | MGnify/ENA primary metagenome ERZ509032 (study PRJEB26280, sample SAMEA2338729) | human gut metagenome | biome: human gut; feature: human-associated habitat; material: faeces...
TCATAATATAGTCGGTAACCTTGCGGCAGCCGTCATGTATAATATCAACGTCAACAGGATAGCGCATCTCGGCATCGGCGCAGGTGGCATCAATCTTCAGCACCCCCTTGTGCTCGCGACCTTGTGAGTCGGTGAAGGATGCGGCATTCGAATCCTCTGGTTTCGGAGTCGGCGGGTCCTCATCATTCTTCTTCGCCTCTTCCTCCTCACGCTTGCGTTTCTCTTCAAGAAGACGCTTCTGCTTGTCGAGAAGCTTGACGGTCATCTTGTTGAGTTCTTCCTCAGAGATTCGCTTGCGTATCGTGACAAACAGGCTTGGGTCGAATATAGGCTTGTCGGTAAACCCATGCAAACCACAAAAGTACTGCATGTAGGGACTCTCTCTGATAATCTCGATGGTCTCGGCGTCACTCAGGTTTAGCTTGTGCTTGATAATCATTGCGCCGAGAATCATGCGTGCCGGCTTGTTACCAGCACCTTGCTTCTGATTGTCCAACCTTGAGTTGTATTCCCTCTCAAGTTCCGTCCATGGAAGAAGGTCACCGAGAGCCACCCATCGGTTTTTCTTGTCCAGCTCATCAAGGGATGAGCGGAGCAAACCGAGGTCAAGTTGCTTGTATTTTGGAGCGTAAAACTTCATCTTGCTATGGAATTAACGATATAAAGATACGATTTTCTAGTTAAACAAACGAAGAAATAAAGTTATATAAACTTAAATATCAGAGAGTTATAAATTATTCAGTAAACACTAATTAGCTCCTTCTGCTAAATGGTCTATACCGACTGTTCGTCTAACAGGAAATCAAACACGTTCATTATAACGATGCCGTCGTCGTTTTGGTATTTCTTTATGCGGTCGCCAGTTATTATGTATTTCATAAAACTGTCGTCGATGCGGAGCAGCGAGGCCGATTCTTGTTGCATCTTTTCTCTATCGGGCAGACTGAGAGCCGACTGTATGTAACAACGCTTGTAACCGCGGTTGCATACAAAATCTACCTCAAGCATGCGCCTAACCTTAGTTCCTTGCTCGTCAATGGTGTTCACTTCAACATTGCCCACATCAACACTATATCCTCTGGCACAAAGGTCGTTGTAGATAGCGTTCTCCATGAGATGCGTCTTCTCTTGCTGACGAAAACCGAGCAGGGCATTGCGGATACCTAGATCGGAAAAATAATATTTCAGCGGTGTGCCGATGTATTTTCGGCCCTTTACGTCATAGCGGTTGCATGGCTCTAGAAGGAAAGCATCTGCTAGACATTCGATATATTTCTTTAACGTTGCCGGACTAATGGATACATTTTTTACAGACTGGAAGGTGTTTGCTAGACGCTGTGGATTGGTTAGACCGCCTATCCCCGAGGCAAGAATCTTGAAAAGATCGTTTAGCTCAGCATCGTTCTTTATCTTGTTTCTGTTTACAACATCTATTATATAGGTCTCGGCCAACAAACTGTTAAGGAGCTTCATTTTCTCTTCGTCTGTTTTAAGAAGCACAACAGGCGGCAGACCGCCATAAAGCAGATATTCGTTCCACCCATCTTCGCGGTCGCCCCCATAAACGCTCATAAACTCTGCAAAGCTTAATGGCGCCACATGTATCTGATAGCCCCTACCGCGAAATTCGGTTATGATGTCTTTTGAAAGAAACTTGGCGTTGCTGCCCGTTACATACACATCGGCATTGGGAATGTGTAACAGTCCGTTAAGCACATCCTCAAACTCGTTGAGCATCTGCACCTCATCGAGCAGAATATAATAAGGCTGGTTGTCGGTTATCTTGCCCTTAACGTAGGCATAGAACTTGTCGGGATTGCGAAATTCTTTGAAAGCGTAATCGTCGAAAGCCATTTCCACGATATGGTCGTCGGCCACTCCATTGTCTTCAAGAAACCTACGGAACAACCTAAACAGCAGAAACGATTTGCCGCAACGCCTCATTCCTGTAATGATTTTTACCAGTCCGTTATGTCGACAACCGACCAGCTCTTGTAGATATTTATTCCTTTCTATAACCATAACTTACGAAAGATTTTTGCGGATTTCCGCACTTTTCTTCTGCAAAGATAGCTATTTTATTAATTCTACGAAAGATTTTTGCGGATTTCCGCAATTTTCTTCTATAGAAACCTTGAGATGAGGCTTGAAAGAAGAAGGGTGTTTTACACAATAATATTTTTAACGCAATTAGTTTGTTTACGTAGAAGGGATGATTTGCAGAAAGTATAAAAAATATTAATTTTCTACAGAGTTGTGTGCATGCGGTGATAAAATACTTATCTTTGTAAAAATTTCTGAGCATGAATTAGTGTTTAGTGCTTAGGAGATTTCTATTAACAAACAATTATAACCAATTATAACCATTATAACCAATTAAACAATAATAACCGATAAGCGGTATATTGCCAATTAAACGGAATATTTTACCAATTTTAAAAATAATAACTAATTAAAAAATTTATTTATGGCAAATTTACTTGATGAGGTTACTGGCCCCGTTAATGACGACGGTCGTGACGTGAACGTAATTAACCGTCAGATACCTGTGACGGTTACATACAAATCAACCCTGTTCGAGATAGCATTGTGGGTTACAATACCTGCGCTGGTGCTACTGTATGTAGCCTTTACTTGGCAACCCAACCCCGCTATGACGGCCATCAAGGGTTGCGTGGTGGGCATAATGCCAGGCGTGATATTTGCTTACATGAAGATTAAGGCACGCAACTATTTCCAGCAGCTTGAGCAGCGCATACAGGCCGAGGCTTCTAATATTGATAACTATCTTGAGCAGCGTGTGCAGATATTGCAAAATGTGGTGGGCCTGGTAGAGCGTGCCGTAAACCTAGACAAGGACGTGATGACCTCTGTGGCAGCCCTTCGTGGTGGAAAGATAACAGAAGAGAATCGTAGCGATGTTGACAACCAACTTAACATGGCCTGCAACCGCTTGTTCCCGCAGGTGGAGGCTTATCCTGAGCTGAAGGCTCATCAGGCCATTGCCGATGCCATGCAGCAGAACAGCTACCTGCAGCGCGAGATAACAGCTGCCCGCACCGTTTACAACAACCGTGTAACACAGTGGAACACCGATATCTTCTCGTGGCCCACAAAAATGATTGTGGCTGCCAGTCAGGGCTATACCACGCGCATACCGTTCACGGCTTCGGCAGAGACAAAGCAGATGGCAAGAAGTAAGTTTTTTTGAGAAGTATCTCTAAAAAAATAATGCATTATGGACGATGTATATGATCCGTTGGACGAATACGCCAACGTGTTCAGAGACAAGTTTGAGCAGGTAGCCAAGGACACTTTCGCTCAGATTGCCGAAGAGGCACAGGTGGATGTGAAGGCCAATGAAGAAACCTGTCGCCATCTGTACGACACAGAAAAGATACATTCGAAGGTGGACGAAACACATGGTTGGTACATCTTCTATTGGGTGGCTCTGTGGGGTATAGTGGCAGGAGGCCCGCTGTGGGCCTTATTCAAGTATCACGATTTGTCGATATGGGCGCTGATATTGATAGGCGTAGTTGTGGCGGGAGCATTGTGGCTACAGTTGACCAAGGTGAATCCACGACGCAAAGAGTTGCAAGAACAACTTAACAACTTGCAACAAACCATAAACCAGTATCGTGATGAGGCATGGCAACAGATGTGGCCGCTTAACAGGCTGTTCGACTGGGACATACTTGCGCGAATGATGTCGCAGACGGTGCCCAAACTGCAGTTTGACCCTTATTTTACCACGCAGCGGCTGGCCGACCTGCAGCAGGTGTACGGATGGGACGGGAGCTTTAACGAGGGACGTTCTGTTCTCTATTCACATTCAGGACTCATCAACGGTAATCCGTTCGTGCTCTGTCGCACGCGCAAGATGGTGATGTCTACCAAGACATACGAGGGGTCACTCACCATCTATTGGACTACCGAAGAGAAAGGTTCAGATGGTAAGTATCATATAGAGAGCCACTCGCAGACACTTAGGGCCGAGTTGGAAGCCCCTTATCCCAAGTATTACGAGAAGACACGCCTTATCTATGGCAACACGGCTGCCCCCGATCTTACGTTCTACCGCGAGCAGAGCGGTCTAGCCAATAAGGAGGGGTCGCTGTCGTACAAGTGGAAGCACCACAAATTGCAGAAAAAGGCTCAAGACTTGAAGAACGGCGATTTCGCCCTAATGACCAACGAAGATTTTGAGGTGGCGTTCGATACCAGCGATCGCAATAACAATCATCAGTACGCCTTGCTCTTCACACCGCTGGCTCAGAACACCATGCTGAAGCTTCTGAAGGACAAGGAAATTGGGTTTGGCGACGATTTCGACTTCGTAAAGAAGAAGATGATAAACACTATCATCCCTGAGCATCTGCAAGACATGGTTATCGACTTCAACCCCGACCAGTACAGTAGCTTCGACTACCACAAGGCCGAGTCAAACTTCTATGAGATAAACGCCCGCTATTTTAAGGCTATATATTTTGCTCTGGCACCGTTGCTCTGCGTGCCCATGTACCAGCAGATACGGTCGGAAAAGGATATCTATGGCAGTGACATGCCGAGTCACAGCTCCTTCTGGGAGCACGAGGCACTGGCCAATTTCTGGGGACAGGACAAATTCAAGCATCCGCAGTGTGTAACCAAAAGCATACTGAAGACCGAGGAAACGGTACAAGACAACCAGTCTGTCATAACCGTCTACGCCCACGGCTACCGCTGCGAGCGGCGCCTGTCGTATATAAGCAAAAAGGGCAACGATGGCCAATGGCATGACGTGCCTGTATATTGGGATGACTATCAGCCCGTAGTGGGGCAGGGCAGTATGCTGATACAGGAGGATAACGACAACGAGGATGCCAATATAACGCAAAGTCAGCGTGTTGGCCATATCTCTGACGTGCTGGACAAGGCTGGCATGCGGGTGTATAGAAAGCACATCGCTTCAAAGCTGCGCAATTAACGCTGACTCGATGAAGTAATTCTTATAACGATACAAAAAATCACCAGCGCACCAAGTTTGTGGCGTGCTGGTGATTTTTTTTGACTGCCGTTGATAGGGGCAGTGCCGCCACAGGCCACCAGCCTCCCCATCATATCCATCTTATCCATGTTCCTAAAAGACTTGTGTTGGTCTGTTGCTTCTCACCGTCTTTGTTGTCATTGTTAGAACAAACTACATTATTTAGAAAATCAGAGAAAAGCTTGGCGCGTTGTTGAAAAAATAGTACTTTTATCAGCAAAAGCATGTTATGAACCTAAAAAGAATAAAACTGCTCTTGTTATGAACTTAAAAAAAATAAAACTGCCGTTATTGGCAAAGATTATTGTGGCCATTGTGTTGGGCGTGCTCTTCGGCAATGTTTTTAATGAAACCACTGTAAGAATGTTTCTCACCTTCAATGGCATCTTTAGCCAGTTTTTGGGCTTTATGATACCACTTATTATTGTAGGACTGGTTACCCCAGCCATTGCCGATATTGGTAATGGGGCGGGCAAGCTGCTTGTTGCCACCGTAGCCTTTGCCTTTGGAGATACCATCCTTGCGGGCTTGCTTGCCTATGGCACAGGGTCGGCGCTCTTCCCACGTCTTATTGCCGATACTGCCCCTGTGGTGGTAGATAAGGCTGAGGAGCTAAAGCCGTTTTTCGAGGTAGAGATACCCGCCATGCTCAATGTGATGAGTGCGCTTGTGTTCTCGTTTATGCTGGGCTTGGGCATTGCTCACATGCGTAGCCACACCATGCACAAGGTGTTTCAAGAGTTTAAAGATATTGTGGCGGGCGTCATTGCTAAGGTCATTATTCCGCTCTTGCCCCTGTATATCTTTGGCATCTTCTTGGGCATGACCTATTCGGGCGAGGCTTACCACATCTTATTGGTTTTTGCACAAATCATCATTGTTATCTTTGTGCTGCATGTGGTTATTTTGCTTTACGAATATCTTATTGCCGGAGGCTTGACGCACAAGAACCCGTTGCGCCTGTTAATAAATATGTTGCCAGCTTATTTCACGGCTCTCGGCACCTCGTCGTCGGCAGCAGCCATACCGGTAACGCTGCGGCAGACGTTGAAAAATGATGTGAACGAGGGCATTGCCAGCTTCACGGTTCCGCTCTGCGCCACCATTCACATGACGGGGTCGATGATGAAGATAACCTGTTGTGCCCTTACCATTTGTCTTATCAATGATATGCCGTGCAGCTTGCCCCTCTTCCTCAATTTTATTTTTGTGTTGGCCATCTGTATGGTGGCGGCCCCTGGCGTGCCTGGTGGCTGTGTGATGGCTGCCTTGGCTCCGCTGGCCTCGATATTAGGTTTTGATGCCGACATGCAAGCGCTCATGATAGCTCTGTATATTGCGATGGATAGCTTCGGCACCGCCTGTAACGTAACGGGCGATGGCGCCATCGCCCTTGTGGTAGACAAACTGTTCTCACGCACACAACGTGCTGCGGTGTAAGGAGTGCATCAAGTGTCCTCACGCCTTCTTCAGATACCCCCAAAACTTATCAACATTGTTGTTGATGATGAGGTCTTCAGGAAATCTGGTCTCGGCTAGTAGCGGTAGGATGCGGCTGTAGTCGGCAATCATTGTTGAGAAGTGGGCATCGCTGCCCAAGATAACGGGCACCTCATATTGCTTGGCATACTTCAGTATGGCCAAGTTGTTGGGGCGTGCCACCGTTTTGTGTCGGATGGGAGCCAGTGAGTGGTTGTTTATCTCGAGCAGCGTGTGCGTTTCTTTCGACACTTGCACCAAGCGTTCAAAGTCGAGCTCGGCGGTGCCGTCACCCGGATGACTGATAATTTGCACATAAGGGTTTTGCATGGCGCGCACTACGCCCTCGGTGTTTTCTTGCTTTGTGCCATATAGCTTTGCGAAGGAAGCATCGTCGAGACAATAGCCATAACGATACTTCATATCTACCATGTCACTGTCTTATTGGCACTTATATCACAACAACTTGCTATAAAATTTGGAGATAGGTTTAAGATTAAGTAACTTTGCCTGTGAAAGCAGAGGCGCTTGTTCTCTAAAGGAGATGATAGTTTGATACTTTCTTTTATACAAAAAAGTGACGATACGATTGTTATTTCCCTAATAAACTTAAATCAAGTTAGTGGGTAACTCCATTATGCTTAGTGGGTAAATATAATCTATAACAATAATATAAAAATGAAGCGAACAATATTTCCGTACGATTTCTCTCCGTATTATCCAGTTGGAATTCAGCCATGTTCTATGTATGTAGATGTAGCAAATCGCATTTATGATAGAATAAAGAACATAAACATCAGTTTGCCTAATGCAAACAAACTAAAGAAAGAGATTGCCATCAATGTGGCAATCTACTATGAGGATAAGATGTCTGATATCGGGTTGTGGAATGCCTTTGTATATAAGCACTTACTTACATATTTACACTATTTGCCTTTCTTTGATGATTACGATGTTCTTGATAAGACTGATGTGAATGTCAAAGAAGTAGAACTGTTGATATGGCTTGTATTGTCCAGAAATTTTGACGACCGTTTTCTCAATCCTTTAGCAATGGGTGAGGACGCGGCAACTGCTATTATGGAGATACTTACCGAGGAGGATGAGGTTGATGTGAACGATTCGTTGTATGATTTTATATACAACTCAGATACGGCTAATGACTATTTCAAGTTGAAGCACGTGCTAATATGGCTTCGTCGTTCCTACCTGCTCTGCTCTCCTTTATCGGACGATAGGTTTGAGGATTATTTGGATTCATATTTAGGACAGTTTAGTAAAGGTGAAGCTATGTACTATGCTGAAACGGCTTTCTCTTTGAATTGCGAGATAGGACCAATGGCAGAGATGCCTCATCTGTGGCTGGCAGATATGTATTTAGAAAATTGCATGCAAGAGGAGTCTGAAAAACTGAGGAATCTTAAGTATTGTCAGCAGGATATATTTGAGGTTTCTGATGTGGATTCGGGAAATGCTGTGCTGAAGAGCTCGAAGGACGAAGTGTACAAATTGAAGAATGTTTATCCTGATGTTTTCATTAAAGGTTCATATATTTGTACAGCACTTGTGAAGTATGCTGATAATGATTGGGAAATCAATGGTGTGTTGTTCAACTCGAAGAAAGAGGTGTATGACAAGATGCACGAGCGTCAGGCTGCATTAAGAAACTCTTACGAACATGCCTATCCTTTATATATGAAACGGGCGGAAGGGAAGCGTCTTGCATTCTTTAAGGACACTAATGAACTGAAAGAATGGTTGACTAAGATTTCGCCAGAATTGGATATGACAGAGGTTTGCCATCATTTGCCAAGTGGTCCACAAGTAGGCTTTATATCTGAGAAAGCAGGAATTATTTTTGCACCTAATATTATTCATGTGATAAAATGCAGTTACAACCCATACTATAGAAAATGTGACGCACGTACATTGCAAAAGGAAACTATGGATGCATTAATCAATACGGGGGCCATGCACCCTGAGTTTCTCCATTATCTGCTTGAGAACAACATGTTGCAGGATGGTGATCTAAGTGGAAACTATCCCAGTGAATTGGGCAAGTTTATTTTTACACGTAATATAGACTTTATTGCTCGTCATCATCGCAGACATCTTTATTGGGACCATGATTATTGACAAGAAGTTTAAAACTGCAAAGTATAGGAAGTTTCTTTGTAAGCGTGCTCGCAAAGATGCTTATAGACTCCACTAAAGACATTAGTTTCACGATCGTAAATGGACATATTCACTGGTGTCGTTAGTTGTAGCCTTGTGTCGTTACAATCAAATCACTCTATATTCCGGATGAACCTCATAGGCACCGCCAGAACATTTTACAGAAACTAAAAGTCGCAATGCCATAGAAGCCTGAAAGGTTGCCAAAGCAATGGGGTTAATTCCCTAAACGAAAATCACCCACATTGTCTGTTGACAACGACAGTTAAATCATGTTGTACGATAGCAACGAGGTAATAGGCTATAATTGCCGATGAGATTTGGATTCTGACAGCATTCTCTGCACAGCCTTTAAGCGGAAATATGGTGTAAGTCCTATTGAATATAGAGCTATGCAGCATGCTTCAAGTTGTTTTACTCAGCATAATGAGTAATTTTACTCAGTCGGCTGAGTAATTTTACTCAACGGACTGAGTAAAATCCCATCTTTCGATGGCAAATATAGAACTTTTAGCTGAAATAACCGCATCTGGCATGTATATTTTTGATTATTGTACAAAAGTATTCTTTGGAATTACTCATTAAAACCCAAACAAAATCCACTCTTCTTATAACATCTTATGGAATGATGGGGAGTTTCAGAGAATATCACAACGTAAACATCCCCAACTCAAACAGTTGGTTTACGCATTGTTTACGCAGAATTTAGGAAGTGAGCAGAATGTCTAATAATTCATTGGAAAGTTTGTTGTCTACCACTTTTATCACATTGTCCTCTTCTGTTGGCATAGCCAAGAGTATTTATAGCGCCATACCATACGATGTCTTTGTCTATGATAGTTGTGCACACGGAAACCTTGCGGAATTTTTCTGTTTCTTACAAGCTCTCACTGTATAACAATAAATCCAGATAATCAGGCACTTACGTTATGCGTACATCCTCTATTGCAAGTAAAAACCGCGTGTAAAACCTTGTAAGCGCTTGTAAATTTTAGCCATTTACAAGCGCCCAAGTTGATTTATTGCCAGCTATAGTAGTGTTGCTAATCTTTCCTTCCTTTCTAAGTTTGCGCAAGAGATTACTCAGAACTGTCTGGATGTCATCAACAAGAATATAGCCTTGAATGCCGACATTGAGAAACTGACAGATGACAGAAAGAAACTCATTGACGATGAGTCCAAACTTCTTGAAGACCACCGAAAGGCGAATAAGGAAATCCTCATTCGACATTTCTATGATATGTCTAATATGATGTCAAGGAATGAAGGTGTGTGGTTGTCAAATGGTTGGGTAAAGACTTTGCTTTGGATATTCTTGCCGTGTTTCCTTTATACGGTCATTTCGATTGTTTATTTTGTAGCACCATATCTTGGTAATTAAAATAGGGTGGGTGATTTAATTTACCCACCCTATTGGTATGCTTATTCTAATGGGTGCAAGTCCCTAATAAGCCCTAATAGCGGGACTTGCACCCGTTAGACAATGCCCATGCCGAGCGTACCACAAAAAAGAGACATCCGGAAGTTCCGAATGTCTCTTTTTTTATTTTGTTGTCAGCGCCAGAAGCCTGCCTTTACAGGTCAAGGCTTCCGACAAAAACATTTGTTGCGAGTCACGCTTGATTAGTTCCAGCCCGGGTTCTGATGACCTTTCAGAGCCGGGTTGCGCTGCATCTCGTCCTGGGGAATCGGCCACAAGAGCACATACTCGGGGAGCGCACCAACCTTAACATTGTCAACCGGCTTATTCTGAATCTTTGCACTTGCCAGCGGAGTCCACTCCAGAATGTCCTTCTTCTGAGCAGAGCCAGCCATGATAGCCTCGGGGTAGAGACGTGTACGACGGATGTCGTCCCAGATCTTGAACTCTACGGGGAACTCGTGCAGACGCTCTGTGAGGATAGCCTTTACGAGGTCGCCATTTACGCTTGCGCTATAGTTAGGCAGACCAGCACGCTTACGAACCTGATTCAGCAAGCCCTCTGCCTTTGCTGTTTCACCTGTGCGAGCGTAGCCTTCAGCAGCGATGAGCAGAACCTCTGCGTAACGCATGGTGGGGATGTTGTTGTCACCAGAAGTACCGTCTGTGATAGCGGTCTCTTCGAACCATGCCCAGATGCCGGGATAGTCAAGAGTGTGTGTAACACCTGTAGCGTCAGTCCATTTCTTGAAGAAGAACTGCTTCTCCATACCACGAACATCGTTATCAGCATAGCTGTTAAGGATGATGTCGCTGGGCTGGTAAGCCTTGTGCATAACGTTCATCTTGAAGAGAGACTTGCCATCAGCATCCTTCCATGTAGTAGCGTCTGTACCCATGCAGAGGTTAACGTAGCCATTACCGACTTTCTGCTTGCTGTAGTCATACTCTTTAGCGTAGATAATCTCCTTAGAGGTCTTAGAGTTCTTGATTACGTTGTAAGCAGAGTTGAGATCACTTGAGCTTCCGTTCTTCTGCTCGAGCTCTGCGGTGCCACCGCTGATAACCATCTCTGCGTACTTAGCAGCCTGCTTGTAGTCAGCATCGCCACCATTGCAGGGGAAGCCTGCACGCTGCAGGTAAACCTCTGCGAGCAGAGTCTGAGCCATAGCGCGTGTTACGCGGCAACCGTTGTCGTAGAACGACTTCTGGGGAAGAACGGTGCCCTCTGCCAGAGGAGTCAGCTCGTCAATGATGTTCTTGTAAACCTCTGCTGCCGGTGTACGCTCAACGAACATACCTTCGGTAGATGTGTAAGGCTTGGTAACGTAAGGTACGTCACCGAACTCCTTAACGAGGTAGAAATAAGCGTAAGCGCGGAAGAACTTACCTTGAGCAACGTAGTTGTCGATGGTAGCCTTGTCGAGCACGCTTGTCATCTTGGGCACGTTCTCAAGTACGAAGTTTGCACGAGATATGCCCTTGTAGAACTCATGCCACAGTGTCATAGCAGAAGAAGTGAATTTCTCCATGTTGAACATGCAGTTCTTTGAAGCCTCTGCGAGCTGTGAGTCTCCGTGGTCATCGTAGTAAAGACCAGAGATGATGCCACCGTACATGGTAGCCATAGGTTGCCATCCGCCACCTGCATTGTTCAGGTAGGGCACACCACCGTAATAGAGTGCTGCAACACCCGACTCAGCGTCATCAGCAGTTTTCCAGAATTCTGTTGAAGCCTTAGCGTTGAGCGGCTTTTCCTTCAGGAAGTCATCGCAAGATGTCAGTCCCATGGTTGCAGCCACAAACACGCCAGCCATTAATATATTGATTGACTTTTTCATAAGTTGTCTATATTTATTTTCTTTTGAAAAATCTATACTTTATAATTAGAATGCAACGTTAAGACCGAATGTGAAGGTTCTTGCACGAGGATAGGTGAAGAACTGACGGTTGGTACCCCAGTTGTTGCCACCCAGACGTGAAGAGTTGTCGGGATCGTAGCCATTATAGTCGCTTGAGGTGATGAGGAACAAGTTGTTCACGCCTGCATATACGCGGAGGTTAGAAAGACCAATCTTAGAGATGAGGTTCTTGTCGAAGGTGTAACCCAGCTGCAGGAGGTTGCAACGCAGGTAAGAGCCATCGCATACCCAGTCAGAGTCAGCCTGGTTGTTAGCACCCATACCGAAGTTGTTCAGACGCAGAGCCTGCTCCTTGCCGTTCGGGTTGAGTGTCGGATGCCAAGCCTCCTTGTAGAGGCGGTCAAGACCGTTGGTGAGGAAACGTGAAACAGTTGAGTGGTAGAACTCCTGCATGATGTCAGCACCCCAAGAGAACTGCATATCGAGAGTAAGGTCGAAGTTCTTGTAAGAGAATGTGTTCACAAATGAACCCATCCAGTCAGGCAGACCGTTACCGATAATCTGACGCTCCTTGTATGTAACCTTCTCACCTACGGTGCCAGGGATGTTCATTGTCTCGGGATCCCAGTTGCTGGGAACGCCGTCGTAGATACCTGCGCGCTTGTAACCGTAGAATGTAGAGAGAGGCTCACCCTCGCGGATAAGCATATCGTAGCCTACGAAGCCGTCGAGAGTAATCTGGCGCTTGCCGCTAACGGGGTCAACAGAAGCACCTTCGTCGAGTTTTTCAACGTTGTTCTTGTTGAAGCTGAGGTTAAGAGTAGAGCTCCACTGGAAGTCCTTTGTCTGTACGGGATAAGCCTTTACGAGGATATCGAGACCGCGGTTAGACACTGCACCAATGTTGTCCATGATTGAAGAGTAACCTGTTGACTCAGGAACCGGACGGTTGAGGAGCAGGTCGCTGGTGTACTTGTAGTACCAAGAAACGTCGAAGTTCAGTCGGTCGTTGAACAGACCGAGCTCGAAACCAAGGTCAAACTGAGCGGTCTTCTCCCACTTCAGGTTTGCATTAGGCATCTTGTCGAGGTAAGAAATAGTAACCATAGAACCGTTGAGGAGGGTTGTGCCCTGGCTCATGGTAGCGATAGAACGGTAAGTACCAATCTCTGAGTTACCTGTCATACCGAAAGAGGTGTGCAGTTTCAGTTTGCTGATGGTCTTGTTGTTCTCAAGGAACTTCTCGTTAGAAACCAACCAACCGAGACCTACAGAGGGGAAGAACGCGTACTTGTTGTTCTCACCGAACTTAGAAGAACCGTCGTAACGACCTGTTACGGTAGCCATGTAAGTGTTGTTGTAGTTGTAAGCCAGACGGAGGAAGTAAGAGTTCATTGCCCACTTGTCGTAGTCGCTGCCTACAGAAGGCTTCTCAGTACCTGCACCGAGGTTGTAGAATCCGTAGTAGTCGTCCATAAACTTAGAGTCAGAAGCGCCGAAGTATGTGTACTTGCGAGCCTGCCAAGAAGCACCTGCCATTGCGTTGAGGTGATGCTTGTCGAAGTCCTTAATATAAGTAAGGTAGGTCTCCTCCTGCCAGTAGAGAGAGCTGTTGTTGCTTGCAGATGCAGAGCCGTTGGCGCTCATATCGATAATCTGGTGAGGCTTGAACGGAGTGTAGCCCTGGTTACGGCCGTTGTGGTAGTCGACACCAACCTGAGTCTTCAGGTCAAGACCTTTGAGAAGGTGGAATGTAAGAGCTGCGTTACCGAAAATCTGAGTGTTGTAAGACATAGACTCAACACGCTTGAAAATCTCTACAGGGTTACCTACACCCTCGGGCTGGAATCCCTGATAGCCACGAGAAGGATCGTTCTTGTCCTTCAGAATGGCAGTAGTTCTAATCATGTTGTTCTGCATGTACTCGCCGTCAAGAGAAACGGGGAGGAACGGAACCTGCTCAATCATAGTACGCAAACCACCCTGGCTGTAGGGGTTGTCTGATGTACGGTTACCCCAAGTGTGGTTAACCAACATGTTTACAGAAGTAGACAGCCACTTTGTGGGGTTGTCGTCGTAAGAAACCTTAGCGTTAATACGCTTGTAGTAAGAGTTGAGGAGGATACCCTGCTGGTCGGTGAAGTTAAGGAATGCACCGATAGAGCTGCCGTCAGCACCTGTGCGCTGGATGCTCAGCTGGTGGTTCTGAGAGAGAGCTGTGCGAGAACAAGCGTCCTGCCAGTCAGTGTCGTAGATAGGCTCGCCGTTCTTGAACAGGCGCTCGTCGGTAAAGATCTTTGACAGATCGGTGTCAAAGTTCATACCCTGGAACTGGTTAGCGTTCTCCAGACCCTGCTTGAAAGCAGCCATCCACTCCTTAGAGTTCATGACATCCATCTTGCGAGCCATTGTGCTCACTGAGATAGAACCGTCATAAGACACATGCACACCCTGTCCACCATTGCCGCGCTTTGTGGTAACCATAATCACACCGTTGGCACCTCGAGCACCATAGATGGCTGCCGCAGAAGCGTCCTTCAGCACCTCGATAGACTCAATATCGTTCGGGTTGAGAAGGTTGAAGTCGCTCATTGCCACGCCGTCTACAATGTAGAGAGGACTTGTAGAAGCATTGATGGTAGCGATACCACGGATGATAACGCGCATCTCACCACCAGGCTGACCTGTATTGCTGAAGATGTTGACACCGGCAGCCTTACCCTTCAAACCGTCGAGGGCGCTGAAAGACTGCTGCTTGATGATGTCGGCACCCTTAGTGTTAGATACAGAACCTGTAAGGTCGGACTTACGCATTGTACCGTAACCTACTACTACCAGCTCGTCGAGAGTGGTATCCTCGGCTTTCAGCACCACGTTGAGTTTGCCGTTCTTAGCCTGAGCGACAGGAATCTCCTGGCTGTGGTAGCCCAGATACGAGAACACCAGTGTTTCGCCAGCGGGAGCACTGATAGAATATTTACCGTCGATGTCAGTGATTGTAGCCGTCTGTGTGCCTTTCACACGAATGGTACCGCCTACGATCAGTTCGCCTTTGTCGTCGGAAACGGTTCCGGCAACTGTCTTGGTCTGGGCATTGATTGTACCCACACCACCCCACAATAGGCAGAAAATCATACCTAAAAGTGCGGTAAGATACATTCTTTTTAAATTCATACTTAAAAAAGATTTGGTTTTTTAGTTATAATTGTTAAACAGTGTGATGTTCAGTTTATAGAGTTTCGCATGTCTTTCGACAGCGACTTGACATTGTTGCCATGCCGTTATTGCCCAGTCACGACCTCTTTGACACTCAAGTTGCCTGCAAACGTCATGTTAACGCATGTAGTTATTATTCAGTTATTTTGTTTTGGCTTATGATTACATTGCAAAGATAATAATAATTTAATAAGTAAATATTCACATTTATCTTTATATATGAACGGCAATCTGTAGGAGGGATGCCATACCCTCCTACTATATGTAAAGATAATTTTGAACTGTTACTTAACGTATAGTTTACGTTAAGCTGTTTTAGATTTTCTCTGTGCAAATATACGCACGAATATCCTTCCGCTTATCCTGATTCGTGCCAAAACTATAGGCAGATGCTGTTTAGCACGTTCAGTTTGCCGTCGTTCACCAACTTGATAATCAGTTCGCCAAACAACGTGTTTTGCCAGGCAAACCAGTCGCGGGTAAAATTTGTCGGGTCGTCTTTATGGAAACTCTCGTGCATAAAGCCCGTTCCGGCATCGGTACGCATCAGCGTTTCGATGCACCACTTAATCTCTGCGTCATCGGTCGAGGTGAAGGCCTTCATCATAATAGACATGGGCCAAGGCATGTCGTAACCTACATGTGGGCCGCCAATGCCCTCACCGGCCTTGCCACGAAAGAAATAGGGATTGTCCTCGCTCCACACGAAGCGGCGCGTGTTCTGATAGATGGGATCGTCGATGCTGACATCTCCCAGATAGGCCATAGCCAGCAATGAGGGCACATTGGCATCGTCCATAAGGAGCTGATTACCGAATCCATCTACCTCGTAAGCATAGATAGGTCCGTATTTAGGGTGCTGATGCACGGCATAGGCTCTCAGGGCCGTCTTCACCTCAGCAGCCAGACTGCGGCACTGCTCAGCCAGCTCGGTGTTCCTGTTCACCTTGACCAGTATCTCGGCAGCCTTGTTCAGACAGCTGACAGCCATGAAGTTCGAAGGGATAAGGAACTGAAACGTTGTGGTATCGTCGCTGGGGCGGAAAGCGGAGCAGATGAGTCCCACGGGCTTCACGGGAGCTCCCCACCCATCGTTGCACATCGTGTCGAGTTGGCGGGTGGTATTGCGCTTGAAATGATAGCTTCCCACGCCGTTCTTGCGCTGCTGGTCACGGAAGGTGTTCAGAATATTCTGAACGGCTTGCAGCCAGCTATCGCCAAATACACTGGTATCACCGGTCACCTTCCAGTATTCATAGGCCAGACGTAACACATAGCAGGGGGAGTCAATCTCCCATTTACGCTCGTGCAGTTCGGGCTTCATGTCGGTCTCGTCGGTCATCCAACTGCCGTCAGGTTTAGGCACTTGGTTGAAAGCATTGGCATAGGGGTCAATGTTGATGCACTTCAACTGACGCAGGATGACACCGGCCAGCATCTTCCTGAGCTTTTTATCCTTATTAGCCAACTGCACGTAAGGGAAAACCTGGGCACCTGAGTCGCGGAGCCACATAGCAGGAATGTCGCCCGTATAGACAAATGTGTCGGGTGTGCCGTCATCACCCTCAGTGTAATGCACAGTGGTGTCAAGCGTATTGGGGAAGCAGTTGGTGAACATCCATGCCAGTCGCTGATTGGTCAGCAGTTTGCAGATGCGCTGTATCTCTTTCTCTACAGCGTCGGAACGGAACAGACGGTCGGCTTCAGCAGGGCGATTGTTATGTTTTACAACAGCATCAGCCTGGCAGATGATAGGTGCTGGGCTGACTGGTAAGGCTTCTGCAAAGGCCGTGGTGCCACTTCCTACAAGCAGGGTGTACAACAGAAGTGTCTTGTGTTTCATTATCTTTTGTTTTTTAGTTATTATTTAAATTTGTATGCAAAGTTATAATGTTCGTGTGTGTTGTTATTCCTAATTTGTGCCAATGATGTTCTGAAAGAACTAAAAGCTACGATATATTTTTACGCGTTCATCTTTTATAACGTGAGTTCGACGAATATACTTTAGAATAAAGTAAGCAGTTTGTCGGATACGGACATCAATGCTCCCTTCATGTTGCTCTTCAGTTTCGTTATAAGTTGTATGCCATCCACAAAGAGCCTTTCGAAAAGACGCTTGATATGCCGACAATGTCGCAGAAACCCATTACGAAAAAACCTAATAGAACGGGCAATGTCTTTGCAAATAATTTCTTTTCTATTAACAACATTTTGATAATGCAAATATACATTATAACATATATAATTATAGTCCTCGTTTTTGCTATTCTTTTCCTGTTTGTATACAATTTTGGCATTATATAAGACATTTTTATGAAAACATGGGGTACATTTGCAACCGGAAACAAAACACCATATTATTTATGGGAGCAGCCCGTCTGCGCATCAGTGCCTTCACTGTAACGAATCAATAATCACAAAACGATAAATAATAATGAAAAGCAAAATTCTATTAGCAGCCTGTATCTGTTGCTCCCTCTGGGCACAGGCCAAAAACAACTATGCCGACTACGTGAGTACGCTCGTTGGCACTGACTCCAATTTCGAATTATCAACGGGTAATACCTATCCCGCCACGGCCATGCCTTGGGGCATGGAACTTCTGGACACCACAGACAGGCCACATGGGCGATGGGTGGATTTATACCTACACGGCCAACCGCATACGTGGCTTCAAGCAGACCCACCAGCCAAGTCCGTGGATGAACGACTACGGACAGTTTGCCTTGATGCCCACCACAGGAGCCCCCGTATTCCGTGAAGACGACCGCGCCAGTTTCTTCAACCACAAGGCTGAGACGGCCCTTCCCTATTATTATCAGGTCTATCTGGCCGACTATGACATCAACACCGAGTTGGTGCCCACGGAGCGTGCCGCCATGTTCCGCTTCACGTTCCCCGAGAACAGCCAGTCGTGCGTGGTCGTTGATGCACTGGACCGAGGCTCGTCAGTGACTATCATACCAGCCGAGCGCAAGATAGTAGGCTATTCCACGAAGAACAGCGGCGGTGTGCCTGGCAACTTCAAGAACTACTTTGTCATCGTCTTCGACAAACCTTTCACCTACACTGCCGCCGTTCCCAACGGTGACATACGCACTGCCGAACTTGAGGCCACGGGCAACCACGCAGGTGCCATCATCGGTTTTGCCACAAGGAAAGGCGAGCAAGTACATGCCCGCGTAGCATCTTCCTTCATCAGTGCCGAGCAAGCTGAGTTGAACCTCAAGGAACTGGGCACACAGAGCTTTGATCAACTGAAGCAGAAGGGTCGTGACCGCTGGAACGAAGTACTGAGCAGAATAGAAATCGAGTCCGACAACATCAATGAGTTGCGAACATTCTACAGCTGTCTGTACAGAAGTACTCTCTTCCCTCGCATGTTCTACGAGAAAGATGCAAAAGGTAATATCGTACACTACAGCCCACATACCGGCAAGGTGCTGCCTGGCTATATGTTTACCGACACAGGTTTCTGGGACACTTTCCGCGGACTGATGCCACTCATCAACCTTGTATACCCAGAGATGAGCGCACAGATGGAGGAAGGCTTCTACAATTCCTATAAAGAGAGTGGATTCTATCCTGAGTGGGCAACACCAGGTCACCGAGCCTGCATGGTGGGCAACAACTCTGCATCCGTAGTTGCTGACGCATACGTGAAAGGAAATATCAAGAAGGACACACAGGCTATCTTCGACGCTTTGTGCAAGGATGCCAACTCTGTCCATCCAACAGTAGGCTCATCTGGCCGTACGGCATATAAGGAGTACAACCAGTTAGGATATGTTCCATCCGACGTAGTTGGCCAGAGCACCTCACGCACCTTGGAATATGCCTATGATGACTGGTGCATCTACCAGATGGGTAAGAAACTGGGGCGTCCAGCCAGTGAGACAGATATCTACAAGCAGCGTTGTCAAAACTACAAGAATGTGTTTCATCCAAAATATGGTATGATGAGCGGTCGCGACTCTAAAAGCAACTTCCCAGATGACTTCAAACCAGATGCCTGGTGGGGAACGTTCACCGAGGGAAACAGTTGGCACTGGACGTGGTGCGTGTTCCATGACATCCGCGGTCTCATCACGCTGATGGGCGGCGACCAAGCCTTTGTCGACAAACTCGATGCTGTGTTCAAGGAGCCCCCGACGTTTGGTGGAAATGTCGATACCCGTAAGCAACTCATCCACGAGATGCGCGAGATGCAAGTTGTACACATGGGACAATATGCCCACGGCAACCAGCCCATCCAGCACATGATTTATCTCTACAACTATGCCGGACAGCCATGGAAGACCCAGTACTGGGTACGCGAGGCCATGCGTCGTCTCTACTACCCCACACCAGACGGATATTGTGGTGACGAGGACAACGGCCAGACCTCAGCGTGGTACATCATGTCGGCTCTCGGATTCTACTCCGTATGTCCTGGCACCGACCAGTACGTACTTGGCGCTCCGCTCTACAAAAAGGCCAAGATACATCTGGCCAACGGTAAGACCGTTGAACTGTCAGCCCCTGCCAACAGCGATGAAAATCGCTACATCGAGTCGCTTAGCATCAACGGCAAAGCATACGGCAAAAACTATGTGACCCACGCCCAACTGCTGCGCGGTGCCCGTCTGCAATATCAGATGAGCAGCAAGCCCAATATGCGCCGTGGCACCCAGCCTGCTGCCTACCCATACTCTTTCTCAGACAACAACGAGTAGCAGCCGACGAATATACCTATAATAAACGTGGCTGTGTCAAAAAACAGGAAGTGAGCACTTCTTCGTTTTGGCACAGCCACGTTTGTGGACTACTGCATAAACCCGTAAGGGCACCTTTCACTATCAGTGGTTTCTTTCAGGATTGTTTTTCCAATCCACACAAATCAATTCCAGGTCTATTTATTGCTCTTAATCGAGTAGGAGGTAAATACTAATCATAGGTGTTTACCTCCTACTTTCGTATTTACCGACCTCTCACACCACCGTACGTGCCGTTCGGCATA